>JAEEGL011747362.1_pt1 | contig 50858 bp, 36 predicted proteins | sample 9134231 | NCBI WGS metagenome assembly JAEEGL01 (sample SAMN16246548, study PRJNA631951) | gut metagenome | biome: gut microbiome; feature: rumen; material: fiber-attached | host: Bos | place: Iran: Karaj | collected 2018-10 | reverse complement strand
GATAAGAGCGTTGTAACAGATCCTTCTACTCTTGAAGGCATCGTTGCAGACTGCGAGGCAGCAGGCAAGAACTTCTACTTCGAGATCAACTCAGGCTGGTATCAGACAGCATTCTTCTTCGGAGCAGGCGCTGAGCTTACTTACGACACAGATGATGCCGGCAACTTCACAAAGTGCAACTCAACATATGCTTCAGATGCAGGTGTTGTAGCTCTTAAGAAGATCGCAGAGCTGGCTTCTTCCAAGTCATTCCAGAACGGTTCCGCAATCAGCAATGCAACCAATGTTGGTGCTATTGTTGATGGTACATGGGATGCACAGGCAGCCAAGGATCTCTTCGGCGACAACTACGCATGTGCTAAGCTTCCTACATTCACAGGCGCTGACGGCAAGACATATCAGATGTCAGGTTTTGGCGGATTCAAGCTCCTTGGTGTTAAGCCTCAGGAGGATGAGGGCAAGCTTGCAGTATGTGATGCACTTGCAGCATTCCTTTCAAGCGAGGAAGTTCAGCTTGCAAGATACAATGCAGTAGGCTGGGGCCCTTCAAACTTAAATGCACAGAAGTCTGATGCAGTTCAGGCTGACGAGGCTCTTTCAGCTCTTGCTGATCAGCTCCAGTACACAATTCCTCAGGGACAGTACCCTGGAGACTACTGGTCACTTGCAACATCTCTTGGTGATTCTGTAATCGCAGGCGAGATCACAGCAGCTTCTTCAGATGATGACTTCATGAAGGCTCTTACAGATTTCCAGGCTACCTGTGAAAGCTACGCACAGTAAGTGAGTGATATAGGGATTCAAAGTCTCAAGGTGCTGTGCTTGCACAGTGCAATATCACGATAAATTTAATATTCTTCAACTCAATCTTCAGGCTCGGATTCCACCGGTTTCCGGGCCTGTATTAAACTAAAGATTTTCTTTTTTCAATGATAAAGGAGGCCGAAAGAGGTATGGCACAGGGCACAGATAATAAAAAGACTGGTGCACTTTCCGAGTTCTTTAAGGCAATAGGCAGAGGCTTTAAGGATATTGGGGTTACTTTTGCAGAGGGCGACTGGAAGACAAAGCTCTCTTATTTGATATTTGGTTTTGGTCCTCTTATGAGAGGACAGATTGTAACAGGAGCTGCGCTTTTACTTTGTGAAGCACTTTTTGCATGGTTTATGGCGGGCTTTGGATGGAAATATCTTTCCAAGATAACGACCCTTGGAACGGTGGCAACCAAGAAGGTTGGCCGTAAGACTGTATACGGCGACAACAGCTTTTTGATCCTGTTGTTTGGCGTACTGACTGTATTTGCCATCATTGCGCTGATCGCAGTGTGGTATCTCAATATCAGGGAGAACAGAAAGGAGGAGTTGCTTCTTAAGGAAGGCAAAAAGCTTCCCTCCAACAAGGAGGTCCTTGGATCTCTCCTTGACAGAAATTTTGACAAGACACTTCTTGCACTGCCTGTAACGGGTATATTCGTATTCACAGTGCTTCCCATAGTGTTCATGATCCTGGTTGCTTTTACCAACTATGACAAGAACCATCAGTCACCCACAAATCTCTTTACCTGGGTTGGCTTTGAGAACTTCAAGAATCTGGTTTCATTTTCAGGAGCCGGAATCGGCAATACCTTCCTTCACGTACTTTTATGGACTCTTGTCTGGGCTTTCTTTGCTACCTTTACCAACTACTTCCTTGGACTTGCGGTAGCGATGCTCATCAACAAGAAGGGTATCAGGTTCAAGAAGCTCTGGAGAACAATCCTTGTTATGACCATAGCTGTACCTCAGTTTGTATCTCTTTTGTATGTCATGAAGATGTTCGCCAACGACGGACTCATCAACGGATATCTTCTTAAGTGGGGCATCATCAAGAGCTACATTCCCTTCTGGACAGACCCTGTACTTGCAAGGATCACCATCATCATCGTCAACATCTGGATCGGTATTCCCTACATGATGCTGATAGCAACAGGACTTCTCATGAACATCCCTGAGGACCTTTATGAGAGCGCCAGGATCGACGGCGCAAACCCCTGGCAGATGTTCAGGAGCATCACTCTTCCTTACATGCTGTTTGTCACAGGACCTTTCCTTCTGACACAGTTTACAGGAAACCTCAATAACTTCAACGTTATCTATCTTCTTACCCAGGGTAAACCTCAGTCCGTGAACCTGGCTGAGAAGGCCGGCAATACAGACCTTCTTATTACCTGGCTCTACAAGATGACTGTCAATGACACCAACTACAGGATGGCAGCGGTTATCGGAATCATGGTATTTGTAGTCACAGCGGTTATTTCGCTGGTTGTTTACAACATGCTTCCATCAGTTAGAGATGAGGAGGGCTTCCAATAATGAAGGGATCATACAAGGCTAAAAGAACTGTCGGCAATATAATTACATATATCATTTTGATACTTATCAGCATAATATGGCTGTTCCCCTTTGTGGGACTGGTGCTTCAGAGCTTCAGATCCTATGCGACGGAATACGGCGGAATGGTGGACTATCTTGTTCCCAAGGCTTTTTCGCTGGATAACTACAGGTTCCTCTTTGACAAGGGACAGACCAACTACCTTATGTGGTACAAGAACACCATTACCATCGCGTTCTTTGTGACACTGCTTCAGACAATTGTGGTTCTGTGCGTGAGCTACGCTCTGTCCAGAATGAGGTTTGCCGGAAGGACCTTCCTTATGAGGTTCTGGCTGATACTGGGAATGTTCCCGGGCTTCCTTACCATGATCTGCCTGTACTTCCTGCTCAAGCAGTTCGGACTTACCCAGGCCGGCGCCATACCCGGATTGATCCTGGTATCTGTGGCAAGCTCAGGTATGGGCTACTACGTCTGCAAGGGATATTTTGATACGATTCCCAAGGCTCTTGATGAGGCTGCAAGGATCGATGGAGCCACCAGGTCAAGGATATTCCTTACCATGACCATTCCCATGAGTAAGCCCATCATCATCTACACCGCACTGGTGGCCTTCATGGCTCCCTGGTGTGACTATGTATTCGCTTCTTACGTGGCCTTTGGACACGACACCAGCTACAACGTGGCCGTAGGTATGACAAGATGGGTATGGACTAACGACTACCAGGGATATTTCACAAGGTTCTGTGCAGGCGGAGTTCTGGTTGCCATCCCTGTAACACTTCTGTTCATGTTCCTGCAGAAATACTATGTTGAAGGTGTTACCGGCGGTGCGGTGAAGGGCTGAGAGGACTTGCTGAGGTCCCTTACGAAGCTAGTCCGAACGTGTCATGGCGAGCACGCAGTGCGAGAGCATGGCTACCTTGTGAAATACATCCGTACGCACCTAACCATAACTATAATTTAAACTAATCAATCGAAGGATCAATAAATGGCAGACGACAAGATCACCATCGATGACATTGCCAAAGCCCTTGGTATCTCCAAGACCACCGTTTCCAGAGCTATCTCCGGAAAGGGCAGGGTCGGGGAAGAGACCAGGCAGCGGGTGCTTAAGTACATCGAGGAACACAATTACAAACCGAATATCATGGCCAGGGCCCTTGCGCAGCAAAAGACCTATAACATCGGAGTCATCTGGCCGGATGATTACAGTGCAGTGGATCTTCCTTTCTTTCAGCGCTGTATGACCGGTATCAGTGAGGTGACCTCAGGCTTTGGCTACGACATCATCGTGACACTGATGTCCGGAGGAGATCTGGGAGGCCTCAGGAGGATAATAGACAATCACAAGGTGGATGGCATTATCCTCACAAGGACTCTGGTGGAGGACAGGCCGGCAGCTTTTCTGAAGTCCGCCGGGATTCCCTTTGTGGCCATTGGAAGCTCTGATGATCCTCAGATAATAACTGTCGATAATGACAACTATTCAGCCTGCAAGGAGCTGACGTCGATACTGATAGCCAAGGGCATGAAGAGGATTGCTCTTATAGGCGGCTCGGACAATCATGTGATCACCAGGAACAGGTATCAGGGCTTTATGTCAGCCTTTGAAGAGGCAGGGATACAGGTGGATCCCTCCCTTGTCTGGATGAACGTTGAGAGTAATTCCAAGGTTGGCAACATCCTCAAGGAACTTATCAAAAAGAAGACTGACTGCGTGATCTGCATGGATGACAGCCTTGCAGGGGAGGTTATTTCAAGATGCAGGGATGGGCATATTCACATTCCCGAGGATCTGAAGCTTGCCTCATTTTACAACAGCTCTCTTCTGGAGAGTGCTGTTCCGTCTGTGACATCGCTGAATTTTAACGACAAAAACCTTGGAGCTGTGGCTGCCAAGATGCTGCTGGATATGATAGACGCAGGACCAGTTTCGTCCGTGGTTCTTGGCAACTACGAAGTAATATTAAAAGAAAGTACTAAATAGGTCGGAACATTCCAAATCATGACGAAGTCATGATTTGGAATAATAAATTTAAAAGGGAGAGGAATTTATGAAAATCACATCCGGGTCCAATGTGACCTTTGATCCCATAAGCCTTATGGTGGATGGAAAGCGCTGGTTTCCCATGATGGGAGAGATGCACTTTAGCAGGTATCCGAACCGCTACTGGGATGAAGAGCTTGCCAAGATGAAGGCAGGCGGAATAGATATTGTTTCTCTGTATGTAATCTGGATCCATCACGAGGAGGTGCAGGGAGAGTTTGATTTTACCGGTGACAGGGATCTTAAGAGCTTTCTGCAGGCTGTAAAGAGAGCCGGGCTCTACAGCATCTTAAGGATTGGGCCCTGGGCCCACGGAGAAGCCAGAAACGGAGGCTTCCCCGACTGGCTTGTTGAGGAGGCTGCTAAAGACGGCTACACTCTTAGAAGTGATGCGCCGCAGTACCTTCAGCATGTCAGAAGGTTCTATGAGAGGATCTATCAGGAGGCCAAGGGCTGTTTTATCAAGGATGACGGCCCTGTGATAGGCGTTCAGATAGAAAATGAATACGGCCACTGCGGCGGCCTTGGCGGTGAAGAGGGAGAGCAGCACATGAGGACCCTCCTGGCCATGGCCAAAGAGATCGGCTTTGAGGTCCCGTTATATACAGCTACCGGCTGGGGCGGCGCCGTTACAGGAGGCATGCTTCCGGTTATGGGCGGCTATTGCGAAGCTCCCTGGGATCAGAGGCTGACAGAGATAGAGCCCAGCGGCAATTATATCTTTACCAGGGAGAGGAACGACCACAACATAGGCTCTGACCATGGACTTGGAGTTGGCATCACCTTTGATATGGACAAGTTCCCGTATCTTACGGCTGAGCTTGGAGGCGGACTACAGGTGACCGGCCACAGAAGGCCCGTTGCCACCGGCGATGACACTGAGGCAATGACCATGACCAAGCTTGGAAGCGGAGCTAACCTTATCGGATACTACATGTATCACGGCGGCACCAATCCCCAGGGGAAGCTTACAACTCTTCAGGAATCCAGAGCTACAGGTTATCCCAATGATCTTCCTGAGCTGTCCTATGACTTTAATGCTCCGCTTCGTGAGTATGGTCAGATGGAGGATACCTACAGACACGTCAGGCTCATCGGAACCTTTATCCATGATTTTGGTGATGACCTGACAGACATGGTATATACCTCACAGCCTGATAACCCTGCCAAGCCTGAGGACTTTGAGAGTCTAAGGAGTGCTGTCAGGTACAAAAAGGATACTTTGGAAGGCTTTGGCGATATAAACAGGGGCTATCTTTTTGTGAACAACTACCAGAGGCGCTATGAGATGGCTCCCCACAGTGAAGCTCTTTTACAGGCCTATTCAGAGGATGGAGAGGTTCTTGCATCCTTTGGCAAAAAAGATATAAAAGACGGCGACTATTTCTTTTACCCCTTCAATCTGCCGGTGGGAAGAAAGGCTCTTCTGACTGCTATGGCAACGCCCCTTTGCATCCTTAAGAATACAGACGGCGAGGGACATGACACCTATGTGCTTTACGGCGACGTTGAAGATGCCAAGGCGCATATTACCGGGGATCTTGACGGGAACAGCGTTATGATCATAAGTAAGGATGAGGCGCTTGGTGCCTGCAAGGTCTGCATCGGCGGAAGGGAGCATCTTGTGATATCCTCAGGGGATGCAGTTACCTTTGCTGATAAAGAAGTGGGGCTGTATGTGAATGTCTCTGATGAGGAAAAGAAGATCACGCCGCAGTTTAGAGCTTATCCTGCTTTGGACAGATGCCCTCAGAACTTTACGCAAAAGAAAGAGGCTTCAGACCTTGCGGACTTTATGAGCGGCGATGCCTTTGCCCTGTATGAGTACGACAAAGAGCTTACCAATGATCTGAAGGCGGAGTTTGCTGCAAAGTCGAATACGGAGTACGAGATTTCGCTTCCGGGAGCATTAAACGGGGCAAAAGAGATATTTGCATCCATTGCCTATGAAGCCAACACTGCCAGACTTGTAAAGGATGGAAAAGCTATAGCAGACAGCTTCTATACCGGTCAGGAGTGGGAGATAGGCCTTAAGAGATTTTATGACATCTACGGCGAAAATGACCGCTTTACGGTAAGAGCAGAGCTGACACCATTAAAGGAAAATGACAGTATATATCTGCAGAAATGGCCTAAAATGGAGAACGGACAGGCTTCAAGGATTCTTAATATACATTTAATAGTTCAATACTGTATCAAAATATCATAATTTGCCGTATAATAGTGTTATGGGATTTTTTGCCTCCCATAACACTATTTTGATTGCACCGGAGGGTGGCGCATGCTTTACAACTATTTCTTTGATATCTGCGCCATTTTCATATTGATAACCATAGCACTGGTCTCTCTGTCCAGAAGGTGGGTTCCCGCCTATAGACAGAGAGCTTATTCTATGCTGTTTTTAGCTGTCTTTTCAGCTACCCTGGCTGAGCGTGTTGAGACCTATCTGCAGATGTATCCATCCTCTGACTGGTGGTATCATCCTGTGGAGATGATAACGGGATCAGTTTATTTTGTGGCGCATCTGGGGTCGGGATTCTTTTACCTTATCTACATTCTATCGGTCCTTGATATCTTTGTGGATATCAGGAAAAGGAGCGATTTCATCACTATCTTTCTGGGCTTTTTTGTGGGAATAGCTCTGGTGATCGTCAATTTCTTTATCCCTGTATTGTTCTATTATGATGAAAACGGAATGTATCACAGGCAGCCGCTTATCGCTGTGTACTACATGCTTGCGGCCTACTTTATGTGTCATGGACTTGCCCTTATCTTCAGATATAAAAAGATAATGAGGCGCAGGACCAAGGCAGTTATACTCTCATATGTGGTGCTGGTATCTGTTGGTATCCTTATTCAGTACTTCTTTCCCACTGTACTTGTTGAGAACCTCATGAGTACCATCAGCATCACCCTGGTTTACATTTCCCTGCAGAATCCCAGCGAGATGGTGGATGACTATCTCAATATCCTCAACAGGAGAGCTTTCCTTGAGGGGCTGGACATCAAGACGGAAAGAGATACGGCTCACAATACCATATTTGTGACCATTGACAATATCAGGAGCCTAAGCGATGAGATCGGTTATGTTCAGGCTCAGAGCGTGCTTAAAAAGATCGCCAGGTACCTTAAGACTGTAGGTGGAAAGGATTTTGGACTTCAGACCTACACCTACAGATTTTCAGAGTATGTTTTTGCTGTGAACGTGCACTCTGTTGATAACAAAAGGGTGGAGCAGCTTCTCAAGGCCATTGCTTCAAGACTTCATGAGCCCTGGAGCTTTTCCAACATGGCCATAAGGGTAGAGGGACACTGCTTTAATATGAAATATCCCGATCATTACAAGACATCAGCAGAGCTCATGAACAAGGTCGATGTCATAATCGAGAATGTGGAAAGAGAGCCGGAGGCCATAATAAATCTCGACGAATCTGCTTATGCGTACATCAAAAAGGGTGTCGACTATGACCTTATCGCCAGGAACAGCATTGACAACAGGAGTGCTGTTGTTAAATTCCAGCCCATGCTTTCCAAGGTATACAGGATCAATTACTGCGCAGATGCTGTCTGCTTTATGATCGATGAATACGGCAATGAGGTGGATATGAGGGGGCACATCCCCGATATAAAGGTGACTCAGGCACTTATGGATACGGATGAGTATGTGTACCGGCATACCTGCAGAGCGTTGACGTTCTGGAACGCCGGAGACAGGAACGGCAAGTACAGGGCAATTGTGGGAATGTCACAGGGTGAGATATCCAGAACTGATTTCATAAGGAGGATAAAGAAGATCCTCAGGGAAGAGAGAGCAGAGGCATCCTGGATCACCTTAAAGCTCACGGAGACCACAATAACAACCATGAATGCGGTGGCGGAGAGGAATCTTAAGCTTCTTGGTGAGATGAAGTGCTCCATTATTGTTGACAGATTCGGAAGCGGCTACTCGGGACTTGACAGGATACTGAGCCTTCCTGTTGTTCAGATAAATCTTGACCATGAGCTTCTGCTGATGGCGGATGAGTCGGAAAAGATGAAGATAGTGCTTCACGGTATCGTGGATCTTTTCCACGACATAAGCATATTTGTGGGTGTTTCGGATATAAACTCTGCCCGTGAAAAAGAAATGGCAGAGAACATAGGCTGTGATTTCCTCATAGGGGATTATCTCTCAAGGCCTATGAAGGACAGCTCTTATGTAAACGTTATTGATGATTATTTTGACGAGGGTTAAATATGGAGGCAATCACAAATCCTCAAAACTATGATATCTGCTTTTCCATATCGTCGCTGCTTTTGATCGGTGTAACCATGGTCATAAATGCTTCAGAAGAGATTTATGACAGCAAACAAAAGCGGCTTTTTGGCATACTTGTTCTGGATGCACTGATACTGAATATGGCGGGACTTTTGCACAATTTTTGGATGAACAGCAGCTTCCTTCAGCAGACAGTATCAATAGAGATGAATAATGCCCTGGTGATAATAGAAAAGATCGCCAGCTACGCCCTGTCCTACATTTCCACTCTGTACGTAATGGCCATCTTCAGGTTTGAGCTGGACAAGGCGTACAAGAAGGCTCTTTTGTTTGCGCCGGTCCTTTATACCACGGCTAGTTTTGTAAGCGGCTTCGTGTGGGATTTCTTTTTCTACTTCACAGACAAGGGTGAGCTGGAGTACAGATACTTCCAGGGCGCCTCTGTCAATCTGTGCCTGTTCGTCTACTTCCCCTTTGCGGCATACCTCTACGTCAAATATGCCCGGGGCTTCAGCACGGAAAAACTGCTGTCGCTGATGGCGTATTATGTGCTTATGCTGGCAGGGATCCCCATCCGCATTATTACCAAGTCCAGCTCCATCTTTGAATTCAGTGTTTCTGTGGCACTTCTTCTGTGTGTATATACCTTCCAGAATCCCAGTGAGTTTTCGGACAGCACCTCAGGGGCAGGCACCAGGAACGCACTTCATTTCTCCATATCCAACAATCTGGCTCAGAAAAAGATCTTTACCGTCTTTGGTATAGCCATTGACAGGCTGGATGTGATAATAGGCGGAGCATCACTGGAGAGTGTTGCGGATCTTTTGGGACAGATTACCTCATATCTCAAACAGCTGTGTTCAGAGGGCAATATCTTTTACGATGACGACGGCAATTATCTTATGATCTATCCCGGAGTTGATCCCGACGATCAGCTCATCGAAAAGACTGCGGAGCAGATCAGAAAGAAATTCAGGGAGCCCTGGATAATGAATGAACAGGAGATAAAGCTTATCCCCAAGACCTATGCCATAGGCTTTCCGGATGAGATCGATTCCCTGGACAAATTCAGTGAGGTCAGGGGGATCATGCAGAAGGCTCTTGTCCATCAGAACAGGGATGTCTTAAGAGTGTCAGACCTTAACCTCAAACACGTTGAGCACGACAAGAAGATTGATTCCATTGTGAAAAGAGCTCTTGATGACGGGCTTTTGGAGGTGTACTACCAGCCAATCTACAACCCGGAGGCAGGTAAGTTCACCTGTTGTGAAGCTCTTTTAAGGCTCAGGGATCCGCAGCTTGGCTTCATATCTCCGGCTGTCTTCATGCCTGTTGCGGAGAGAAACGGTACCGTTATAGCCATAGATAATTTCGTTCTTGCTTCCACCTGCGAGATGCTGCAGAAGTCTGATGCAGTGGACCTTGGCATAGAGTATGTGGAGGTGAATCTCTCTGTGGTTGACTGTATCCAGACCAATCTCGCCGGCAGCGTGATAGATACCATGAACAAATACGGCATCCGTCCGGATCAGATCAATCTTGAGATCACGGAGACCATCAGCGAATCCATGAACACCGCCATGGATGAGAATATTAACACCCTTATAGACAGGGGGCTTACCTTCTCCATGGATGATTTCGGAACGGGTTACTCCAATCTTGCAAGGATTGCTTCAGTGCCCGTTGATATCTTTAAGCTTGACAAGAGCATAGTCCAGTCGGCCTTTGAGTCCGGAACCTCCTACATGGTAATGCTCAACTATGTCAAGATCATCAAGGCCCTTGGCAAAAAGATTGTGGCAGAGGGCGTTGAGACTGAGGAACAGGCCAGACAGATCATAAGGCTGGGCTGCGATTACATCCAGGGCTTCTTTTATGCAAGACCCATGCCTAAAGCCCAGTTTCTGGAGTTTTTAAGGCATAACAACAGATGAGGAAAAGATTGCATTAAAGACCCTTAAATAGTACAATTTATCAGTGTGTCGTCCCGGGTCGAGATGACACACTGGATTTATATTTAGGAGGAAAAAGTTTTATGGCACTTGTAAAAAAACCTGTAACCGGCATGAAGGATATACTTCCGGGGGAGATGCTCCTCAGGGATTACTGCATAGGAATAATCAAAAAGACATATGCGGAGTTTGGATTTACTTCCATTGAGACTCCTGCGGTGGAGTCTTTGGCGAACCTCAACAGCAAGCAGGGCGGAGAGAATGAGAAGCTGATCTTCAAGGTTATGAAGAGAGGCGAGAAGCTCAACATTGCACAGGCTCAGTCTGAGAACGACCTGGCTGACTCAGGACTTCGCTATGACCTTACGGTTCCACTTGTAAGATACTACGCCGCTCACGCAGGGGAGCTTCCTTCTCCCTTCAAGGCTCTTCAGATGGGCAATGTGTGGAGAGCTGACAGACCCCAGAAGGGAAGATACCGTCAGTTCATGCAGTGCGATATAGATATACTTGGAGAGGCCTCCAATCTGGCAGAGATAGAGCTGATCCTTGCGACCACCACAACCCTTGGCCGACTTGGCTTTAAGGGCTTCAAGATCAGGATCAACGACCGCCGTATCCTTAAGGCAATGGCTGCTTACAGCGGCTTTTCAGAGGACAGGTACGACGAGGTATTTATCACTCTGGACAAGATGGACAAGATCGGTATAGACGGCGTATCCGAGGAGCTGTTAAAAGAGGGCTTTGATCAGGCCTCCATAGACAAATACCTTGATCTGTTCAGAGCAGCAGAGGGCAAGAGCGGCCTTGAAGGCCTTAAGACGATAGCTGATATGGTGGGTGACTTCCTTGAGGCAGATGTAAGGGAGGGACTTTCTGAGATAATCAGCTCTGTGGAGAGCACCAGGACAGCAGAGTTTGATGTTGAGTTTGATCCCACTCTGGTCAGGGGAATGTCCTACTACACAGGAACTATTTTTGAAGTTGCCATGCCTCAGTACGGCGGAAGCTGCGGAGGCGGCGGAAGATATGACAAGATGGTAGGTAAGTTCCTGGGACAGGAGACTCCTGCCTGCGGATTCTCCATCGGATTTGAGAGGATCATCATGATCATGATGGAGGAGGGCTTTAAGATTCCCGGTGAGAGCGAAAAGACAGCCTTCCTTATTGAAAAGGGAATTGGCGGAGACAGGCTTTCGGAGATAATAAAGCAGGCTCAGGAGCAGAGAAAAGAGGGCAGACAGGTTCTCGTTGTCAGGATGAACAAGAACAAGAAGTTCCAGAAGCAGCAGCTTTCCGACCAGGGATATACAGACTTCAAAGAGTTTTACCTGAATCCGCTAAACTAACGGGGGAGCAGTAATTGGAGACGTACACGATTGTTAGACTGATAATACTCATAGCACTGGTTCTTTTATCTGCTTTCTTTTCATCTGCGGAAACGGCACTTATGACCTGCAACAAGGTCAGGATGAAGGGACTTGCCGATGAGGGCAGCAGGCGTGCGGCCAAGGTCCTCAAGATCTGTGAGGACAATCAGAGAATGCTCTCTGCGATACTGATCGGCAATAATATCGTCAACCTGAGCGCATCTGCCCTGATGACGGTTTTTGTCACGGACCTTTTCGGAAGCTTTGCCATAGGTATTGGTACAGGAGTGCTGACTCTTGTGGTACTGATCTTTGGCGAGATCATCCCCAAGACTGTGGCGACGGCCTACGCAGAGTCGATTTCCCTGTGGTATGCGGGTGCGATCCTGGCTCTGATGGTCCTTATGACTCCCTTTAGCTTTTTTATCAACGGCATTGCAACAGTGATCCTTAAGCTCTTCAGGGTGGATACCGACAACAGGCAGGCCATGACTGAGAATGAGCTTAAGACCTACGTGGATGTAAGCCATGAGGACGGAGTCATAGAGAGCGGAGAAAAAGAGATCATCTACAATGTGTTTGATTTCAGCGATGCTGTTGCCAAGGATATCATGATCCCCAGGATCGATATGTCCTGTGTCAGCACCGAAGCAGACTATTCTGAGGTCATGAAGATCTTTAAGGAGAACATGTACACCAGGATCCCTGTCTATGAAGGCGGTGACCAGGACAATGTCATCGGTCTTATTAACGTCAAGGACCTGATCCTTTTGGAGGACAAAGAGAACTTCAGGATCAAAGACCATCTCAGAAAGGCTTATTATACCTACGAGTATAAAAAGACGGCGGACCTTCTGGTGGAGATGAGAGAAAAGTCCCAGAATGTGGCCTTTGTGCTCTCTGAGTATGGCGCCACTGTGGGAATGATAACCCTTGAGGACCTGCTTGAAGAGATTGTCGGAGAGATAAGGGATGAGTACGACTCCGATGAGATCAATCTCATCAAGAACATCGGAGGAAGGCGTTATCTGGTGGAAGGCAACATGAAGCTGGATGATATCAACGATGAGCTGGGAACAGAGCTTGATTCTGAGGACTATGACTCCATCGGAGGACTTATGATAGAGGCTCTGGACAGGCTTCCGGGCCATGGAGAGACCGTAACTCTGGACAATGGCATCACACTTACGGCCAGAGGCGTCAAGGGCAACCGTATAACCAAGGTGCTTATTACCGTCAATTCACCCACTGAAGAGGGCGACACTTAAGCTGCAGGGAATGCTGCAGGGCAGGAACTAAAAACTGCGGACCGTCCTAAGGAGATGTATATGGAATACAATATCGTAGTGGTAGATGATGATCCCATGATACTTGATGAGGCAAGGCGCTTTCTTACTGCAGAGAACATGCATGTGGTCTGCGTCAATTCGGGAGTTCTTTTCCTTAAATACATTGAGAAGAACAATCCGCCGGACCTGGTTCTTCTGGATATCCTGATGCCTGAGCTGGACGGATTTGACACCTATATCTCCCTTCGGCGCTACGAGGAAAAGATGGGGATCTCCAATACTCCTGTCATCTTTATCTCCGGGGATATCAACAGTGATACGGAGGAGATGGGACTTGTTTTTGGTGCATCCGATGTGATACTTAAGCCCTTCAGGAAGGAGACTCTGGTTCGCCGCATAGGCAATGCCATCAAGAGTACCAGAAGGCTTGAGAATCTTACAGAAGAGGCATCCTATGACAAACTTACCGGTTTCCTTAACAAAGCAAAGGGCATGGAGAGAGTTGCCAAGCTTTGTAAGAGGAAAAAGGGAGCCCTGGTGGTCATGGATCTTGACAGCTTCAAGCTGGTCAACGATCTTTTTGGTCACAAGATGGGAGACGATGTCCTTAAGACCTTTGCAAAGGTTGCATCCGGCAATTCCAGAGAGACGGATACCATCTGCAGGATAGGGGGCGACGAGTTTATGGCCTTCTTCGAGGACCTTTCGGATGAGGAGGTCCTTGGCTCCATATCCTCAAGGATCAACGCGCAGCTTCTTACTGAAGCCAAAAAGCTTATGGGCGAGGACTTTGGCATTCCTTTGGGCGTGTCCATGGGGGCGGTGATGGTTCCGGACTACGGCAGGGATATAGATACTCTCTTTGGCTTTGCTGACGGTGCGCTCTACAAGGTTAAACAGAACGGCAAGCATGGCTGGTCTTTCTATAAAGGCGAAGAGGATGGCGGCAGCAGGACCTCCGAAGATCAGTACTTCAGGATGGACCGCATTATCAAGACCCTGGAAGAGAGAAATGAAAAGGGCGGGGCTCTGGTCCTTGGCAAGGATGCATTTACCGCAGTTTTCAGGTTCCTTTTACGGTGCTGCAGAGAGTTTAAGGAAAGCGCCGGTATTCTGCTGTTTGAGCTAAGGTGCCCGGATGATGAGGAGGGCATTAAGCTCAAAGATGCAGCCAGGGAGCTTGGGAAGGTTCTGGAAAAGGAGCTGCGGGTCAGCGACATCATTATGCAGAGCACCGCAGGGAGCTTTTTTGTAATGCTGCCAAGATGCAGTGAAAAGGAAATGGCAGAGATCGCCGAACAGATAGTTGCTGCCTACGGCAAGGGCCCCGACGGCACAGATGTGAAGCTTACATACGTATATAAAGTGCTGTTTACTAAATAGTTTTCGTTGAATCATATTGATAAAAGTACGGGCCGCTACACTAATATTGGTGTAGCGGCCCTTGGTCTGATGTATCTTGTTAAGGCTATAATGGATTTTTATGGTATATCTAATGCGTCAAAACCACAGTATCTATAATACACTGTTGCTTTTTGAGTTTTGAAAAAGCAACAGTGCCTTTATTACATAAAACACTGTTGCTTTTTGAGTTTTGAAAATCCAACAGTGCCTTCATTGCATAAAACACTGTTGCTTTTGAGGTTTTGAAAATCCAACAGTGCCTTTATTGCGTAAAACACTGTTGCTTTTGAGATTTTGAAAATCCAACAGTGCCTTTATTGCGTAAAACACTGTTGCTTTTTGAGTTTTGAAAATCCAACAGTGTTTTTTGCGTATAAAGCACTGTTGCTTTTGAAACTTTGAAAATCTAACAGTATCTTTAGTGCTAAAAACACTGTTGCTTGTGGAATTTTGAAATACCAACAGTATCCTTGGTGCTAAAGATACTGTTGCTTTCAGAAATTCATAAATCCAACAGTAATGATCATGGTAAAATGGTAACATATCACCATCCCATAGCGTTATTCAACGGTGATTGTGATGTCTGGGTAAGGCTTGATGAACTTGATTTTATGCCGGGAGTGGTGTATAAGCAGTAAATCGCCTTGTATAAACAATCCCAATATTCACAGGGGCTGAATATTGGCAGAACGGTATCGCTCCATCTTTACTTAAGTCTTTGATCTAGTGTCAGATAATATTTCACATGGATGATTTTGAGAGTATTCTTACGGTCGTATAGTTTAAGGACCATTGCATAATGCTGTTTACCAAATGATTTGTACCACTAAATAAGGCTGCCACACAATTGGTGACAGCCTTATTTAAAGTTGTAGGAATATTAGTCGTGTTGCATTGCTTTAACAAGGTTTTTAATGGCAATAGCTTCTTGGTCCATGAGGCCGGAAAGGTCCAAAACGTTTGTATTCTCAACCCCTAAAAGATAGTCGGTAGACACCTTGAACAATCTCGATATTGAAATCAATGATTCGTATGAAGGCATTCGGATCCCGTTTTCATATGCACTGATCAATGATTTTGATAATCCGAGTCTGTCACCCAATTGTGCTTGAGACATATTATTCTGGGTTCTGAGCTTTTTCAGTCTGTTTCCAAAATTGATCATTTTCGCACTCCCCATATAGATATTATCTAAAATGGGTCAACTTAAGGTGGTAAAAAAACACTAATTGTTGACTTAATCACACACTTTTGCGATAATCTATATTGTTTTGAGGCGCTTAAAACAAGGAGATTATCTGTGAAAAGTATCATAAACTGGATGCGAGTCAATCATGAAAAAACAGCATTGGTTTGTATTCTTTTTTTGGCTTCATTATTCCGACTATTCTACATAGGCAATATTCCAGGCAACACTGCTCTTTATGTTGATGAAATGTTTTCGGGTTATGAGGCTTGGTCAATTCTGAAATATGGGTTTGATATTGATGGATATCATTTGCCGGTTTATCTAACAGCGTGGGGATCTGGGATGAGTGCTATGCAGGCGTATAACCAGTTGCCATTTATCTGGTTGTTTGGTCTTAACGGCTTTTCCTTGCGTTTGCCACCGGCAATTTTGGGATGCATTACAGTATATGCTTTTTTCTACATATGCAAATCTATTAGGAATACTGAATTTGCGATATTTTCATCTTTTATTCTTGCGGTTATGCCATGGCACATCATGCAGAGTAGATATGCACTTGATTGCTACTATTTTGTAGGATTCATTACCATTACAATAGCTTTATTGATTAAAGGACGGGAAGATAGACGGATTCTTGTCCTGGGTTTTGTATTTGCAGGACTAACTTTATATACTTATGCGCTTAATTGGATGGTGATGCCCATTTTCGTAATTGGTGCAGCTGCTTTTATGATCAGAAAAGGGTATGCCCGATTCGATAAATATATGGTTGTTTCTGCCATTTTGCTATTTTTGCTGGCAATTCCATTGATTCTTTTTGTTGCGGTGAATATAGGTTTTATTCATGAAATCAGGACGCCATTTTTATCAATTCCACACCTCCGGGTTTTTAGATCGGATGAAGTTGCTTTGTCGCCAAGAATGTACGTGCATAATCTGTATAAAGCTCTCAATTATCTGATTAATCAGGATGATGGTAGCTTGATGGGGTGTACTAAGACTTTTGGGCTATACTACAAATTCAGCAATGCATTTATTGCTATTGGTATTTCAGAATGTGTTGTCAATTTTGTTATGAGAAGGAATATAAAAAGAGATAATGAGTTTTATATTCTATTACTGTTTGGGTGTGCTGTCATTCTGGCAGGATGTATCGATTTATACACGTCTTTTTACAGACTCAATATAATCCAGATTCCTATGACTTATTTTTTGATAAATGGATTGTGGGTTCTTATAGAAAGAATTAAAGATAGTTCTAAGTATTTGGCAATATTCATTTATTCTGTAAGCTGCTTTTTCTTTTTAATATATTACTTCACTGATTACGATGATCTGGTTGCTGCTCAGCTTATGGATGGTAGTGAATCTGCCATAACTTATGTTGAAGAGCTAGCAAATTCAGGCAAGCTCCCAGATGACTATAGGGTAAATGTGGTTTCGGGAGTGAGTTTTGTATCAGTTCTTTTTTATGAAGAATATCCCACGGATAGGTTTATGGAAGAAGTTCAATATGTGGGATTGGATGGTCCTCGTGTCCTGGCAAAAGAATTTGGACATTATTATTTTTACTATGATGATGAGTCTGTGGCAGCTTGCAAGACCGGTGACATTTACATTTGTTCGCATGATGATTCTGATACCATTGAGTATTGCGAGCGAAATGATATGGATATTACTTACTTATCCAACATTGTGGTTGCTGTGGCTAATTAATGAAAGGTTTTATATATGTTTTCCTATAATCTGCCTTCAATAAAATTGAGAATTGATAAAAAGACATTACTTCATTTTTTGATTGTGCTATATTGTGTGAGTCTTATTCCAATGCTGATCATGGGATTTTACGACTGGCCATCTGTTGATGACTTTTCAATGCCATTACAACCCCATCAGACGTTTGCGACTACTGGAAGTGTGCTTGCAACAATAGGCAGTATTTTTTCTAAAACTGTATTTATCTACAACAACTGGGTGGGGTATTTCTTTTCCGATTTTGTAACCTGCCTATGCCCAAGTGTGTATGGTGAAAAGTGGTATTTTATTACTGTTTTTATCATCTTGGGGATGTTAACTTGTGGCGTGATTTACTTCTTTGATGCTTTATTTGTGAAAGTATTTGAGTTAGATAAAGATCTTACCAGAGCAGCTTCTATATTGGCACTTCTGTTAATTACGCAGTCAATGGAGAATGGAAGCACAAGAGCAGAAGCTTTCTATTGGTGGAGTGGTGCCATTAACTATACTTTCATGTTCGGCTTATCTCTCTTGTGGATGGGGATGGTATTTCGTCAGGCTTTTGATAATGACATTCACAGAGTGAGGTTTGTGCTTATGTGTATATTGGGTTTCCTTTTAGGGGGATCCAATTACATGACTGCATTAGTAGTCGCTATTTTTTCTTCGCTGGGATTGATAGTTCTTTTAATGATTCGTATTGGGAAATTTACGTTTTGGGGAAATGAGAAAAGGATTAAGCTATTATGGCTGCCATTTATCCTTAACCTCCTGGGAATAGTAGTTTCTGCAATTGCACCCGGTAATAAAATAAGAGGAACTGAGATTGGACGAATAAGCCCTGTAAAAACTATCTTCAGGGCATATTACAGTGTTTTTGATGTGTGCATGGGCAGCATGATGAGATGGGAAGTGCTAATGGCTTTTGCTGTACTTGCAATCATAATGTGGAAATTATCTTCAGAAATAAAGCGTACCTTGTCGCATCCGTTTATATTTGCGCTTTTTTCATTGAGTATAGTAGCAGCATGCATTGTTCCTCCAATCTATGCGGTAGGAAATATAGATGCTGCTAGGTTGAGAGCCACGATATGGCTTCAATTCATAGTAGTGTCTGTACTTACAATTTTTTATTGCATTGCTTGGATAAGACAGAGAGTCAATGCTAAAAAAGAAAGCTCATTTTCGCAAGTGTCATCGACATTTATAGTAATAGCAGCTTTAGTGATTATTGGTGGATCCGCATTATGTATTTATGTTAATCCGTATTATTATAGCACTACATCTGCTTTGACTGATCTAGTATCAGGAAACGCTGCAGCTTACAAACAGGAAAATATTGTACGACTAAAAATATTGGAAGACAACAGTATCAGTGAGGCAGTTCTGACGCAACACCGATACAAACCGGAGCTCGTTTTTCAGAGTGATATATATGAAGACCCTTCACTCTGGGAAAATACAGCAGTTGCAACATATTACAACAAAGAGAAGGTTCTGATAAAAAAATAGATTGTTAATATATAATTAACTATGACATTAGTTAATTGGAAACTAAAAATGGTCATACGGTGCGCAGCACCTGTGGGAGGTAAGAAGGCTCAAAACCAAATTCTATGAACTTGGTTTTGAACCTTTTTATTTCCTGGAAACGCCCGCCAAAGCGGGCTATGACCATTTTGTATAAACAGTGTGCACTCCTGTCCTGTGTGAGCGGCCGTACATGCGTAATAAGAGAAGAAATGCGGAGAGCCCTGAAAAAAGTTTCTTTTTCGAATGGCAAAAAAAGAAAATATCAGTGAGGCTGGCTGGGAGGTCCCAATTGTCCGTATACAGAATTTATGAAGTCTTTCCGGAGGCTCATGAACATATAAGGTTTTCGGTATGATTCGAGTTCCATGTTTTATTGTTGCTCGCGGGCGTAGCAGGGGATTGAGGCGCTCCGGGACAACAGCTTTATAAAAACCGTTAAAGGTAACCAAAAGCTTCATAAAAACCCTTTTATATTTAGAAAAAATATGGTATACTAAACCGATGTAAAAAGACTCGAGAAGTGGACTTTTTCACACTTTCAAGTAGGAGGCATTATTATGAAGCATGTTAAGTCATTAGTAACAAGAAATCTTAAGGAATCCATGAAGAAGGGCGGATGCGGCGAGTGCCAGACATCATGTCAGTCAGCTTGCAAGACTTCCTGCACAGTAGGAAATCAGAGCTGTGAGCAGCTTAGCAAGTAATGGAAAGCCGATAATCAGGAAGTAATCATGTCGGGCAGCGGCATTTGCCGCTGCTCATTTATTGCGTACTATATTTTGATGTCAGGGTCTAAGGCTTTCCGGGAGCGCAACGCGCGGTACAATCCGTGACATCACTTTTGATATTTACATTTTTGTTAGGAGTTTTTTATGATTCACGCTTACAAGAACAACGGCTACAACATTGTCCTTGATGTCAATTCGGGCTCGGTACATGTTGTGGATGACGTTGTTTTCGACCTGATCCCCATTCTGGAGGACAAGCTTAAGGGCCGATACGGCACCGCTGCAGGGGGACAGGACAGGAAGAGTGATGATGATCAGGACTGGCTTATCAAAGAGGTCGGGGCCATATCTGAAATCACTCAGAATTATCCTTTGGAGGATATCAGGGAAGGTATCTCGGAGATTTTAGAGCTTCGTGATGCAGAAGTCCTTTATACAGATGATGTATATGAGAATTATGTGGAGGATTTCCAGAACCGTGAGACGGTGGTGAAGGCTCTTTGCCTCAACATCGCACACGATTGTAATCTCAGATGCAAGTATTGCTTTGCAGATGAAGGCGAGTACCACGGAAGACGAGCACTTATGTCCGAAGAGGTTGGAAAGGCTGCACTGGATTTTCTGGTGGCTCATTCAGGAAACCGCAGGAATCTGGAAGTGGACTTTTTTGGCGGAGAGCCTCTGATGAACTGGGAGGTTGTCAAGAAGATCGTAGAGTACGGCAGGAGCATTGAGAAGGACAAAAACAAGAACTTCAGGTTTACCATAACCACTAATGGAACGCTCCTTACTGACGAGATCCTTGAATATGTCAACAAGGAGATGGGCAACATAGTTCTTTCCATAGACGGCCGCAAGGAAGTCAACGACTTTATGAGACCCAGGAAAGGCGGACAGGGCTGCTATGATGATATAGTTCCCAAGTTCCAGAAGGTTGCCGAGTCCCGTCATCAGCTCAGATACTTTGTGAGAGGAACCTTTACACACAACAATCTGGATTTCTCTGAGGATGTCAAGCACCTGGCAGATCTGGGCTTCAAACAGATCTCAGTGGAACCTGTTGTGGCGAAGCCTGATGACTGGTACGCCCTTAAGGATGAGGACATTCCAAAGCTTTGTGAGGAGTACGACAAGCTTGCAAAGTTCTATATTGAGAGACACAGACAGGGGAAGGGCTTTAATTTCTTCCACTTCAACATAGATCTTGAGGGCGGCCCCTGTGTTGCCAAGAGATTATCCGGCTGCGGATCGGGATGTGAGTATCTGGGAGTTACTCCCTGGGGAGATCTGTATCCGTGTCACCAGTTTGTGGGCAATGAAGATTTCATCATGGGCAATGTCTATGACGGGATAACCAGAGAGGATATACGGGATATGTTCAAGAAGAGCAACGTATATTCAAGGCCTGAGTGTGAGAAGTGTTTTGCAAGGTATTACTGCAGCGGTGGATGTGCTGCCAATGCCTACAACTTCAATGGTGACATCAATACGACATATAAGCACGGGTGCGAGCTTCAGAAAAAGCGCATCGAATGTGCGATTATGATAAAAGCGGCGTTAGCCGAAGATGCTAAAACGGAGGATATTGAAAAATGAAACGGTTAAAGTATGTAATTGGCCTTATCCTTACACTGGCCCTGTTGGGGGGAATTGGTTATTCCGCTGTGTATGGACTTGGTGCAGACAAGTCGGGATCACTTTCAAGCATCAACCTTGGTCTCGATCTGGCAGGCGGTGTCAGCATTACCTACGAGGTAGTAGGAGATGAGAACCCCAGCAAAGAGGATATGTCAGACACAATCCTCAAACTCCAGAAGCGTGTGGAACAGTACAGCACTGAGTCACAGGTTTACCAGGAGGGTTCCAACAGGATCAACATTGAGATCCCCGGCGTTTCAGATGCCAACAAGATCTTAGAGGATCTCGGTCAGCCCGGTAATCTGTACTTCATAGCACAGACAGATGCCGACGGCAATGAGAACTACACATACAGCACAGGATACACCACAGATGCTGACGGCAACATCGTGATGGATGAGAATCCTGTTTTCGGATATGTACTTAACGGCACTCTTGAAGAGCTTCAGGCCAACGGCAGCGTAGTTCTTTCAGGTACAGACGTGGCTGTGGCTCAGGCAGCATCCCAGCAGGATGAGTATGGCTCACAGGAGCCTGTTGTATCTCTTGAGTTTACCGAGGAAGGTGCCAAGGCTTTTGCAGAGGCAACCAAGAAGGCTTATGCAGCCGGCGAGTCCATCGGTATCTACTATGACGGCGAGTTCATCAGCGTTCCAAGAGTACAGGCAGAGATCACAGACGGCAAGGCGGTCATCACAGGTATGGAATCCTTTGAGGCAGCAGAGAACCTGGCTTCCATGATCCGTATCGGTGGACTTAAGCTTCAGCTCAACGAGCTGCGTTCCAACGTTGTAGGCGCCCAGCTTGGATCTGACGCCATCAGGACCAGCCTTATAGCTGCAGCAGTAGGATTTGCGCTTATCGCAATATTCATGATCGTATTCTTCAGACTCCTGGGCCTTTCAGCAACTATTGCCCTGGCTTTCTACAGCGGAATGATCGTATTCCTGCTCTCAGCATTTGAGATGACACTTACACTTCCCGGAATCGCAGGTATCATCCTTTCAATCGGTATGGCGGTTGATGCCAACGTGCTGGTGTTCTCCAGGATTAAAGAGGAGATCGCATCCGGCAAGGAAGTTAATCTTGCAAGAAAGAACGGTTACAACAAGGCCCTTTCTTCAATCCTTGACGGTAATATAACAACACTTATTGTTGCAGCAGTTCTGTGGTTCATGGGAACCGGCAGTATCAAGGGCTTTGCTGAGACTCTTATCCTTGGTATCGTTCTTTCCATGTTTACTGCACTGGTTGTTACAAGATGGATCACATCACTTCTGTTTGGTATTGGCCTTCAGAGCCCTTCACTTTACGGCAAGGCTAAGCCCGCACCTAAGTTTGAGTTCATTGCAAAGAGAAAGCTCTTTTACGCAATCTCCTGCGGTATCGTAGTTATCGGTATCATCTTCATGGTGATCAACGCAGGCAGAGGAAAGGGCGCTTTCAATTACAGTCTTGATTTCGTAGGCGGTACATCAACAACCGTTACCTTTGACAAGCAGTACACACTTGCTGAGCTGGAGTCAGGCGTTGCTCAGGATATCAAGTCAGCAGCAGGTATCACAGAGCTTCAGATCCAGACAGTTACAGGTACCAACCAGGTTATCTTCAAGACCACAACACTTACAGTTCCTCAGAGAGAGGCTGTTGAGGAGGTTCTTGAATCCAATTACGGTGTAACATCTGACAACATTGCAGCTGAGACCATCAGCGGAGCTATCAGTAAGGAAATGAGAGCAGATGCCATTGAGGCTCTGGCTTTCGCCCTGGTTCTGATGCTGATCTATATCTGGATCAGATTCAAGGATGTTAAGTTCGGCGCAGCAGCTATCATCGCTCTTGCACATGATGCACTGATCGTTATTGTAGCTTATGCTGTTACAAGACTTGCAGTAGGCAGCACCTTCATTGCTGTTGTGCTTACCATAATCGGTTACTCCATCAACGATACCATCGTAACCTTCGACCGTATCCGTGAGAACCTCCACCTTGCAGAATCCAAGAAGGATCTTGAAGTGCTGGTTAACAACAGTGTATCCCAGACCGTTACACGAAGCCTCTTTACATCTGCAACCACCTTCTTTACAGTATTTGCTCTGTACATCTTTGGTGTGGCAGATATCAAGGCCTTTGCACTTCCTCTTATGGTAGGTGTAATAAGCGGAACATATTCTTCAATCTTTGTGGCATCACCTATGTGGTATGACTTAAAGACAAGCTTCAAGACATTCTTTACCAAGAAGGCCTGATAGCATATGAGTTTAAGGGATGTGAAAATTGTTTTTCACATCCCTTTTTTTATTTTATAATCTAGATATGCGTGCAAAAAATACAAGGCAGGCAGCATTTTTTAGCATGGTTTTGGGAGGTCATATATGTCAAAATGGATGGTGAGCATGAAGAAGTCTGACTTTGATGCGACAGCGGAGAAGTTCGGTATTAAGAATATTACGGCAAGGCTTCTTACCAACAGGGGGCTTCTGTCCGATGAGGAAATAGAAAAGTTTTTGCATGGGGACGTGTCAATGATGTATGATCCCCACCTTCTTGCAGATGTGGATAAGGGAACTGAGATAATAGCAGGAGAGATTGCCTCAAAGACTCCCATGAGAGTCATCGGAGACTATGATGTGGACGGGATCTGTTCATCATATATTCTGGTCCGGGGGATTTCCCTTATGGGAGGAGATGTGGACTATGTGCTTCCGGACAGAGTCAAGGACGGATACGGTCTTTCAGTAAAGCTTGTGGATGAGGCCCATGCAGCAGGCAGGGATGTGATAATAACCTGTGACAATGGAATTGCTGCTGCAGATCAGATCTCCCATGCAGGTGAGATGGGCATGACCGTGGTGGTTACCGACCATCATGAGGTGCCATTTGAGATCTGTGATGATGCTTCGGGGGGAAAGAGAGAGATCCTGCCTCCTGCTGCTGCGGTGATAGATCCCAAGAGAAAGGATGATGGGAGCTCTTTTAAGGAAATCTGCGGTGCTGTTGTGGCATACAAGTTCCTGCAGGTTCTTTCTGAAAAGCTGGGAGTAAGTGATGAACAGGCTGTTAAGGATTTCTTTGGAGAGATGCTGATCTTTGCGGGACTTGCCACAGTCTGTGACGTCATGGAACTTAAGGATGAGAACAGGATAATTGTCAGGGAATCTCTTAAGAGGATTTCAAATACCTCCAACAAGGGACTTCGGGCCCTTATCAATGTGAACGGGCTGGACAAGGACAATCTGTCAGCATATCATTACGGCTTTGTTATAGGTCCGTGCCTCAACGCAACGGGAAGGCTTGATCTTGCATCCCGTGCTCTCAAGCTCTTTTTGGAGGAGGATGAGAGCAAAGCTGCGCTCATCGCAGGAGACCTAAAGGCAATGAACGACAGCCGCAAGACCCTGACCCTTGAAGGGGTTGAAAAGGCTTCCGAGATCATAGACAGTGAGGCGAGAGAAAAAGGGCTTCCTAAGGTCATTGTGGCATACCTTCCCGACTCCCATGAGTCCATAGCGGGTATTGTGGCAGGAAGGATCAAGGAAAAGTACTACCGTCCCACCATAATCCTGACCAGAGCTGATGACGGCGGTGTCAAGGGTTCTGCCAGATCCATAGAGAAGTACGATATGTTCATGCATCTGTCTGAGGTCAGGGACATCTTTACCAAGTTTGGAGGGCACAAGATGGCGGCAGGCCTGTCACTTCCGGCAGACAGGATAGTAGAGCTCAAGCAGAGACTCAATGACAGGTGTGAGCTTGAGGATGAGGACTTTGTGCCTGTGCTTCACATCGACATGGCTATGCCTTTAAAGTATGCCGACAAGGAGCTGATCAGGGAGTTTGACATCCTTGAGCCCTTTGGAAACGGCAATACCAAGCCTGTTTTTGCCCAGAAAAATGTTTCCCTTCTTGGGGGACGCATCATGGGAAAGAACAGGAACTGCGGCAAGTACAGAGTGACTGATGAAAGCGGCGGCATCTACGATATGGTCTACTTTGGGGATATGGAAAAGTGGCACGGTTTCCTGGAGGAAAGATTTGGAAAAAGGTCTGTGGAAGATCTGTACGAGAACAGGACAGACGGCTCCATGAAGGTGAGCATAGCCTATTATCCCAGCATCAACAGCTATATGGGAAAAGAAACCGTTCAGATAGTCATGAATGATTATGCGTAAGATAATTTATCCCATAAACCACAAAAACACACGCACAAGCGTGTGTCTGCGGTTTCTTATGAGGGGGAGATGTGAATTTGTTTCACATCTTGAAATTATAATAATATATAAATGTGTCAAAAATGTGAAAAAATTATAAATTATGGAGGGCAATTAAATGGTACTTCAAAAACTTCTGGAAGGCTTTGAGTATGAACTTACCGCAGGTAATACTAAAGATACGCTGGATCCGGGCAGTATTGAGATAAAAAATGTTGTCAATGACAACAGAAAAATTGAGGAGGGATCTCTTTTTATATGCATAAAGGGAGCCAACTTCAACGGACATTCCTGCGCAGGGGAGGCCTGTGAAAAGAAGGCCGGTGCCATTGTCGTTCAGGAGGATGTGGAGCTTCCTGAGGGCTGCACCATTCCGGTGATAAGGGTTAAGGACACAAGATACGCCATGGCCTTTATATCTGCGGCATACTTTGATCATCCTGCAAGTAAGCTCAAGACCATAGGTATTACCGGCACCAAGGGTAAGACCACAACCACATATCTTATCAGGAGCATGCTTGAAAATGCGGGACACAAGGTGGGACTTATAGGTACCATCGAGGTCATAATAGGTGATGAGCATATCCACGCGGAGAATACCACTCCCGAATCTTACAACCTTCAGGAGTACATGGCCAGAATGGTGGAGGCAGGATGTGACGCTGTGGTAATGGAGGTGTCCTCCCAGGGACTTATGCTCCACAGAAGCCAGGGCTTTGTTTTTGACATAGGTATCTTTACCAATATAGAGGCAGACCACATTGGCCCCAACGAGCACAAGGATTTTGAGGATTATATGCACTGCAAGGGACTTCTTTTCAGGCAGTGCAGGATAGGCATCTGCAACGGCGACGATGTTCATACCGGGGATATTCTTGAGGGTCACACCTGTGAGGTTGAGACCTACGGCTTTAACAAGGATGTGGATATCAGGGCAGTCAATCTGGCATATATCCACAAGCCCGGCAATCTGGGAGTGTTCTTTGATACTGAGGGGCTTATCAATATGCACGCCGAGATCACCAATCCAGGCAAATTCAGTGTTTACAACGCACTCTGCGCCATTGCTGTGGCAAGGCACTTTGACTGCACAAGTGATGAGATTGCTTCTGCCCTTAAGGGAGCCAAGGTCAAGGGCAGGATAGAGATGGTGAAGGTCTCCGATGAGTTCACACTGATGATTGACTACGCCCACAACGCCATGGCATTAAAGAGCCTTCTTACAACTCTAAGGGACTACCGCCCCAACAGACTTATCTGCCTCTTTGGCTGCGGCGGCAACAGGAGTAAGCTGCGCCGCTTTGAGATGGGAGAGGTCAGCGGAAGGTATGCGGATTTCACCATCATAACCTCAGATAATCCAAGATTTGAGGAGCCTGAGGATATCATCAATGACATCGAGACAGGCATTAAGAAGACTGACGGCAAGTACATCAAGATCACAGACCGCAAGGAAGCCATCGCCTATGCCATCGATCACGGCGAGCAGGGCGACATCATTGTGCTGGCGGGCAAGGGTCATGAGGACTACCAGGAGATAAAGGGTGTCAAGTACCACATGGATGAGAGGGAGCTTATACAGGACATCTTAGAGGAACGTAAAACTAAGTGATAAAGGAGGCAAGGTGGATTTTCCTGAATTTGCCAACATTATAATTGATATTTCACATGAGAAGGTGGACAGACCCTTTCAGTACAGGATACCGGAAAGGCTAAGGGGCAAAATAGAGATCGGCTGCAGCGTTGATGTGCCCTTTGGCCGCGGCAACAACAAAAGGAAGGGCTATGTGATAGAGCTTACCGATGAGCCCGCCTTTGATGAGTCAAGGATAAAGGATATCTACGGACTGTCAGAGGGCATAGAAAGTGCCCAGGACATATCCATAAAGCTGGCCGCCTGGATGAAAAGATATTACGGCTCCACCATGATAGCTGCCCTAAAGACGGTGATCCCGGCCTACAAAAAGCAGAACAGACAGGTCCATAAGTTTGTGTCATTGAGGCTTTCCGGCGACGAGGCGGTGGACGCCTATCATGAGAGCATCAGAAAGAGCCAGAGGGCCAGGGAGAGGATCCTTAAGGAGCTTCTTGATAATAATGGTGAGAGACTTCCCTATGAGCTGGTCACCTCAAAGCTGAACGTCAGCGCCCAGACCCTGAAGAGCATGGCTAACGCAGGAATCATCAGGATCGAGGAAGAGGAGTACTACAGAAATCCGATAGCTCCTCAGAATAGCAGATACAGGGATGTGGTTTTAAGCCCTAAGCAGCAGCACATTGTGGACGTGATATCAGATGACTATGACAATGGCAAAAGAGATACCTACCTGATCCACGGCATCACAGGAAGCGGCAAGACTGAAGTTTACATTGCCCTCATCGATGACATGATAAAGAGAGGCAAGCAGGCCATCGTCCTTATCCCGGAGATTGCTCTTACCTACCAGACCCTCATGCGCTTTTACAGACATTTTGGAGAGAGGGTATCGGTGATGAATTCATCTCTTTCTCCCGGGGAAAAATATGATCAGATGGAGAGGGCAAGGACCGGGGATATAGATATAATAATAGGGCCCAGGTCAGCTCTTTTTACACCCTTTCCAAATACGGGCATCATCATAATAGATGAGGAGCATGAGAGCACCTACAAGAGCGAGAACAGCCCCAGGTACCACGCCAGGGAGACTGCAATAGAGCTGTCCGGGCTTCTTCCCGACGGGGCTGCGGTGGTCCTTGGCTCTGCCACGCCTTCGCTGGAAGCCTACTACAGGGCCAAAAACGGCGAGTATCACCTCTTTGAGCTTAATGAGAGGCTCACGGGAGGGACCCTTCCACAGGTTGAGATCGCGGACTTAAGGCTGGAGCTCAGAAACGGAAACAGATCGATCTTTTCCGAAAGGCTTAAGGAACTGATGGATGACAGGCTCAGTAAAGGAGAGCAGGCAATGCTCTTTATCAACCGAAGAGGGCTGGCGGGCTTTGTATCCTGCAGATCCTGCGGACACGTGTTCAAGTGCCCCCACTGTGATGTGTCCCTCTCCGAGCACAGGGGCGGACGACTGGTCTGCCACTACTGCGGCCATGAACAGATAAGGCCAAAGCTCTGTCCGGAATGCGGCTCCAAATATGTGTCCTCCTTCAGGGCGGGCACGGAGCAGATAGAGGATGAGGTCAAAAAGTTCTGGCCACAGGCCAGAGTCATCAGAATGGATGCGGATACCACAAGGACCAAGGGCAGCTACGACAGGATATTGTCTGCCTTTGCCAACAGAGAGGCTGATGTGCTGGTGGGAACACAGATGATAGTAAAGGGCCATGATTTTCCCCTGGTGACACTGGTGGGGATCCTTGCTGCAGATATGAGCCTCTATGCCAGTGATTACAGAGCCAGTGAGAGGACCTTCCAGCTTCTGACCCAGGCTGCCGGAAGAGCGGGCCGTGGGGACAGACCGGGGAACGTTGTGATACAGAGCTATCAGCCGGAGCACTACAGCATTCAGGCGGCTTCCAGGCAGGATTTCAAGGGCTTTTACGAGGAGGAGATTGCCTACAGGGAGCTTCTCAGATACCCGCCCATATCCCACATGATGTGTATTCAGATACAGTCAGCCTCTGAGCAGGAGGGCATGGAGAGCGGCGCCAGGTTCAGGGCTGTCATGGAGCAGCAAAGGGTCCGCGGGGCAGTGTTCATCGGGCCTGCAATGGCTCCGATATCCAGGATCAATGATGTATACCGTCTGGCTGTCTATGTAAAGCATGACGATTATGACAAGCTGGTTCTTTTAAAGGATATGCTTGAGAGATATATCAAAGAACTTGAGGACATGGGGAAACTTAGGAATGTCACGGTGCAATTTGACTTTGATCCCATGCACGGTTAAACTGATGATGAACATCTATTTTTATGTAACATCATGATATCGAAGTCAGAAAGAAATTATTAAGAAAGGTCGGTAAAATGGCACTTAGAAATATCAGAGAATATGGGGACGACGTTTTGGCCCGTCCCTGCAAGGAAGTCAAGGAGATAACTCCAAGGGTGAGAGAACTTGTTGAGGATATGCTGGATACCATGTACGATGCCAACGGCGTCGGACTGGCAGCACCTCAGGTTGGGGTATTAAAGAGGATAGTCGTGATTGATGTATCCCCTGAGGCTGACCAGCCGCTGGTTATGATCAATCCCAGGATACTTGAGACTGACGGAGAGCAGACAGGCTACGAGGGCTGTCTTTCCCTGCCCGGTAAGTCAGGAGTTGTAACAAGACCCAATCATGTCAAGGCAAAGGCCATGGATCTTGACGGCAATGAATTTGAGATAGAGGGAGAGGAGCTCCTTGCAAGGGCCATCTGCCACGAGCTGGATCATCTGGACGGACACATGTATGTGGAGAAGGTTCAGGGAGATCTGGTGGACAATGAGGACCTCATTGCCCAGCAGGAGGAAGACGCAGAGAGAGAGGATCAGTAATTTGAAGATAGTTTTTATGGGCACTCCTGATTTTGCCAGGTCTGCCCTTGAGAAGATACTTGATGCAGGCCATGAGGTGGTGCTGGTGGTAACCCAGCCCGACAAGCCAAAGGGAAGGAGCGGACAGCTCCAGGTCTCTGATGTCAAGGCCTGTGCCCTGGAGAGGGACCTTCCGGTGTTCCAGCCGGACAGGATAAGACTTCCCGAGAACATTGCAAAGCTCAGGGAATATCCGGCTGACATCTATGTGGTGGCTGCCTTTGGCCAGATCCTTCCGCAGGAGGTTCTGGATATCCCCAGATTTGGCTGCGTGAATATTCACGCTTCACTTCTTCCCAGGTACAGAGGTGCTGCACCTATCCAGCAGGCCATCATTGACGGAGAAAGGCAGACAGGTGTCACCATCATGCAGATGGCAGCAGGCATGGATACGGGAGATATACTGCTCCAGCGCGCTATTCCCATATCGGATGATGAGACGGGAGGAAGTCTTTTTGATAAGCTCTCGGATCTTGGAGGCGAGCTTATAACAGAGGCACTTCCGCTCATAGAAAAAGGAGAGCTTACACCCATCCCCCAGGATGAAGAACTTGCCACCAAGTGCGGCAAGCTTTCCAAGGACATGGGAAGGATCAACTTCCTAAAGGATGCTTCTTCTATCCGCAACCTGGTGAGAGGATTAAATCCCTGGCCATCAGCGTATACCTACCTTGATAAAAAGATGCTCAAGGTCTGGAAGGCCAAGGCCCTTACGGAGGAAGAGTTTGAACTTATAGCCGGAGCAGAGGGGGCTGAACCTGACAAGTCACTTCCTGCAGGAGCTGTTGTGCTTACTACCAGAAAAGAGATCATAGTAAGGACCGGAAAAGGTTATCTTTCCATTCTGGAGCTTCAGCTTGAAGGGAAAAAGCGCATGTCCACTTCGGATTTTCTTTTGGGATATAAGGTCCCCAATGGAACTGTTTTAAAATAAAAAATGTCAACTCGATAAAGTACGGCGTGGGTAAACTTTTTTAAGTTTATCTTCGCCGTTTTTTATTGCTCCGCGCAGAGAAAAAATATGCAAAAAGTGCAGGAAAAGAGTGATTTCTTTTGCGTTTAAGTTAAAAAGGATTATAATTATTAAGGGAAAACTTAAATATTCATAAAACAGACGTTAAAATACAAAATTGTCGCACTTTATGATGAATGTCGTGATTATTTTCCCACTATACTGATAATTAGAAAAAGAGTATTTAGAGAGGTGGATTATGCTAGAGAGAAGGACTATCAACAGAGTAGAATTTTTGGCCAACAGTGCAATAGTTGACAGGAGCAGTCTTCAAAAGTACTACGGACAGGTTAAGAATGTCAGCCCCCTTGGAATAGCGGTGACAGTAGATGCCCATGTTCCGAGCCTTCTTGGAAGGGATATGATCGTGGTGGCTGAGACAATGATCATGTATGCGGAAGTTGTCCGTGAAGACAAGGAGATGGGGGAAAAGAAGACTGTAGCTTTTAAGGCCAGGAAGTTCACACCGGATGTACTTCAGTATCTTTTTGAACAGATAGGACTTGACGAGGAAGAGGAATAAAATAGCCGGATCTGCCCGGAGGTCCGTGCAATTTAGGAGGCTGATATGAAAAAAAAACATTTGAGAAACAAAAGAATTGTTGAAGCTCTTACTATTGGAATTTCTGCGATGATGACCCTGCAGACACCATTTACCGCCTATGCCAGCGGCGAAGGTGCCGTTCCACAGACTCCTGAACCGGAGCCGCAGCAGGAGGCGCAGCATTCCGAAGAGGAGACATATCAGCCTGTCACCGAGCAGGCTCAGGAGGTTGCAGGTGATGCCATAGAGGCCATCGGAGATATTCCTTCAGCTGAAGAGGTGGCAAAGGCGCCTGCGCAGGAGGAAGCTCCATCAGGAGAACAGACTCCTTCAGAGGAACAGCAGCCGCAGGCTGAAGAGCAGGGGCAGGAACAGCAGGCTCCCGCTTCAAATGCCATAACCAAGGCAGAGACAGCAGCCACCAACGTAATTGAGAATGCAGATGCATCCGATGCAGGAAAAGAGGCCGGCAAGGCAATCTCCGATATGATAGATGCGGCCAGGGACGTTGTTGAGGACAGCGTTGATGAAGAGGGCAATGAGGAGTCCTCTGCAGTCAACGAGTTTGACAATGCCTCCGACAAGATCGCCGATGTTAAGGAAAACCTTGCAGAGGCAGAGAAGGCCAACAAGGAAGCTGATACGATCCACAACAAGGTCAAGAATGAAGTGAGAGAGATGGCCGAGAGCTATCTTGCTGCGGATGAGCAGGCCACCAACATGGATGAGGTTACAGAGCTGGCGGTTACCACCAGCGAATCTCTTGTGGAGTCCATACAGAACGCCGAGACTAAGGAAGAGGCACAGCAGGCCTACCAGGATCTTGAAAAGCTGGTGGAGCAGACCAGGGAAGATCTTGAGACCAGAAAGCTCCTCTATGATCAGCTGGTAAAAGAGTATGAGGAAGCCCTTCAGGAACTGGAGCAGGCAACTGCAGCCCTTGAGGAAGCGGAGAAGAGGTTTGACTCTAATCTTGATACAGCTAAAGACCTTACGGATTCAGCTATGCAGGATGCTTTAAGCGCCCAGGATAAGGTGGAAAGGCTCGATAAGGCAATAGATGCTGTCCAGGACAAGCTTCAGGATGAGAAAGCAGCCAATGCTCTTTCTGATGCTGCGGGAGATAACTGGAACGGAAAGTTTGGAAATGTGGACAAGAACAGAGCTGTAATGAGAAAGGTCATAGCCAACTACTACATGACAGAGGTACTTGGCATACAGCTCGCAGAAGATATCAATGTGGATGAGGACTTTGAGTCCTTAAAGGGCGTAGACGGACAGGAGTACAACTACACGGTAGTTAAGTACAAGTATATAGATAAGGATGGCAACGTTGTTGATGGAGTCAAGTACTTCAACTGGGATTCACTGACAAGGACATCCCTGACCGATTCCAGCAAGTTCAGGACAGGCGGCAATGACGGAATTGTAATCTTTGAGAAGTCAGAGGAAGAGATAAAGGCCAACGAATACGCCAAGGCATATTATACAGAACACGACAAGAATGTACTTAAGGATGGTAACAGATGGAAGGCCTTCCTTGATCATAAGTTTGATGTATACACCTATGTGGATGAGAACGGTGAGAAGCAGTTTATCCTGAAGGATGAGATGGAGAAGTCGGACAATGCTTCTACCATTGTAAGGGACGAGGCTGGCAACATAATCGGGTTTGACGGCAAGGAGCTCACCCAGGTTGTTCAGAACAGCAACAGCATGCTCCATGATGCCAACTGTCTGATCATAGCTTCTGACAAGAAGGTGGAGAAGTACCTTACACAGAAGACGGAAGTCCGCGATATGGTGGTCAACAACAACGGCCAGGAGAGACTTTCTGCACAAGACGTACAGCGCATCATGGATGACGCCAGTGCCCTCAATGCCTTTATAAGCAATAATTCCTCCGACAGCGACACCAGTGCTGCTATCATCAAATATGTGGAGTACAAGGAAGCTTCCAAGGAGGCCAAGGATGCAGCCAAGGAGGCGGTTAAGCAGGTTGAGAACCTTTCGGATGCCCTTGAGGATATCAAGAGTCAGGCTGCAGGCTCCAAGAGAACGATGCTTGCCAGAGAAGTTCTGGGACAGGAGGATCTGGCTGCCTACTACGGCATAGAGATGAGTCCTGAGGAAAAAGAAGCCTTCAACAACATGAATGTCGCCCAGCTCATCAAGGAGATGAACAGGCGGAAGGCTGAGGCCGGCTCCAAGGTAACAGAGGCCGAGCAGAGAGTAGCTGATATTGAGAATAAATATGCCGGAGCTGAAGAGGATCTGCAGAAGACTCTGGACAGACTTGCCCCGCCTCCGGCTGAGGATGTGAACCCGTCAGGCGGAGAGACCGGACCCTCGGAAGGAGAGGTAACGCCCGGTGGCGGCTCAGAGACAGAGCCCGGATCAGGAGAGGTAACCCCCGGAAGCGGAACCGGGTCAGAGTCCGAGGCGGGAGAGACTACGGGCGGTTCTGAGGAAGGCACCGGTACAGGTGCAGAAGAAGCTTCCGGAAGCGGAAGCGTGACCCCGGGCTCCGGAAGAAGAGCAGATCAAACTCCTTCATCTGAAACTCCCGCAGCGCAGACCCCTTCTGCAGCAGCGCAGCAGACCGCTGAAGAGACCGCTCCTTCTGCAGCAGGCACAGTTCAGGCACAGGCTCCTTCAGGAGGAACCGGTTTTGTGAACATCTCTGATACTTCCGAGCCACTTGCTGCAGAGGCAGAGGTATCCTCAACCGGTGAGGCTTCGCAGAATACAGCCAAAGCCGATGGCAGCGAAGTACAGGAGCTTGAAGGCGACCAGACGGTTGTCATTGGCGATGACGCAACTCCCAAGGCAGCACCACAGGAGGAGGTAACCACCATCGGTACACAGGAGGCTCCTCTTGCATCCTCCATCGAGGAAGTGGTGAGCACCGGGCAGGCTCGGCAGCCTGTTAAGAAGAGCTTCTGGTGGCTTATCATAATTGCACTTTTAGGTGCCACCGGAGAAGCTATGTACGAAAAACACATGGCCAAAAAGGAAGAAGAACAGGAAAAGACAAAATAAACGAAAAAGGCTTATAACACCAATCCCCGGGTCCATTTTCGGAGCCGGGGATTATTTGCGATAGCTGCAAAAATGAAGGGGGAAAATCTGTTATAATTTAAGAAGATTTTTCGCAAAAAGTTCTTTTCAGGAGAATGATAATGATAAATATAAGAGAAGTGGTACTTGCCATTTTGATGGAATATGACAAAAAGGGAGTCTTCAAGCCGTCCCTGTTAAAGGACAGCCTCGAGAGATACGATTATCTTGAGACCAGGGACAAGGCTTTCATCAAGAGAGTCACTGAAGGAACCCTGGAGAGGCAGATACAGATCGACTATATCATCGACAGCTTTTCCAAGACTAAGGTGGACAGGATGCAGCCCCTTATCAGAAGCCTTATGCGCATGAGCGTCTATCAGATACTGTTCATGGATTCCGTTCCTGACAGCGCTGCCTGCAATGAGGCGGTGAAGCTGGCCTCCAGGCATAAGTTTACCGGGCTCAAGGGCTTTGTGAACGGAGTTCTGAGAAATATATCCAGAAACCGGGACAATATTAGGTACCCTGACCAGGATACAGATGGAGGGACAAAGTTCCTTTCTGTCTGCTACTCCATGCCGGAATGGATCTGCGGCATGTGGCTTGAACGCTTTGGTTTTCAGAAGACGCAGGAGATCCTTAAGTTCTTTCTTGAGCCAAGGCCCACAACTATCAGGGTAAAGATGGGGGATGAGGGCAGGTACCCTGTAAAAGAGCTGAAGGAAGAGCTTGAAAAGGCCGGGGCGGTTGTCAGAGAAAGCGCCATTGTTCCCTATGCTCTGGAGCTTGAAAAGACTGACAACATAAGATTTCTGCCGGGCTTTGAAGAGGGGAGGTTCACTGTACAGGATGTGAGCTCCATGCTGGTCACTGAGATAGCAGCTCCAAAGGCTGCAGATACTGTTGCTGATATATGCTCTGCCCCCGGAGGAAAGAGCACCCATGCGGCGGAGAGAGTTTCTCAGGGGCAGGTCCTGGCCCGTGATATATCCGAGAGAAAGTGTGAGCTGATAAGAGAGAATGCCTATCGCCTGGGGCTTACCAATATGGATGTTCAGGTCCATGACGCGAGGATCAGTGATGAGGCAATGAAGGGCAGGGCCGATGTTCTTTACATGGATCTACCCTGTTCGGGGCTTGGCATCATAGGCAGAAAGAGCGACATCAAGTACAATGCTTCTCCAAAGTCGCTTTCTGAGGTGGCAAAGCTTCAGTGGGATATCATAAAGGCTTCCTGGGACTATGTGAAGGAGGGCGGAACGCTTATTTATTCAACCTGTACAGTCAATGCTGAAGAAAATGAGGAAATGGTGCGCCGTATAATTCAGGAGCTCCCCTTTGACATGGTGGACATAACAGACAATTTGCCGGCCTGCCTTACGGATGGCACATTTGGCAGTGAGAGTGCTGAGCGAATCAAAAAGGAAGCGGCTGAAGGCTTTTTGCAGCTCCTTCCCGGAGAGTGCGCAACAGACGGATTTTTTATCGCCAGGCTTCAAAGAAGGCACGGTAGCTGAAAAAATAGAATTCTTGTGATAGAATGTTGTAATTAAAAAAGGAGATATAACTATGTATTACGGATACGGAAGCAGGATGGCATACGGATACGGCATGGATCCACTTTATATTCTTGTTATCATTGCAGGAATACTCTGCCTGTGGGCCAGCTACCGGGTGTCATCGGTATATAAAAAATATGCAAGGGTGCGCAGCATGAGCGGGATGACAGGTGCTCAGGCTGCCATGGAGATACTAAGGAGAAACGGCATAACGGATGTTGTTGTGCAGCATGTGCCGGGAGAGCTTACGGATCACTACGATCCCAGAAGCAAGGTGGTCAACTTATCTGACAGCGTTTACGGGTCCAATTCGGTGGCGGCTGTGGGAGTTGCAGCCCATGAGTGCGGCCATGTCCTTCAGCACCACACGGGATATCTGCCTCTCCAGATCAGGACCGCCATAGTGCCTGCAGCTAATATTGGCTCCAAGGCAGGAGTACCGCTGATCATATTGGGAATGTTCCTTAGTTTTTCGCCGCTTATCTCCATAGGAATTTGGGTTTTCTCACTGGCTGTAGCCTTTCAGCTGGTGACTCTTCCTGTAGAGTTCAATGCTTCAAGAAGAGCCCTTGTTATGCTGGAGGAGTACGGGATCCTTGGTGATGATGAAGTAAGAGATTCCAGAAAGGTCTTAAGTGCAGCTGCCATGACCTATGTTGCAAGTGCGGCTTCTGCAGTTCTGCAGCTTCTTAGACTGGTTCTTTTAAACGGAAGGCGCAGAGACTGAAGTCATGATTTATAAGTATTAGCAGGAGCTACTAATGGGAACATTTGGAGAATATATTAAAAGTGCATTGTCCAGCATCAGAAACAACAAGGGCAGGTCATTCCTAACCATGCTGGGCATCATCATCGGTATTTCAGCGGTCCTTACCGTTCTGATAATCGGTGACGGAATGAAGGCTACCATCAACGGGGAGCTGGATTCCATCGGAGCCACATCTGTAACTGTAAGTCTTGATTATACCAAGACCGACAAGACCTTTACCTATGAAGAGCTGGTTAACATACAGGATTCCATACCAAACATCTTTGGCATCAGTCCCGACCTTTCCGCCTATGGAACCATCACCGGCATCGGAGGAAGAAAGACTATGGATGTTGGTCTTAGCGGAGGTATGGAAGCTTCATCGGAGAGCGGAGGAGTCAAGATGCTCCACGGCAGATATTACACAAGAGCGGACGTGGAGGACGCCAAGAATGTATGCGTCCTTAGTCAGTCGGCTGCCAGACTTTTATTTGGATACGAGGAAGTTGTAGGAAGGGCGGTTGAGGTCACAGCCTACGACCTGACTTCAGAGTTTACTGTCATAGGTGTCAGGGAGGACACTCCTCTGGATGCGGCCTACGCCAGCTTTTCAGACAGCCCCATGGTCACGGGTAATGCGCCCTTTACAGCCATCGCCAATGCCTTCAATATGAATATTGACACCTATGTCACTTCCTTTTCCATCTATCTGGACAGCGAGTACAAGAATGAGGTCCTGGGAATGGCCAGGGCAGTTGTTGAGAACGTCAAGGGACTTCGCGGAGAGAACGCAGTTAAGATTTCTTCCGGCTATGGCTTTGACAGTACCACCGACAGTATCCTCAATATCGTGACCTCGGTTGTGGCCATCATTGCGGCGATCTCCCTGCTTGTAGGCGGCATCGGCGTTATGAACATCATGACGGTGTCGGTCACCGAGAGAACCAGGGAGATCGGCATCAGAAAGTCCCTGGGAGCCAAGACCTCCTCTATACTTGTGCAGTTTTTGGCGGAGGCGGCGATACTTACCTTTACGGGCGGTATCATAGGTATCATATTCGGGCTTTCGGTTTCATTTCTTATCTGCAAGATCATCGATTTCTCCTTTACCGTCAATCCGCTGCTGGTGCTTGGCGTAGTGATGATCTCCACGGCGATAGGTCTTTTCTTCGGGATCTATCCTGCCAAGAGAGCTGCAGACCTTGATCCCATCGAGGCCCTCAGAACAGAGTAATAAACTATGGAAAAAGAGTATATACAATCACCTGACAACAAAACAGATATTAAGTCATTGAGCTTTGATGAGCTTAAGAGCTTTATTGCAGAGCTTGGAGAGCCGGCCTTCAGGGCTAAGCAGCTCTATGAGTGGATGCATGTTAAAAGAGCTGCTTCCTACGATGATATGACCAATATTCCCAAAAGCCTTAAGCAGAAGCTTATGGAAAGCTGCTCCTATACTTCCCTTGAAGTGGTGGAGGTCAGGGAGTCGGGGATTGATGACACAAAGAAGTTTTTGTTTGCACTTTCCGATGGCAATATCATAGAGAGTGTTTTTATGAAGTACAGGTTTGGAGTCAGCGTCTGCATCTCATCCCAGGTGGGCTGCAGGATGGGCTGCAGGTTCTGTGCGTCCACTCTTGACGGGGTAGTCAGGAGTCTTCTTCCCTCGGAGATGCTGGATCAGATCTACAGTATCTCCCGATATACAGGCGAGAAGGTGGGACGTGTCGTGGTAATGGGAAGCGGAGAGCCTCTGGACAACTATGACAATCTCCTTAGGTTCATTGAGCTTCTTTCTGATGAGAACGGCATGAACCTGGGACAGAGGAACCTCACGGTCTCCACCTGCGGAATAGTGCCCAATATATACAGGCTTTCGGAGGAAAAGCTCTCCATTAACCTGGCCATTTCTCTGCACGCTTCCAATGATGAGAAGAGAAAGGCTCTGATGCCCATTGCCAATCAGTATACGATAGCTGAGCTTCTTGAGGCCTGCAGGACATATTTTGACAAAACGGGGCGTCAGCTGACCTTTGAGTATTCGCTGGTGCAGGGAGTCAACGATACGGATACGGATGCCAAAGAACTGGCAGAGCTTCTTTCGGGGCTTAATGCGGTGGTGAATCTTATCCCGGTCAATCCCATCAAGGAGAGGGACTTTAGGCCCACTGACAGGAAGGCTGCCATGAATTTTCAAAAGAAGCTTGAGAAGAGCCATATCAATGCTACAATACGAAGGGAAATGGGAAGCGACATCGACGGAGCCTGCGGGCAGCTTCGGCGCCGGCATCTTCACAAAGAGAAGGCCAGGCTGTGACTATAGACAGAGTTTAGAGCCCGTCTTTTTACGACTGATCAAAAGCAGATCTTTGATCGGTCGTATTTTTATGGGGAAAGGCCCATACTTGCAATAACCGGCCAAAAGCCTTATAATTGCTATGTTTATAGGCTTTCAACATAATGTCTTAACATCTAGGAGGCAGCTTTGCTTAAGACTTTTTCCGTTACGGACATAGGAAAAAAGAGAAAACTGAATCAGGATTATGTCTTTTCATCAGACCGAAGGATCGGTAATCTTTCCAACGTATTTATTGTGGCTGACGGAATGGGCGGACATAATGCCGGGGACTACGCGTCCAGATTTACCGTGGATACGATGGTGGAGGAGATTGAGAAGTCCTTTGAACAGAGTCCGGTGAGGATTCTGGAGAACGCCATCAAGACAGCCAACAGAAAGCTCAGGGAGAAAGCTTCTGAGAATGAGGAGCTGTTCGGCATGGGTACCACGGTGGTTGCGGCAACGCTCCTGGGCAGATACCTTCAGGTTGCCAATGTAGGTGATTCAAGACTTTATGTTATCAATGACAAGATCACCCAGATCACAAGGGACCACTCACTGGTGGAGGAAATGGTCAGAATGGGTGGAATAGACAGGGAGACCGCAAGGAATCACCTGGACAAGAATATAATCACCAGGGCGATCGGTGCCACTGATACAGTAGACATCGACTTTTTTAATGTGGAATTAAATCGTGGGGACATCGTACTTATGTGTTCCGATGGTCTTACCAACATGCTGGAGGATGAGGAGATCCGCATGATAGTAAGCGGTCAGAGGGACATAATCGAGAAGGCTCAGAAGCTGGTTGTGGCTGCCAACAACAACGGCGGCAAGGACAATATTGCTGTTATTCTGATCGAGCCCTTTGCCGATGATGCCGGTCGCGATGGAGGAATAGATGGTTAAGATAGGGATGGTGATCGGAGATCGCTATGAGGTACTGGAAAAGATCGGTACCGGCGGTATGTCCGATGTGTATAAAGCAAAAGATCATAAGCTCAACAGACTTGTTGCCGTGAAGGTTCTTAAGCAGGAGTTCTCCGAGAATGAGAACTTCGTATCCAAGTTCAGGGTAGAGGCCCAGTCAACGGCGGGACTTCTTCATCCCAACACGGTTAATGTCTATGACGTAGGCGATGAGGATGGTGTCAATTACATCGTAATGGAACTGGTGGATGGCATCACACTCAAGAAATATATTGAAAAGAAATCAAGGCTCTCTGTCAAGGAAGCTGTCAGCATAGCCATTCAGGTGGCCATGGGACTGGAGGCAGCCCACAACAACGGCATCATTCACAGGGACATCAAACCACAGAATATCATGATATCCAAGGAGGGCAAGGTAAAGGTTACGGACTTTGGAATCGCCAAGGCCGCTACCAGCAACACCATAACCTCCAATGTAATGGGATCGGTTCACTATACATCACCTGAGCAGGCAAGAGGCGGTTATTCGGATGCCAAGAGTGATATTTACTCCCTTGGAATCACACTCTTTGAGATGCTTACGGGAAGGGTGCCCTTCAACGGAGACACCACTGTGGCCATTGCCATCAAGCATATTCAGGAGGAGCTGCCAAGCCCGTCTGAGTTCAATGATGAGATCCCTATAAGCGTTGAGAAGATTGTGCTCAAGTGCTGCCAGAAGAGTCCTGACAGACGCTATCAGACAGCAGCAGAGCTCATAGCAGACCTCAAGAAGTCTCTTATCACTCCCGACAAGGATTTTGTCAATCTGGTGGATCCTGATGAGGAGGGAGCCACAAGGGTGGCCACTGAGGAAGAGGAGAGGAGCATCCATGAGTCCAGAGAGAATCTGACGGATACCGAGCAGATGCGCCTTAAGTCCGAGGTTATGGGAGAGTATGAGGACGACTATAACTACGGCAGCCGCAAAAAGAAGAGGCGTGAGTCCTTTGAGGATGAAGAGGATCTCTACGACGACTACAACAAGTCCAGGAATAAGCGCCGCAATAACAACCAGCAGCAGGGCACAAGCCGTATTGAGAAGATGACCATAATAATGGCTATTATCTCGGCAGCTCTTGTGGGATTTATTGTGATCCTTCTTCTGGGAAGGAGCCTTGGGCTTTTCGGCGCAGGCAGCGGAACTTCTGCTGAGGATTCAAGTACAGAGGTCGCTTCTGTGACAGAGACCCAGGACGGGATTCAGATCCCTGATGTGACAGGCAAGACCTATGCAGAGGCTGTTTCAATACTTCAGGATGACAAGGGCTTTAAGGTAGCCAAGGCTGCGGATAAAGACAACAAGGCAGCCAAAGACACTGTTGTTTCCACATCTCCTTCAGCAGGAGAAAGGGCAAAGAGCGGTGCTACCGTTACCTTATACGTAAGTGACGGATCCAATTACAGTACTCAGGCTGCGGCTGCTACCACAGAGGTATCCACAGCCAAGTCGGAGGGACAGGTCACAGTTCCCAATATCATAGGTATGACGTCGGAGGATGCGGTGATCACGCTGGTGGAGGCCGGTCTTCAGGCAGGAAGCATTGTTGAGACCAGCAATGAGGACTCCAACTTAACAGGTCTTATCTGTGCCCAGAGCATAGCCTTCGGAACATCGGTGTCCGAGGGGACCATAATCAATATGGAGCTCTCCACAGGACCTGCAACCGTGACCTACAGCTACAACGCAGAAATAGCAGCTCCCACAGAGGGTGAAAACTACAACCCCGGAACTCCTGTCAAGGTTACCCTGGTGACCTCGGATGGGACAACGCTTCTTAGTACCACCACCAGTGATTTTCCGGTTCAGGGAACCTATAAGGGCATCACGGCACCTACAGGTACCATCACCTTTGTTTATACAGCAACCACTCCCACCACCACCAATCCTGAGACGGGAGAGACATCAGGCGGCGATACGGTGGAGTACACAGTTACCAGAGCAGTTACATTTACTCAGGAGAATTGACCCTTATGCAGGGAAGGATTATTAAGGGAATCGCCGGGTTTTATTATGTCGAGGGAAGAGACCAAAGGGTCTATGAGTGCAAGGCCAAGGGTATCTTCAGGAAGGCAGGCATAAAACCTATAGTGGGCGATGACGTAGAAATTGAGATAATTGATGAGAAAGCGGGGCTTGGGAATCTCGTGGAGATCCTTCCCCGCAGAAACTGTCTTTACAGACCGCCTGTTGCCAATGTTGATCAGGCGGTTATTTTATTTGCCATCGTAAAGCCTGATCCCAACTACAACCTTCTGGACAGATTCCTGATCATGATGAGGCAGGTTGATCTGCCGGTGATCATCTGCTTTAACAAGCAGGACATAGCAACCAAAGAGGAGGCTAAGGAGCTTTACGACGCCTATGAAAAGTGCGGCTACAAGGTGCTCTTTATCTCCGTCAAGGAGGAGAGAGGGCTTGATGAACTAAAAGCTCTTTTAAAAGGCAAGACCTCCACTCTTGCGGGACCCAGCGGAGTTGGCAAGTCATCTCTTTTGAATAAGCTGGTACCCGATGCGGACATGGAGACCTCGGAGCTGTCAAGAAAGATTGACAGGGGCAAGAACACCACCAGGCATTCGGAGCTGTTTCTGGTAAAAGAGCTGACGGATGATGAGGAGGAGACCTTTATCATAGACACCCCGGGCTTTACGTCACTGGATCTAAAGGGAGTGACAGCGGAAAATCTTATGAATTATTATCCGGAGTTTACAGAGTTTGAACCACAGTGCCGTTTCGGCGGGTGCTCCCATATTGCAGAGCCGGACTGCGGCATCAAGACTGCAGTTGAGGAAGGGGAGATATCCGGGGTAAGATACAACAACTACAGGATAATTTACAGCGACCTCAAGGGAATGAGGCCCGAGTATGCCAAGGGCGGCAAGAGCAGGAAAAAGTAAAAATATGAAGATATATCTTACCAGACATGGTCAGACGGATTACAACAAAAAGAGGATGATGCAGGGCAGAAGTGACATTCCGCTAAATGAAGTCGGGATCTCACAGGCGCAGGAAAGGCGAAAGAGCCTTGGAAATATCAGGTTTGATGCGGTCTATGCAAGCCCTCTTATAAGAGCAGTCAGGACGGCGCAGATCATAGGAGATGTCAGGCAGGAGGATGTCATACGGGATGAGAGGATCATCGAGGCAGACTTTGGAAAGTATGAGCTCATGGGGTATTATTCCACGGGTATCAGGATGATGGCCTACTGGTCTTTTCCCGAGCTGTTCCCCGCACCTGAAGGCGTTGAGACCATAAGGCACATGCGGGACCGCACGGCCTCTTTTATCGAGGACCTTAAGAAAAAGGAGTATGACAACGTTCTTGTGGCCTGCCATGGAGGCATAATAAGGCCGATCCGCGGATACCTGGAGAACAGAAAGAGTGGTATCATCTGGCGCCCGAGGCCAAAGAACTGCGAGGTCTTTGTATACGAATATGACGGCAGGGATTTCAGGCTTGTAGAAGACTATAAGTGACAGCTATCAGAAACGGAGGGCGGTATGGGAAAGTATAATTTTGATGAGATTGTGGACAGAAGGGGAACTTCATGCATCAAGCATGACTCCGGAATGGAGAGAAAGGGAAGGGACGATCTTTTGTCCATGTGGGTTGCGGACATGGATTTTAAAATGCCTGCGGAGGTCCTGGATGATATCAAAAAGCGTGTGGAGCATGGCATCTTTGGTTATACCGATCCTGGGGATGACTACAAGGCTGCCCTCAGAAGCTGGTTTCACAGCAGACACGGCTTTGAGATAGAGGACGAGTGGAATACCATAACTCCCAGTGTTGTGTATGCCATTGCCACCACCATCAGGGCGCTGACAAGGGAGGGCGATGCTGTACTGGTGCAGCAGCCCGTATACTATCCCTTTACGGAGATGGTGCAGCTCAACCACAGAAAGCTTGTCAACAATCAGCTCCTTTACAGGAACGGACATTACGAGATAGATTTTGATGACTTTGAGAGAAAGATAATAGAGGAGAAGGTCAGACTCTTTATTCTCTGCAGCCCCCACAATCCCGTGGGAAGGGTGTGGAGCAGGGATGAGCTTACGAAAATGGCACAGATCTGCAGGGACAACAATGTGTATGTGTTTGCGGATGAGATCCATGCTGACTTCATCTATTCAGGCTTTGAGCATACATCTTATATGTGCCTTGGGGAGGAGTTCAGAGACAGGCTCATTATCGGCACATCCCCCAGCAAGACCTTCAATATTGCCGGACTTCAGATCGCCAATACCATTATTCCTGATGCAGATGTGAGAGCGGCCTTCAGAAAAGAAAACGATGCTGCCGGCTACAGTCAGTGCAGTGCCATAGGTCTTGTGGCTACCACGTCGGCTTATACCAGGGGAGGCGCGTGGGTTAATGAACTCATTCCCTACCTTCAGGGAAACCTTGAACTTGTGAGGACTTTTCTCAGAGAAAAGCTTCCTGAGGTAAAACTGGTGGAGCCGGAGGGGACTTATCTTATCTGGCTGGATTTTAGCGCCGTGACAGATGACCACAAAAAGCTTGAGGACCTTATCGTCAATAAGGCAAGGCTGTGGCTTGATCCCGGCATCATCTTCGGAAGAGAATCAGCTCTTTTTGAGAGAATCAATATCGCCTGCCCCCGGGCAGTCGTAAGACAGGCTCTTGAGCAGTTGTATGATGCCATGAGAAAGCTGTGACTTTTATCTTATTTGCAGTCCACAGTTTACAAGCTTTGCATAACTATTTAATGGAATGTTTACTTTAATTGACGTGTAAACTTTGATAAAATTAATTTCATGAATAGTCAAATGCTTGTGCATTGAAAGGAGCATCTTATGAATTCTGAAATGGTCACAGTTATCACCGGTGAGGACTGCACAGAGAAGGTTCTCTCAATGGTTGAGGGCTTTGCCAGCGATATCGATAAAAAGGCGGCCCTGCGCCTTCGGCTTATGGCGGAGGAGATGATGACTCTCATGAGAACCATCACCGGAGAAGTTGAGGCGAAGTTCTGGATAGAGAATGAAGGCAACAAGTATGCCCTTCATATCAGTACCAACACCATTATGTATGCCGACAAGAGGAAAGAGCTCATGGAGGTTTCCAGCAAAAAGGAGAATGCTGCATCCAGGGGCGTTCTGGGCAAGATCCGTGAAGTCTTCGAGCTGGCTCTTCTTCCCAAGGATGAGAGAACAGCAAGAGAATCCAGGGTTGGAATGATGGGGATCACTGATCCCAGTGCATATATGACATCTGCCTCAGAAACCTGGTCCATGAAGAATTATGTATCCAGCGTCAACTCAATGTCTGATGACTCCGAGTTTGCCCAGGAGGCCAAAAATGAGCTTGAGCGCTCTATTATTGCCAACATCGCCAAGGAAGTTCTTATTGCCATCAAGGGCGACGATGTTGAGATGACAGTGGAGTGGGAAGTCTGACATGAACATTCATTTATGCGGTCCGGATGAGACCCTGGATCAGGCACTGGAATTTATCAATGCCAATGACAAAGAGGGCAGGAAGTATACCTTTGATCGGGAAAAAGACAGATGCTATATCGGTGATGAGGTCTTTTCATCCGCACCTGTCCTGATAAACTATAAAAATACCTATTACGCACTGCATGAGGTGTAGTGCGTAATAGGTTTTTTTTATCTGAATGACATATAATCCATTGAGGTGTATGCCTTTTCAAGATATTCTCTCTGCTGCTGTGTATCGGAGAGCTTTGTGGCCTGTGTGTAGAGCTGTCTTGATCTTTCGTTTACCACGTGAATCTCAAGTGTTCCGGGCTTGTAGGCTCTTCCTCTGTTAACTCTCACCAGGTTTCTTCCAAGTACATAGCTGTTAAATATCTTTTCTGCAAGAGCTCTCTGCTTGTCAGGGCTGTTGTCATCCACATCGACGTCTAGCTGTGAGTCCCTTGATGAACGGTAGTTCTCGTCGTATAAAAGCTCCTTCCTTGATAAGTAGAAGCAGACCACCGCGCGAAGCTCATTTATCCGGAGCAACAGCGCCTTTTTGACATTGGGCTCCATCCTGTCCAGATATCCCGGGTTTTCGGCAATGAGCCTGTCGTAGGCTCCGACACAGTTGACTATGCCTTCAAGCTTTTTGGCCTTTTTTACCATAGACATATCACTCTTAAAGTTAATATCTGCAACGTCTATGGAGAACATCATTTTGGTGATGGTGTCCAGGGCCTTGTCTCTGCCTGAGGGGCTGGAGCTGCTTTTGTTTTTTTCCTTTCCCAGATAGTTATCAAGAAGGGCATCGTTCTTTTCCTGATCCTCGACGTTTCCAAGAAGCATGAAGGCTGACAGGTCGTGGAAGGTCTCATCGCTGCACTTCTGACGTCCCTGCATGTGCCTTGCCATGACGGTGTATCTCTTCTGGGCGGTCTTTTCGGCGGCTTCCTGAAGGGCTTTGTAATTCATCTCCTTGGCCTGTACATCATATTCTTCATAAAGAAGAAGGTCCGGAGGAAGCTCTGTAACGGCGCGCTTTGACAGGGGCTGCGAACCCGGAAGGCGCATAAGCTCATCGGAAAGAGAGAGCATCTTCTGAATGTTAGCAAGTCCTGATAAACCGGAATTCTTTCTGCTCTCTTCCTTGGCCTTGTTCTTAAGGTAGTTCATCCTGTTGGAATCCTGCCTCATCCTGTTGTAGGCTTCGTCCACCACATAGAGATTGGTCCCGGCTGTGGCACCAAGCTGGTCGCTGTATTTGGAAGTGTCAAAGGTGGGATTGCTGAATATACTCTTGGTCTTATTTATTTCTTTAGCATCATTCTTCTGCAGATTTTTCTGAAGATCACCATATTCACTCATAAGTCATTTCTCCTTTCGGATACTCTTATTATATACTTATTGCTTTATACGAACAAAAGGGAAATGCGGCAGAAAAGAGATTGTGAAAAATATAATTGCATAAAATATAAAAATGTGATAAAACTATAATCAGAATGATCAAAGTAAAAAATCAAAGATTATAATATATGAAAAGGGGATATGATCATGGCTGAAAAAGAGTTTGATATTCAGGAGTATATGACTAAAGGCGTGGAGAGAGTGGTGGCCGATTCCATCAAGGTTACACTTAAGAACCCCAGAGAGAGCGCCTTTATGGCCAAGTTTGCCCTGGCCAGCGCCAAGGCTTCACAGAAGAGGAAGAAGGCTGAGGCGGCAGGAGAGCACATTCCTCCTTTCCTCATTGCCAGCATAACATCCAGCTGCAATCTTCACTGCGAGGGCTGCTATTCAAGACACAACCATGCCACCGTTGACTCAGAGCCTGTCAAGCAGCTTTCTGACGAGGAGTGGGAGAAGATATTCAGGGAGGCAGATGATCTTGGTGTCAGCTTCATCCTTCTTGCAGGCGGAGAGCCCATGATAAGAAAGGGCGTCATGGAGAAGGCTGCAGGCATCAGCAACATTATCTTCCCTATTTTTACCAACGGAACCTTTATGACACAGAAGAGCTTTGAGCTCTTTGATGAGCACAGGAATATGATCCCTGTACTTAGCATTGAGGGAGAAAAAGAGATAACTGACGCCAGAAGAGGCGAGGGCGTATATGACAAGCAGATATCCAACATGGACAAGCTCCATGAGAGAGGTCTGATCTTCGGAGCTTCCGTGACAGTGACAACAGAGAACCTCAGGGAGGTCTCATCAAAGAGCTTTTTGGACAGCCTTGCTCAGAGAGGGTGCAAACTGGTGGTATTTGTTGAGTATGTACCTGTGACCGAGGAGAGTAAGCACCTTGCACCCGGTGATGAGGACAGAGAGTACTTAAAGGGCGAGATCGCCAGACTGCGAAGAGAATATGAGGAGATGATGTTTGTATCCTTCCCCGGAGATGAGAAGAGCTCCGGTGGCTGCATAGCTGCAGGAAGAGGGTTCTTTCATATCAACTCCCACGGCGCAGCAGAGCCCTGTCCCTTCTCACCCTATTCTGATATCAATGTAAGGGATACCTCCCTTAGAGAAGCACTCAGATCCAAGCTGTTTTTGGCACTTCAGGACGGCGGAGTCCTTGCCGATGACCACCAGGGCGGCTGCGTTCTCTATGAGAAGAGGAAGGAAGTAGAAGCTCTTCTTGCGTAAGAGCGTAGCGTTTTACAGAAAGGCGACATAATGGGAGAAATTATCACTCTTTATCACGCAGGATATCAGCAGATACCGGAGCCTGATATAGAAAAGGGCAGGAGCAATGCGGATTTTGGACGGGGGTTCTACCTCTCCGACAACGGGGAGTTTGCCGGAAGATGGATGAGAGAAATGCCGGGAAAGACTGCCTATGTCAATTCCTATGAACTGGATCTGACAGGCCTTACAGTAAAAAGGCTCACCGTTGACAGGGAGTGGCTTTCATATATAACCGCCAACCGAAGGGGGCTTGCGGACCTGCTGGCAGATGTGGATGTGATAACAGGTCCCATAGCCAATGACACTCTCTATGATACAATGGGCATCTTTACAAGCGGCGTTCTCAGTGATGAAGAGTCACTGTCTCTTTTATCTGTTGGCCCCTCATACACCCAGGTGGTGATAAAGAGCAGGAAGGCCGCTAAGGCGCTTAAGTTCCTTGGAGCCAGGATTATTCCTGATAAGGAGCTTTCAGATTACGCTGCCTGTCTTTCGGCAGAAGAGAAAGAGTACCAGAAAGAGATAGCAGCTATCATGGAAAATTTTTAAAGTATATAGATTGCGTACGAATGATAGTGTAAAATTAAACTCAGCAGCGACAGGTCTGCTGGGTTTTTCTTTTATGTGTTTTTCTTATATGAGGGCATGCTATGGGCAGAAGTTTTGATTGCGTTGATGGTAACATGAATGTTCTGATGTACAACAATACAGTCAGAAAGATCAGGGACCTTAAGATAGGCGATAATGTTTATTCTGTTCAATACAACGGCAACGGTTATCAGTATATTAAGAGTACTGTGACCGGCATAAACAAGCGCAAGGGCAAAGCCGTTAAAATTACTTTAAGTGATGGCAGAAGCCTTATCTCCAGTCCCAACCACCAGTGGCTGACCCAGCAGGGGTGGCTTTTTACAGTGGACGATTCCACCCTCTGCAGCGGGAAGCTGTTTCTTGCCCCCGGGATCAAAATGTCGGGCTTTACAGGAAAGCTTTCAGGGACCTATAAGCAGACAAGACATTATATGCAGGGATACTTTGTGGGCACGGAGATCTACGGCAGGAACCTGACGACGCTTAAAGGCGGAGAGTTAGCAGAGTTTGTCCTTCAGGAGGCCAAAGTCACCATGCGGATGTACAATTATCTTTTGTACTTTCAGGCGGATGCTGCTATCGAGGACTGCTTTGCCCATGACAACAACACCAATGAATATTACATCACCAAAAAGCTGAGTCTTCCTTATGAACAGGTAATTGCACTGTCTGAGAAGTTCTCCAAAAATCAGGCTAAGGAAGAGTTTATCCGCGGCTTTGTGGCGGGAGTATATGACTCAGACGGCTCTGCCAGTCCCTTTGTCAAAAACGTCAACAGCTCCAAAAGGCAGTTTCTGGATATTGTAAAGAGCGGTCTTGAATTATACGGCTTTGAGTTCACCTACAACAGCCAGGAGAGATCTGCAACTCTTCTTGGAGGACCATCGGAGCTTTTAAGATTTTACTATATCTTTGATCCCGTGACGGCCTGCAAGGTTGAGAACCTGGAGATAGAAGATAAGCATCATGACAGGATCAAGGTTGTCTCCATTGAGGAGGTTCACTGTGATGATATGGTGGAGGTGACCACCACTGGAAGAAATTTTATTGCCAACGGAATTGTCTCACACAATTGTTACACCGGTTTTGTGAAGGAGGTGTGAGATATGAGGTACGTCTGCAGTAAAGAACTCAGGGCCGGGATGATACTGTCCAGTAATCTCTACGATGACAACGAAAAGGTGCTTCTAAGAGCCAATACCCAGCTCTCGGAGGGACTTGTTGCAAGATTGCAGAGAATGGAGTTTGACGGCGTTTATATATATGAAGACGGCGATATAGAACATGCCAGGAGCATAGTATCCGACGAGACCAGGATGAAGGCCATCAACAAGCTGCGGCGTCTGGACATAGATGCCTGTGTATTTCTGGCTAACTGTATTGTCAACGAGATTCAGAGCTCGGAGTCACTTATTGTTGAACAGACGACCCTGAGCTCACATGACAGCTACACCTATGTACACAGCGTCAATGTGGATGTGCTGTCAGTGATAATAGGAATCGGAATGGGGCTTAAGAACAAGGAACTGGAGCTGCTTTCCCAGAGCGCTCTGCTTCATGACATCGGAAAGTGCGATGTGCCTGTTGAGATACTCAATAAGCCTGCCAAGCTCACCAAGGAAGAGTATAAGGAGATGCAGAACCATCCCAGGTACGGG
>JAEEGL012866220.1_pt1 | contig 50859 bp, 39 predicted proteins | sample 9134231 | NCBI WGS metagenome assembly JAEEGL01 (sample SAMN16246548, study PRJNA631951) | gut metagenome | biome: gut microbiome; feature: rumen; material: fiber-attached | host: Bos | place: Iran: Karaj | collected 2018-10 | reverse complement strand
TTTTTATAGACTCCGGGCTGGTTTGTGGAAACTCTTACAGGTTTCTTTTGCATAAAAAATCCTCCTTTGCTAATTCCGATGTGCATACGAATAATTCGCAGATCGCATACAAAAAGTATACGAATACGCCCCGGAAAGGTCGCAGAGGAGGATATTCTGTTATGCTTTACAATAAAGTACGTCAGACTTTAGAATCGTCCGTATTCATCCATATTCATCCGAAACCTCGTATTTTCCGGCATTTCTGACACAAACTGACAACAATTTTTATGTCCTGTCCGAAGAAATACGTAGCTCTGCGGAGCAATACGGAGGATTATGACTCCTTACTTTTCAGTGTCGGGAACAGGATTACATCTCTTATCGTAGGACTGTTCGTGAGAAGCATCACAAACCGGTCAAGTCCGTACCCGATTCCTCCTGTAGGAGGCATTCCGATTTCCATTGCGTTCAGGAAATCCTCATCGGTGTGCTGCGCTTCTTCGTCGCCCGCCTCGGAAAGCCTGTCCTGAGCCGCGAACCGCTCGCGCTGGTCGATCGGATCGTTCAGTTCGGAGTAGGCGTTGCACATCTCCCAGCCGTTGATGTAGAGCTCGAACCGCTCCACCTTGGAGGGATCGTCGGGCCTGCGCTTCGTGAGAGGGGAGATCTCGACAGGATGATCCATGATGAATGTAGGCTGGATCATCTTGTCCTCGCAGAACTCGTCGAAGAACATGTTGACAATATCGCCCTTGACGTGGCGGCTCTCATACTCTATATGATGCTCATCGGCGAGCCGCTTTGCCTCCTCGTCCGACGTGACAAGGTCAAAGTCAATCCCTGTCTCCTCCTTGATAGCGTCCACCATCGTCAGCCTTCGGAAGGGCTTCGAGAGGTCAAGCACCCTGTCGCCGTAGGTAATCACCGCACTGCCGTTCACCTTCTCCGCGACATAGCGGTACATGCTCTCCGTCAGCTCCATCATGCCGTGGTAATCCGTGTACGCCTGGTAAAGCTCCATCAGCGTGAACTCAGGATTGTGCCGGGCATCAAGCCCCTCGTTGCGGAAAACTCTCCCGATCTCGAAGACGCGCTCAAAACCGCCGACAATAAGCCGCTTCAGATACAGCTCCAGAGAGATGCGGAGCTTCTTGTCCTCGTCCAGAGCGTTGTAGTGCGTGACAAAGGGACGTGCGGATGCACCGCCGGCGTTCTCCACCAGCATCGGCGTCTCCACCTCCATGAAATCGCGGCCCGCGAGGAACACGCGGATCTCATGCATCACCTGGGAGCGCTTCCTGAAGGTCTCCCTCACGTCGTCGTTCATGATCAGGTCGACGTAGCGCTGGCGATAGCGCTGATCGACGTTGGTCAGGCCGTGATACTTCTCAGGCAGGATCTGAAGGCTCTTCGCAAGCAGCGTGACTTCCTCCGCGTGGATGGAAATCTCTCCGGTCTTCGTGCGGAAAACTTTTCCTCTGACGCCGATGATATCGCCGATATCATACTTCTTGAAATCCGCGTAGGGCTCCTCGCCGACGGAATCTCTCGCGACATAGCACTGGATGCGGCCGTCGCGGTCCAGAACATGGCAGAAGGAAGCTTTGCCCATGACCCGCTTGCTCATCATACGGCCGGCGATCGTGACATTTTTGCCCTCGAGCGCGTCGTAGTTTTCCAGCACATCTTTGCTGTGATGCGTCACGTCATAACGGACGATGCGGAACGGGTCCCTGCCGGCTTCCTGAAGGGCCTGAAGCTTCTCTCTGCGCACCTGGCGGAGACGCCCGATCTCCTCGGCGGTCTGCACCGGAGCTTCCTGTGTGTTCTGATTTCTGTTCTCCTGATCTGCCACTTAGTACCTCTTCTTTCCTGAACAGTTTTTAATTACAACAGTGATCCGACGGCGCTGTTAAGAGCGCCTCGGATCACTTCAGATCAATATTGAAGGGCAAAACTTCCGCTCTGCCCGTACGCGCCGGATACTCAGCTTGCCGAGCGGAGGATTTCCAGCACCTTGTATCTGACTTCGCCCGCGGGGGTCTCAATGGTGATGGTCTCCCCGACCTTCGCGCCGATCAGGGCCTTGCCGACGGGGGACTCGTTGGAGATCTTGCCCTGGAGGCTGTCCGCCTCGGTCGAGCCTACGATCTTGTACTCCAGATCCTCATCGTCAAGCATATCGCGCAGCAGCACCTTGCAGCCGATATTGATCTTATCTACTTCCACTTCATCCTCAACAACGACTTCGACGTTCTTGAGAATATTCTCGAGTTCCTCAATTCTCGCCTCGATGTCACGCTGTTCATCCTTTGCGGCATCGTACTCGGCGTTCTCGGAGAGGTCTCCCTGTGCCCTGGCCTCTTTCAGCTTCTGAGCTACATCCTGCCTGCGCACGACCTTAAGGTGGTGCAGCTCTTCCTCATACTGACGAAGGCCTTCGTAAGTCAGAATAGTTTTCTTCTCTCCCTGTTCTTCCATGACTCTGTATCCGCTCCTTTACCTCATTTTATAAGCCGTGCGGAAGGACGCAACGGACAAGATTTCTGCAGGCAGAATATGTTAATTCTTCCTGCAGATTGCCGTTAATTCTATCACCACTATGTGCAGTATGCAAGTATCTGCAGCACAGGAGGCTGTTTTTCAGTCCATCGGCGGGAAAATCTTACCAACAAGCACTTCGAGATCCCTGTAGGAGGAGAGCTGCCCCGCCTCTGCGCGCAGTTTTGATGCCCCGGGGAATCCGGAAAGGTACCAGGCGACATGCGTCCTCATCTCACGCATTGCGGTCAGTTCCCCCTTGTATTCCACGGCCAGAGCGCCGTGGCGCAGGATCATCCGGGCGAGCTCCTCCCGGTCCGGGCGCGCAGGTTCCGGGCAATCCGGCCGGTCAAGATAATTGAGAATCTCACGAAAAACCCATGGATTCCCTCGGGCCGCCCTGCCGACCATCACCGCCGCGCATCCGGTCTCGTCAAAGAGTTTCTTCGCGGACACCCCGTCCGTGACATCTCCGTTGCCGATGACGGGGACGGAAAGCACCTTCACCGCCTCCCCGATCAGCGTCCAGTCTGCCTTTCCGCTGTACATCTGTTCCCTGGTGCGGCCGTGGATTGCGACAGCCGAAGCGCCGCCTGCCTCCGCGGCTCTCGCGCATTCCAGCACATTCCTGTGCTCTTCGTCAAAACCCAGCCTCAGCTTGACGGTGACCGGACGGCGGGTGTTGTCCGCCGCGCTCCTCACCAGCTTCTCGATCAGCCCGGGATCTCTCATGAGCGCGGAGCCCTCTCCGTTTCCCGTGATTTTCGGCACGGGGCATCCCATATTGATGTCCAGAAGATCGTAGGGCTCATCCTCTATCCGCCGCACCGCCTCCGCCATGAACTCCGGCTCATGGCCGAAGAGCTGCAGGGATACCGGCGCCTCCTCCGGAAGAGTTTTCATCAATCCTATAGTCGCACGGTTTCCGTAGCAGACCGCCTTGGCGCTGATCATCTCCATCGCGGCAAGTCCCGCGCCCTGCCCGCGGCACAGCAAACGAAATGGCAGGTCAGATACGCCTGCCATGGGAGCCAGCCATATTCGGTTGGGTATGGTGACATTTCCGACAGTCACCGGTGAAGTGTACATCAAATCCGTCACTCCTCGTCTGATTCCTCATCCTCCTCCGAGAGCAGCTGTCCCGGATCCTGCTTCAGCACCGCAACGCGGTAGTAGACGGAAAGAGCCTCGAAGAGCTCCCTCTTCTTCCTTCGGATCTCCTTGATCAGCAGACCGCCCGAAATATCGTCGTAGAGCAGATCACCCTCATCACACTGCGTCTCCATTTCCACATCGCCCTCCGGGGTGAAGAGAATGGAGAAAATACCGCCGACCTCCTCCGTAAACAGCACGCAGAGAATGTGGAGCTCCTCCTTCACATTCTCCGGAAGCCGGTCGAACTGCCTGTTGAAGTAGTATTTCTTATCATAGGCACTTGCCGCGCAGAGCACGACGCGCACACTGTCCTCAGACATAGCCCTCTACTCCTCTCACCGAGACCTCTCCCGCGGATACCGGAATGATCTCTCCGTCTTTCCGCCGGACCAGCAGCTCTCCTGACCCGTTTATTCCCTCCGCCGTGCCCTCAAAAGGGGCCGAGGGATCGAGGACGCGCACTCTCCTGCCCCGGTTCACCAGCATCCCCTCGTAGGCGCCTCTGAGCCCCTCCAGGGATCCGTCCTCAAGGAAAACTGCGTAGTACTCCTCAAAACTCTTCCAGACCGCGGCAGTGAGCGCCGCGCGGTTTGTGACCTCTCCCGTTATCTCCCGCACGGATGAGGCCGTCTCTTTGACCGCCGCGGGAATCTCCTCCATGTTGACGTTGATTCCGATTCCGATAGTCACGTCCTTCACCCTGGTCTCCTCGAGCCGCATCTCGGTAAGGATTCCCGTGACTTTCTTCCATGAACGCCCATGGTCCGCGGAATCCCGCATCCCGCTTCCGCACGCGGAAGCGGCGCCATCTTCCGGAAGAGCACTGCGGGGCACCGCAACGATGTCATTAGGCCATTTCACCGCAAAACGTGCTTTCTCCCCGCACATCTTCTCCAGTGCGCTGCAGACAGCCATCGCTGCCACAAGGGTCACCATGGGGGCCCTGTCCGCCGGGATCATCGGCCTTAAGAGGATACTCATGTAAATGTTGCCCTCCGGCGGCGAGATCCACACCCTGCCCCGCCTTCCGCGCCCCGCGGTCTGCTTCGCCGCGAAGACCAGCAGTCCTTCCGGCGCATCCCTGCCATCCGCGAGTTCCATGACATCCCTGTTGGTGGAACCCGTCTCCTCGCGAAACAGTACGGGATGCCCCGCCCAGGAGGTAATCTCCAGAGCCTTCTCCAGTTCGGCGGCATTGCAGAGGTCGCATCCCGTCGGATCCGCGAGGCGGTATCCCCGGTTTGGCACGGCCTCGATTCCGTACCCTTCCTCCCGCAGCCGATTCACTGCCTTCCAGACCGCTGTCCGGGAGACCCCGCAGGCTTCACTTAATTCCTGTCCAGAGATAAAACTCCGGGAGTCCCGGAGTTTTGTCAGAATATCATTCTTGATAGACATAGCTTTCCACCATGCCCGGCGGCTATGCGGGCTGCTCCTCGTACCCGAGTGTCGCCGCCATGACCGCCTTGATGGTGTGCATGCGGTTCTCCGCCTCGTCGAAAACCACGGACGCAGGGCTCTCAAAGACCTCGTCCGTCACTTCCATCTCGGTAAGCCCGAACTTCTCATAGATCTCCCGGCCAATGGCAGTCTTCAGGTCATGGAACGCCGGAAGGCAGTGCATGAACACGGCCCCTTCGGCAGCAGCAGCCATAATTCCGGCGGTTACGCGGTAGGGTGACAGGTCTTTAATACGCTTCTCCCAGGCTTCCGCCGGCTCGCCCATCGATACCCAGACGTCGGTATAGATCACATCCGCGCCTTCCGCTCCCTTTACGGGATCGGTCTCAAAGCGGATGCTTCCGCCGCTTTGCCCAGCCAGTTCGAGGCACTTATCCGTGAGCTCCTTCTCCGGGAAATACTCCGGATCCGAGCAGAGCGTAAGGTGCATGCCCATCTTCGCCGCCGTCACCATCCAGGAGTTGGCCGTATTGTAGCGGCAGTCGCCGTAGAGGGCGACATGGATTCCCTGCGTCCTTCCGAAATGCTCGCGGATGGTCAGCAGGTCCGCAAGCATCTGTGTGGGATGGAATTCGTTGGTCAGCCCGTTCCATACAGGCACCCTGGAGTATTTTGCCAGCTCCTCGACGATCTCCTGGCCGTAGCCGCGGTACTCGATGCCGTCGAACATACCCGAGAGCACCCTTGCGGTATCGGCTATGCTCTCCTTCTTCCCGATCTGCGAACTCATGGGGTCGAGATAGGTAGTACCCATCCCAAGATCGTGAGCGGCCACCTCGAAGGAGCATCTCGTGCGAGTACTGGTCTTCTCGAAAATCAGCGCAACGTTCCGCCCGCGGAATCTGTCCGTCAGGATCCCTTCGTGTTTTTTCTTCTTGAGGTCCGCTGCGAGGTCCACCAGCGAGGTGATCTCTTCGGCGGTAAAATCGAGCAGCTTCAGAAAACTGCGTCCTTTAAGCGGCTGCGTATTCATAGGTTCTGTCTCCGTTGTCTGCTGTGCCGAACTTAACTCCGTGCCGTGGATTACTCGCCGTCGCGGTAATAAGGCTCTCCCGAACTGCCCGCGTCCTTTGCGGGATCCTGGAGCATCTCCTTCACGGAAGATGCAAGTCCGGCAATTCCCTGAAGGCTGGACGGAATAATCAGTTTCGTTGCGCGGCCGTCGGCGGCTTTCTGGAACGCCTCGAGGCTCTTTAAGGTGAGGACAGCCTCATCTGCCCCGGCTTCCTTGAGCATGCGTATGCCGTCGGCATTGGCCTTCTGTACCTGCCGGATAGCCTCGGAGCGGCCGGCGGCCTCCTCGATCATCTTCTCCTTCTCCGCCTGGGCTGCCAGAATGACGGCCTGCTTGTCTGCTTCCGCCTGAAGGATCATGGATTCCTTCTTGCCCTCGGCAACAAGGATCGCGGACTTCTTCTCGCCCTCGGCCTTGAGAATGGATTCTCTGCGCTCGCGCTCCGCCTTCATCTGCTTCTCCATCGCCTCGCGGATTGCTTCCGGAGGGATGATGGACTTAAGCTCCACGCGGGTCACCTTGATGCCCCAGGGATCTGTGGCGATATCCAGCGCCGAGCGCATGCGCGCGTTGATCGTCTCGCGGCTGGTCAGCGTCTCGTCAAGCTCCAGGTCGCCGACGATATTTCTCAGCGTCGTCGCGGTCAGGTTCTCAATGGCAAGTATAGGATTCTCCACGCCGTATGCGTAGAGTTTTGCATCCGTGATCTGGAAGAAAACGATGGAGTCGATCTGCATCGTGACGTTATCCTTGGTGATCACGGGCTGGGGCGGGAAGTCCACCACCTGCTCCTTCAGGTTGACGCGCCTCGCGACACGGTCGATGATCGGTGCCTTGAAGTGCAGACCGACCTGCCAGGTCGTCCTGTAGGCGCCCAGCCTCTCGACGACAAAGGCATTTGCCTGGGGAACGATCTTGATGCAGGAAACGGTGATCGCGATGATCAGTACCAGAAGAATAATAAACAATGCAGCCATAAGCGCTCCTTTCTCATCTGTCCGGCCGGACGGGCTCGACCATGAGCTTCACGCCCTCGATCGCCCGGATAACCACGATGCTGTCCACGGGAATAACGTAATGCCCTGAGCTGTCCGGAGCCGCGGCCTTTGCCTGCGCCTCCGCGTCTTCCGACGCCCTTGCCGTCCACTGCTGTCCGCGGATCTGCACTGTCCCGGTGCTGTTCAGGTTATCGATCTCCTCGGTGACTACTGCCTCCTCACCCACCAGGCTGTCCGCATTGGTCGGCACCGTCCTTGCGTTCAGGTGCTTCATCGCGATCGGCCTGGTCACGACAAGAAGAACAACGGAGACCACGATGAATACCAGGATCTGCAGCCAGAGAGGCCCGCCGAGCGAGGACACCGCAAGAGCCACCGCCGCGCCGCCGCAGAACCAGATCGTGGTCAGTCCCGTGGTGGCAATCTCGACGACAAGCATCACAATCAATATCGCAATCCATGCTATGGATTCCATACCGGTGCCTCCTGTCATGAACTTGGTAAACCTGATTATATCATACAGCAAAAGCATTGTTTAATTCCAAAAGGCCCGGACAGGATAGAATCCTGTCCGGGCCAGCATTGCATATAAAGTACCGCAGTAGATACCTGTGTCCTGTTACATATGTCCCCAGAAACAGTGGTTCTGGATGATCCGGCCGCTTCTGTGCAGATCCTTGCGCATGAAGAATATCGCGTCCCCCACCGGCATTGCACCGTTTAAGGCCTCATCCGCCGCGCGGTAGCAGATCTCGGGGATATCCCCGCACCGGACCTTTCCCGCAAGCAGGTACGCAGGCTGGAACTGTCCGCGCTGGTACACGACCTCCTGGAGGGTGGAAGGATACTTGGAGCTCAGCATGCGGTTGATGACGACGTTCGCCACCGCGACCATGCCCTCATATGGCTCACCGACCGCCTCGTAGAAGATCAGCGCCGCGAGAAGCTGATAGTCGTAGTCAGAGAGCTCGACCCGCTGGGCGGCTGCGGCATCTGCCGGATTTTCCGGGATCTCCTCCTGCACGGCAGCATCCTCCGCAGCTGCAGGAGTCTCCGGGCCCTCACCGGCTTCGGACAAGACGGAATCCGTTCCCTCCGCGGCTTCGGGGACTGCTTCCTCCCCGGTTATTTCCGGCTCTGCTTCCGTTCCGGGTGCCTCAGGATCTGTCTCCCCGGAAACTGCCTCCGGAATATCCTGCTGCTCCGGCTCCGCTTCCTCCGCAGAAACATCCTGCTGCTCCGGGACCGTTTCCCCGGATGATGACGGAATCTCCGGCTGTTCCGGCACCGTGTTCTCCGGACCGGCAGCCTCTTCCGTGATTACTTCCGCCGGAACCGCATTATATTCCGGCTGCGCTTCCCCTTCCGCGGCTTCATCTGCCGTTATGAGCTCCTGCTCCGCGGCATCTGCCGCTGCTTCCTCCGCCGCATCGGCAATCGCACCGATCACAGGAGGAAGAATATCCGCATCCTCTGCAGAAGCTGCGGATTCCTGCACTGCGTCGGCGGCAATCATGCCGGCTGCTTCCGCGGTGTCCTGAGACGCACCGCTTCCGGTAGCCTTCACCAGGGAAACCGCAAGAAAATCAATATACTGCTCTCTTGTCATCCCGAGCAGGGCCGCTTCCTCGTCCAGACGGCTCCCCGCACTGATAATCAGGCTTTGCAGCTCCGCCAGCGTCTGCGGTGTCTCCCCTTCTTCCGTTCCTGCCGTGGAGAGGGCCAGAAGCCTTGCCGCCTCATACTGTTTAGTCCCGGCGATCACATGGACTGCCGTCTCCGAAACCGTGATCCCGGCAGCATGAAGATGCCCGGTGCAGCAGGAAGCCGCGATCAGACACAGTATGAGCACAAGCGCTGTTCTGTTGTAAAAACGCTGTTTCAGACTCATCAGAATACCCTTTGCCATCACGGACAAATTATTACGAATTTGTTACGCCCGTGGGATTCGTATTCTACGATTCCGTAAAATCTTTGTCAAGTTTGTGCCCTGGCGGAGGAAAGGACACGGAACAGGACGAAAAAACTCCCGCAATCCCTTGAGATTGCGGGAGTTTATCACCTATCGTCAAAAACTGCGGGAATTCCTTCGGATTGTTCTTAATTCAGTACAATCCTTTTGCGCTTCAACTTGTTCGGAACGATTTTACGCGCTTTTCCTGCTGTTTTCCGAATCCTTCGGAATCACATTCTGGAAGATTTTTCCGATGCGGCGTCCACTGCTTCCATGACAAGCCCCCGGAAACCGCCCTTTTCCAGCACTTCCACCGCCTCTATTGTGGTCCCGGCAGGCGAACAGACCATGTCCTTTAGCTCCGCGGGAAGCTTCCCGGTCTCCAGCATCAGTTTTGCCGACCCCATAACCGCCTGAGCTGCGAAGCGGTATGCCTGCTGCCGCTTCATCCCGCCCTTGACGGCGGCGTCCGCCATGGCTTCGATGAACATGAACACATAGGCGGGCGATGATCCGGAGACGCCGACCACAGTATCCATGAGCGTCTCGGAGACAACCTCGGCCATTCCGCACGCGGAGAGGATGTGCATTGCTGATGCGAGCTCCTCGTCCGTCACGTTCTCATTCCGGCACAGGGCAGTGCATCCGGCACCGACCAGGGCGGGCGTATTGGGCATGCAGCGGATGATCTTCGCGGGGAAGCTGAAGTTTTCACTGATCCACTTGATGGTCTTTCCGGCCGCGAGGCTGATGATCAGGGTCTTCTCACTTACCTCGCCGAGGATATCCTCGATCACCACCGGGAAAAACTGGGGCTTTACGGCCAGGATCAGGATATCGGCCTCCCTGGCCACCTGGGCATTGGATCTGTCGGTGCAAATGCCGAACTGATCCGCCACCTTCTTTCTCGTCTCCTTTGTCGCGGCGGAACCGATGATATCCTCCGGGGAGGCAAGCCCCCGGGAGAGTATCCCGCCGATCAGCGCCTTCGCCATGTTGCCAAGACCGATAAACCCGATAACCATAGTGTTCCTCCCTGATTCAGTTCCTTCTCTGCCTTGCGGCCTCATACATCAGTATCCCTGCCGCCATTGCCGCGTTCAGCGACTCAATCTCCCCCTGCATCGGGATATAAATGCGGCTGTCCGCACACCCGGAAAGCTCCGCGGTAAGGCCCGAGGCCTCGCTGCCGACCATAACCGCCGCACCTCCGGAAAAATCGGCCTCCGTGTAGGGAACCGCGCCCGGATCGAGATAGGAGGCATAGACCTTTATTCCACTCGCCTTCAACTTCTTCGTCAGCGGGACCAGATCCGCGCCTGCGGCGAACGGCACCCGGTAAACAGCGCTCATCGTGCTCCGGACCACCTTCGGGCTGAAGACGTCCACCGTCCCCGGGCTCATGAAAACCGCGGACACCCCCGCCGCCTCCGCGGTGCGGAAGATGGTACCGAGGTTCCCGGGGTCCCGGATGTCCTCCAGAAGGAGGAAGAGAGGGGGCTTTTCCCATGCTCCCGCGATCAGCTCCTCCTCGCCGTAGGACGGCATGCGGACCACCGCCAGCACTCCCTGCGGCGTCTTCGTATCGCTCATCCTGCGCATGACTTCGTCGGAGACCGGTATTGCCCCGCTCATCGGGTGCTCCGCGAGGAAGCTCTCCGTCGCGTACGCCTCAATTATCCGCTCCGGCGCGGTATCCGCAACAAGGCGCAGGCCTTCGGCGATGAAAGCCTGCGCCTTTTCTCTTGCCTTTGCCTTGTCTTTAAGCTGTACGACCCGCTGCACCCGCGGGTTGGTAAGGGACGTTATCTTATCCATCCTCTTCCTCAGCGGGACAGCGCGCGGCTGATCTCGTACTGGTACTCGGGGATGTCCTTCTTCATCGCAAGCGCCTCCTCGATATCGAAGTCCATGAGTTCCCCGCCCTTCATTCCGACCACGCGGTTGCTCTTGCCCTGGGCGATGATGTCCGCCGCGTACGCACCCATCATGGAGGCGTAGAAGCGGTCTTTGCAGGTAGGCGAACCTCCGCGCTGCATGTAGCCGAGGATGGTGGTGCGGCACTCAATTCCCGTCGCCGCCTCGATCCGCCTCGCCATGGAGGTGGAGTGCCCTATGCCCTCGGCATTGATGATGATATGGTGCTTTTTGCCGTGCTTGCGGCTGGAGATGATGTTGTCGATGAGCTTCTGCTCGTCGTAATCATACTTCTCCGGAAGAAGGATGTCCTCCGCGCCGTTGGCGACGCCGCACCACAGTGCGATATAGCCGGCATTGCGGCCCATGACCTCGATGACCGAGCACCTCTCATGGGACGAGGAGGTATCGCGCACCTTGTCGATTGCCTGCATTGCCGTATTGATCGCGGTGTCAAAGCCTATGGTGTAATCCGTGCAGGCGATATCCAGGTCTATGGTTCCGGGAAGCCCGATGGTATTGATCCCGCGCCTTGCCAGTGCCTGGGCGCCGCGGTAGGAGCCGTCGCCGCCGATGACAATGATGCCGTCGATGCCGTGCTTCCTGCAGATGTCCGCTCCGAGCTGCTGCCCCTCATCCGTGTAGAAATCGGTGCATCTTGCGGTGCCGAGGATGGTCCCGCCCCTCTGGATAATATCGGACACACTGTGCTTGTCCATATCTATGATCTCCTCGTTCAGGAGACCCTGATAACCTCTCTGTATGCCCTTGACGGAGAGCCCGTTGCCGATCGCCCTGCGCACGACAGCGCGGATTGCCGCGTTCATGCCCGGAGCGTCGCCGCCGCTGGTCAGTATTCCGATCGTTCTCACTTCGCTTACCATCTGTAACCTTCCCTTCCGGGTTTTCCCGTATTGTACTTCCCTCAAGCAGAACTATTATATCACTGATAGATGACGTTCTCACTGCCGTACTTGTCCCTCAGGACTCCGAGGAACTGCTCGCTTACCCTCACACCGTACCCGGCGGGGAGCGTCTTCATCGACCTGGGGTTCGCGATGAAGATCGTCACCTGGTCCGGCCCGCCGTTGCCGTCGATCTTCTCCATCAGATCCGGCTCCGCCCTGTCGTAGTCTTCCCTTGTGGGGAACCTGAGCCAGAGCTTCTTCGGAACCGCGTCAAAGGAGGTCACCTGGGAAGCCACAAGTTTTCCGTCCTTGTCCTCCTCCACGGACACCCTCCCGCGGATAAAGACCTTGGAGTCCTCCCCGAGGATATCGCTGTATTTCTCGTAGTCGCGGGGGAAGACGATCACCTCGACCACGCCGGTTAAATCCTCCAGCGTGACGAAGGCCATGACCTTGTCGTTCCTGGTGTACTTGATCTTGCGGTCCGTGACCATTCCGCCGACGGCAGCTGTCTCCCCGTCCTTCACCAGCGTCGTCCCGGTCTCCTCATCCAGGGCGAAGTCCGAAGCCTTCCTCGTGATGTGGGCCTTCCACAGCGCGACGTCATTCTCCAGCGGGTGCCCGCTGACGTAGACGCCGAGAACCTCCTTCTCAAAACTCAGCTTCATGTCCCTTGGGTACTCGCCCACATCCGGCATGGGGATCTCGAAATCCTTCTTCATGTCCTCACCCGCGAGGTCGAAGAGTGAGAGCTGGCCCGCCATGTTGTTCTTCCCGGAGGAGTTTATGTCATCCAGCATCCGCGAGTAAACCTGCATGAGCTGCTTGCGCGTGTTGCCGAAACTGTCGAATGCTCCGGCCTTGATCAGGGACTCCAGGACGCGCTTGTTCATGTCTTTCGCCTGCGCGGCGGCCTGGCGCCCTTCCCTTGAATCTCCCGACGCCGTCCTGGTGATGAAATCGTTAAAACTCCTGAACGGCCCGAACTCGTTCCGGTTCGCCACCACGGCATCGATCACCTGCCGTCCCACGCCCTTAACCGCAGTGAGCGCATAGCGGATCGCTCCTCCGGAGACGGAGAACCCCGCCTCTCCCTCGTTGATATCGGGGGGAAGGAGTTTTATCCCCATGCTCCTCAGGGCAAGGATGTAGCCCGCAAGCTTGGGGGGATGATCCACGACGGAGGTCATAAGAGCCGCCATGAACTCCGTGGGATAGTAATACTTAAGCCATGCCGTCTGATAAGTGACCACCGCGTAGCAGGCGGCGTGGGACTTATTGAAGGCATACTTGGCGAAATCGATCATGCTGTCGTAGATCTTCTGCGCCGCTTCCCGGCTTATCCCTCTCGCCGTACAGCCCGGTACGCCGGGCCCTTTCTCTCCCGCAGGCTCCCCGTCCAGGAATATGAGCCGCTCCTTCTCCATGATGTCGGATTTCTTCTTGCTCATCGCACGGCGGAGCAGGTCGCTGCGCCCCAGGGAGAATCCCGCAAGCTCCTGCACGATCTGCATGACTTGTTCCTGGTAGACGATGCAGCCGTAGGTCGGCTTCAGGATCGGCTCAAGCTCCGGCGTAATGTAGGTGATGCTCGCCTGGTTGTTCTTGCCCTCGATGTACTTGGGGATGAAGTCCATCGGGCCCGGCCTGTAGAGCGCGATTCCCGCGATGACATCCTCCAGGTTCCTTGGCTTTAACTCCTTCATGAAGTTCTGCATTCCCGCGGATTCCAGCTGGAACACGCCGTCTGTCCTTCCCGTGGAGATCGCGGCATATACCGCCTTGTCGTCGTAATCGATGTTATTGATATCGATCGGCGGCTCACCTCTCTCCGCTCTCGACCGGTTGGCGAACCGCACTGCGTTCTGTATCACCGTCAGGGTGCGCAGCCCGAGGAAGTCCATCTTCAGGAGGCCAAGGTGCTCTATTGTCGTCATGGTGAACTGAGTTGTGATGGAGCCGTCGGCGCCCCTGGAGAGGGGAACCAGATTCTCCGCGGGCTCCGAGCAGATCACCACCCCCGCAGCGTGGATGGAGGTATGCCTTGGCAGCCCTTCCAGGCGCATGCTCATATCGATCAGCGTGCGGATGCGCTCATCGCTCCCGTAGGCGTTCTTCAGCTCCGGATTCATCTTCAGCGCCTTCTCGAGCGTCATGTTCAGCTCGTTCGGCACCATCTTGGAGATGGAATCCACGAAGCCGTAAGGAAGGTCCATGACCCTGCCCACGTCCCGGATGACGCCCTTTGCCGCCAGCGTGCCAAAGGTGATGATCTGCACCACCTGGTCGCGGCCGTACTTGCGGGTCACGTAGTCGATGACCTCCTGCCGGCGCTCGAACTCGAAGTCCACGTCAATATCCGGCATGGAGACGCGCTCGGGATTGAGGAAGCGCTCGAAGAGCAGGCTGTAGCGTATAGGGTCGAGGTCAGTGATTCCAAGGCAGTAGGAGACCACCGATCCGGCGGCCGAGCCTCTGCCCGGACCGACCATGATGCCGTTCTCCCTGCAGTAGTTGATGTAGTCCCAGACGATGAGGAAATAGTCGACATATCCCATGCGCCGGATTACGCCGAGCTCATAGTCGAGCCTCTGCCTAACCTCACCGCCGTCGTCCGGGTAATGCCTTTCGAGACCGTCGCTGCAGAGCTTGTTCAGGTAGGTCCAGGAATCATACCCCTCCGGCACGTCGAAGTGCGGAAGTTTCGTATTCCCGAACTCTATGGTCACATTGCACCGGTCCGCGATGCGCTGGGTATTCCTGATGGCCTCCTCCGCGTAGGGAAAGAGCTCGCGCATCTCCTCCTCGCTCTTGACGTAGAACTGCCCGCCGGGGTAGCGCATGCGGTTTTCGTCCGAGAGCTTCTTGCCCGTCTGTATGCACAGGAGGATGTCGTGGGCCGCCTCGTCCTCCGCGTAGGTGTAGTGACAGTCGTTGGTGGCGACAAGCGGAATTCCGAGACTGCCGCTTAAGGTCAGAAGTCCCGCATTGACTTTCTTCTGGTCCGGATAGCCGTGATCCTGAAGTTCAAGAAAGAAATTGTTTTGACCGAAGCAGTCATTATATTTCCGTGCCGCACGTTCCGCCTCAGCCATGTCGCCGCGCACTATATTTCTGGCGATCTCCCCCGCAAGGCAGGCGGAGCAGGCGATCAGCCCCTCGTGGTATTCGGAGAGCAGCTCCATGTCCACGCGGGGTTTGTAATAGTATCCCTCCGTGAAGGAACGGCTCACGATCTTCATGAGATTCTCGTAGCCTTTGTTGTTCTCCGCGAGGAGAATAAGATGGTAGTACCTGTCCTCGGATTCGCCGCGCTCCCGGTCAAAACGCGACCCGGGCGCCACGTAAACCTCGCATCCTATCACCGGCCTGATCTCCGCTGCAAGGCACGCCTCATAGAAATCGATCACACCGTACATCACGCCGTGGTCCGTGATGGCCGCGGCATTCATCCCGAGCTCCTTCACCCGGTTCACATAGGCCTTTATCTTGTTGGAGCCGTCAAGCAGCGAGTATTCCGTATGGGTATGAAGATGGACAAAACTCATGACGCTCCTTTCCTTCCCCGCCGGGGCGCCTTAAGGCACTCCAAGTAATTGTGTTATGACACTCGTGTCATTAACTAGATCTAGTGGGCTGATTTGAGCGAAAATTGTGATATTTTTCTAACAATGACCGGATCAGTCATTCTCCTGCCGGGCATTCATCCGGATCAGTGCTTCCGCTACAGCCATGTCCTCCGGCGTGGTCACCTTGATATTGGCGTAGCCGCAGGGCGCCATCCGGACCTTTCTTCCCATCATCGTCTCCACGACCATCGCGTCATCGGTGACAGGGATATCCAGGACTCCATGCCTTTTTTCCAGCCGGGCGTAGGCGTCACGGATGAGTTCGAAATCGAAGCACTGGGGCGTCTGGGCAGTCCATACGCTTCTCCGGTCCGGGGTGCTGTCGATCCAGCCGCCTGATCGGGTCAGTTTTACCGTATCCTTGCTGGGCATTCCCGCGATGACCGCACCGTCCTCCAGGACCTCGTCGTGGAGGAGCTGCAGGGATTCCTCCGTGATGAGCGGCCTCGCGCCGTCATGGATGAAGATATATCCGCAGGGCCAGGCAACCGCGCCTATTCCCGCCGCGACGGAATTCCAGCGCTCGTCCCCTCCGGGAATGATCGCGCGGACCTTTCCGGTACCTTCTCCGCCGCACCCGCGGACCTCGGGAAGGACGATCTCCTCCTTCACGAAATCCTCGTCGCCGGCAGGAACCACCATCACGATGTCGTTTATCACGCTGCTCCTCAGGAACACCGCGAGCGAATGCGAGATAAGGGGCTTCCCGCAAAGCGGCAGATACTGCTTTGGGACAGGCATTCCCATCCTCCTGCCGCTCCCCGCCCCGAGCAGGATCGCGGTCACCCGGTCGATGCGGTTTTCTTTCTCTGTCATCGGTACACGCTCTCCCCCAGCTGCAGCCCGGGAACCGCATTGAGATCATACCCGCTGCGGAAGCCCTTAAGATACTCGTAATATGCCGCGCATCCGATCATCGCGGCGTTGTCCGTACAGAGGACAGGCGGCGGGCAGGAGAACTTCACCCCTGCCTTCGCGCAGGCCTCCGCCATGCTTGCTCTCAGGGCGGAGTTGCTCGCGACGCCTCCCGCAAGGGTGAGCCGGTCAAACCGGTACTCCTCCACCGCGCGCATCGCGTGCTCTGTAAGGACCTCCACCACCGCCTTCTGGAAGGAGGCGGCCACATCCGGCACATTGACAGGGATCTTCTTCATGTCGCACTCATTGAGGTAATTGAGCACCGAGGACTTAATCCCGCTGAAGGAGAAGTCATAGGCGCTGCCTTCCACTTTTCCCCTCGGAAAGCGGATCGCGTCGGGATCGCCGTCCCTCGCCGCCATGTCGATCTTGGGCCCGCCGGGATATCCCAGGCCTATTGCCCTCGCCACCTTGTCGAAAGCCTCCCCCGCCGCGTCGTCTCTCGTCCTTCCGAGGATCTCGTATTCCCCGTAGTCTTTCACCCGGACCAGGTGTGTGTGCCCTCCGGAGACCACGAGACAGACAAAGGGCGGCTCAAGATCCGGATCCGAAATATAGTTGGCACTGATATGCCCCTCGATATGGTGCACCCCGATGAGCGGAAGCCCGGTGCCAAAACTCAGGGCTTTCGCCGCGGACACTCCGATGAGCAGCGCGCCGACAAGGCCTGGCCCGCAGGTGACGGCGACGGCGTCAAGGCCGCCAAGAGTTTTTCCCGCGGTGTCAAGGGCCGCCCTGATCACCTGGTTGACCCGCTCGATATGCTTCCTGGACGCGATCTCCGGCACCACCCCGCCGTAGAGAGTGTGGATATCGATCTGGGAGGAGATCTCATTGGAGAGCACCGTCCTCCCGTTAACCACCACCGAGGCCGCGGTCTCGTCGCAGGAGGATTCTATTGCAAGTATTGTGATATCTTTCTTATCCATAAACTTCCGATTCTTATTCCTGCACGTGCGTCAGCTGCTCCCCGCTCTCCCCGTCCCCGTCAAAGCGAAGTGTGACCGTCCTTCCGTCCTTCGCCGCTACCGCGGCGGGAAAAACTCTTCTCGCGGCGTCCGCGAAATCCTCCGGGTGCAGCAGCGACGGGCTGTAGTGCGTGAGCCAGAGTTCCTTCACTCCTGCCTTTGCCGCGAGCTCCGCTGCCTCCCTGAAGAGCATGTGCTTCTTCTGCCTCGCGTCCGCGATCTTGTCCTCCTCCCCGTACATTCCCTCGCAGATGAAGAGGTCCGATCCCTCCGCCGCCTCAACGATGGATGCACACGGACGGGAGTCCGTCACATAGGTGACCTTCAGGCCTCTGCGCTCGGGTCCCATGACCATGGAGGGCTCATAAGTTACGTCCCCGTCCGTGATCACAGAGCCCTTCTGCAGGGGATTCCAGAACCGGACCGGGATACCGAGCGCCCTCGCGGCATCGGCGTCGAAGCGGCCGGCCCGGACAAGGCGGATACTGTAGCCGTAGCAGGTCACGTTATGATTGACCCGGAACGCGTCGATGAAGACGTCCCTCATTCCCGGCATCGCAATGGTCTCACTGCTCTCCTCCAGCTCCCGGAAAACGATGTCAAAAGGAAGCCCCGGAGCGATGACGCGCAGCGAATTCACCACACGCTCGAGGCCGCGGGGTCCCACCATCATGAGGGGAGCGGTGCGCTCCGCATTTCCCATGGAGAGCAGAAGGCCCGGAAGACCGCTGATGTGGTCGGCGTGGTAATGGGTGAAGCAGATGACATCGATCGGGTTGGGGCTCCAGCCTTTCCTCCGTAACGCCATCTGGGTACCCTCCCCGGCATCGATGAGTATCGCCGAGCCGTTCACCCTCGCCATCATCGAGGTGAGGTACCGGTAAGGGAGCGGCATCATCCCGCCGGTCCCAAGAAGACAAATATCCAGCATAAAACTAATCCTTCAGCCAGTAGAGAAGCGCATCCTCCACCGGTTTTGTGTAAAACCCGGGCCGCCTGGCCTCATATCGGAATCCAAGGCCCTCGTAAAGGGCAATTGCCGGCGCGTTGCCGGCGCGGACCTCCAGCGTGAACGCGGTTCCGCCTGCCCTCCGGCCTTCTTCGAGGAGCTTTGCAAGCATGAGCCTCGCAATCCCCTGTCCGCGCCATGCGGGCCTGACCGCTACATTGGTAATTTCCCCCTCGTTGAGGATAAGCCGGAGCCCGCACATCCCGAGGATGGCGGGATCTCCTGTATCCTGCGGAACAAATTCCGCGACATAATAGCTTGCGTAGGGCAGAAGCAGCGACTCTTTATAGTCAGCCTCGGACCAGGGTTCGGTGAAACAGAGCTTCTCGATCTCCACGACCTGGGGAATATCCCGCTTTTCCATTCTCCGGATGACAAGACCCATTACGCCAGCCCTCCTCAGCGCCTGGTGATCTGCGAGGTATCGATTCCGGACAGCCGGTCCCGCTCCGCCTGGGACAGCCGGAGGTACTCCGGCCGGAAATCGTCCGCGCTGACGAAGGCTTCCTCTCCCTCTGCCCTCCAGCGCTCCATTGCGAGCGCCGCCGTCGAGGAAGCTCTCTGCCTGGAGAGGTGCAGCGGAGCAAAAACATACGGAATCTCCAGCAGGGTCTTCAGGCTCTCCGCATATACCGGTGCCCCGTCCCCCAGAAGGATCGCCGTCTTCCCGGTCTCCTTCCCCATCACGTTAAGCGCTCCGGCGATCTCTTCCACGGAGACCGCGCACTGGCCCCGAAGCACCTTCATCTTCCCGCACGCCGGGTCAAAGGTGTATATCCCCGTATAAACCTGGCTGCGCCTCGCGTCCATCAAAGGACAGATCAGCGCCCCGGTTCCGAAGAGGTTATAGGCTATGGCATCCACCGTCGGGACCGGAATCAGCGGTTTGCCCAGCGCAAGTCCCAGGCCCTTCGCGGTCGCCGCCCCGATGCGGACGCCGGTGAAGGATCCGGGGCCCTTGGTCAGCGCGACCGCATCTATCGTGGAGAGGTCCAGTTTTGTCATCTCCCGGATCGTCTCCATCTGGGGAACAAGAATCTGGGAGTGCGTCACCTTGAACTGCAGATTGTACTCCGCGACCAGCTGATCGTCCTCCGCAAGAGCTGCCCCGCATACCTGTCCGGAGGTCTCAATTGCCAAAATCTTCATTGCTGCTTACCCTATGCGCCCTGACGGGCACAGTGAATCACTCTGTAATCCCTGAACCGTAATTTTCCTGTAATCCATCCCAAGCCCGGGATTCTTCGAAATGTTCACGCGTATGGTTTCCGCGGGGAGAAGCTCATCCACCAGCTCCGCCCACTCGATAAGGCACACCCCGTCACCGTAGAGATAATCCTCGAAGCCGATCTCAAACATCTCCTCCGGATCCGCAATTCTGTAGACATCGAAGTGATACAGGGGAAGGCGTCCCTCACTGTAGATCTGCAGTATCGTAAAGGTCGGGGAATTTACCGGTTCCTTAATGCCGAGTCCCGCGGCAAAGCCCTGGGTGAAAACAGTTTTGCCGACTCCGAGATCCCCGTTAAGCGCGTAGATCTGTCCCGCCCCGGCAGCCTCGCCGAGGCGCAGTCCGAGGGCGAAAGTCTCCTCCGCGGAATGAGTTTCTTCTATATATATTGTGTTCTCTTTCATATCCGATCAGTCCTGGCTTATTCCATAAAGAACCCCGGAACATAGTTCCGGGGTATATCATAACATAATTAAGAGAGCAATGGCGTAATACGGAAAGGGCCGCCATGGCGCGTGGTCTTAATTTTGCCCTGTGCGGCGGGGCCCTCAGATCATCTTCACTCTCCTCCCTTGATGATCGGGGACAGCCTCTTGTACACCAGGAATGTGATTCCGACGTCAATCATCCCCTTGACGAAGGTAAAGGGCACATTGAACACAAGCAGGCACTGGGCTATGCTCTTCACCGACGGAATGATCGCCTGGTACGCGGCGAGTATTGTCTCCTCAGGCATGAATCTGTAATACACCGGATAGACAACAAAGTAGTTGGACGGCAGCGAGAAGACCGCCATCGCAAGCGCGCCGGAAACCGACGCGATAAGCGCTCCCTTCTTCGTGCGGTTCTTCCTGTAGACCAGGCCGGCGACACCGGTGAACACCGCTCCGAGCATGAAGTTGGACAGCTCGCCTATGCCGAAGGAACCGCTGGCCATCACTGCGTGCAGCACATTCTTGATAAGCTCGATCAGAATTCCCCACACCGGTCCCAGCGCGAATGCGCCGATCACGGCCGGGAGATCGGAAAAATCGAACTTGATGAACGGCGGGATGAGAAACGGCAGCGGAAACTCGATCAGCTGCAGCACGAACGCCGCCGCCGAGAGCACTCCGGTCACCGCAATCTGTCTCGCCGTAATTCCTGTTTTCCTTGTTTCTGCGCTCATAAAGACTCCTTTCTGACATAACAGTTCTGCCACACGTCTTCGCGCACGGAATCCGCCGGGAGAAGGCACAGCCCTTCCCGGTGCGGTATGCCGACAAAAAACCCCGTATCCTTCCGGGGACACGAGGTCATGAATAAGCGTACTGCTGCCGCACGATCTTCTTCCATCCAGACTTTACTGTTGGTTCCGGAGTTGCACCGAATCAGCCGGGGTAAGCTTGGGAAAACTGACGCTTTCCGCCGCATCTCCCCGGGTCGCGGACTTTACCGCCAGTAGGGAATTTCACCCTGCCCCGAAGACGTTATGAAATAACCCGCTGACGCAGCCTGGCTGCGTCCCGCTTGTTATTGTCCATTATAATTTCCGCCGGCATGATGTCAATACCGGTTCTTCTCCGCAATGTACCGGATCAGCCCACTCTGCGGATCACTGCCCTGCCCGGGGCGTCATCATCGTCGACCCTGCGTATATCCGCTCCAAGCGCCCTCAGCTTCTCGGGGAAGTCCTCATATCCTCTCTCGATGTAGCGGATGTCGTGGATGTCCGATCTTCCCTCTGCCGCAAGCGCGGCGATCACCAGCGCGGCACCTGCCCTCAGGTCGGGGGCGACGATCCGTGTGCCGGTAAAATGATCCACACCATCAATAATTGCGGTGTTTCCCTCCACCTTGATCTGCGCTCCCATGCGGGTCAGCTCGTCAACATACTTGAACCGGCTCTCAAAAATGCTCTCCGTCACGATGCTCGTCCCGTTCGCAAGTCCGAGCAGCACGGTAATCTGGGGCTGCATGTCCGTGGGGAACCCGGGGTAAGGAAGAGTTTTGACGTGCGTGTTGGAGAGGCGCCTTGTCGCCGCAACTCTCACCGCGTCGTCGGACTCCTCCACCTGGCACCCGACTTCCTTCAGCTTGGAGGTCAGGGATTCCAGGTGCTTCGGGATGACGTTGCGGATCGTCACATCTCCCCTGGTTGCCGCGGCTGCGAACATATATGTCCCGGCCTCTATCTGATCCGGGATAATGGAATATTCCGTGCTGTGCAGGGACTGCACGCCGCGGATGCGGATGACATCCGTACCTGCGCCGCGGATCCGGGCGCCCATGCTGTTGAGGAAGTTCGCCAGGTCAACGACATGAGGCTCCTTGGCGGCATTCTCAATCGTCGTATTGCCCTTGGCCAGGGCCGCCGCCATCATAATGTTGATGGTCGCGCCGACCGACACAACGTCTAGGTAAATATGGCTTCCCGTCAGTTCCTTCGCCTCGGCGATAATCATTCCGTGCGCAATCCGGATATCCGCTCCGAGCGCACGGAATCCCTTGACATGCTGATCAATAGGCCTTAAGCCTATTGCACATCCCTTGGGAAGAACGACCTCTGCGTGATGGTATTTTCCGAGAAGAGCCCCGATAAGATAGTAAGAACCGCGGATTTTCTGAACAAGTTCATCGGTGACCGGCTCATCCTTGATGGGTGAACCGTTGATTTTATAGGTATGGCGATCAACCGCTTCCACATGGCCGCCGATACTGGATATCGCACTTAGAATAGCCCGGATATCACTGACATCCGGGACATTCTCCACGATCACGGTATCATTAGTCATTATGGCAGAGGCTAATATCGGAAGCGCTGCGTTTTTGGCGCCTGCTATATCAATCTCACCGGACAGGGGAATACCTCCCCTGATCGCGTAATACTCCATATAACCCCCCGTCCGGAAGAAGCGGAGCGCTCCCTTCGGCGCTGAACGGATAAAAGATAAAACACAGCCGGTCAAACAAAACTATCCGTTCATGATCATAAAGATCGGATTTTCTACTATAATATGACAATTTATGAGCTCAGTCAACGAACACGCGTTCGTTGACTGCACCGGTCGGTCAAACCAGATCAATTCCGGATTCGGAAATGCAGGAAGCGATAATGACGGAGAATCCCCGTGGAAAAACATGCCTGCATGCTTTTCCACGGGGATTCTTCGCCTTTATCGGCCTTAAGTGCATTAACCTAGTAAGTCAGGTAGTTAACCGGATTTACCGCCTCTCCGCCTATCCGGATCTCGAAGTGGAGATGCGGTCCCGTGCTGTTCCCCGTATTGCCCGAGAGGGCAATCTTCTGCCCCTGCTCGACATACTGCCCGGGGCTCACCAGTATCCTGGACAGATGCCCGTATCTTGTCTGCCTCCCGTCTGCGTGATTGATATAAACGACATATCCGTATCCGCTCTGCCATCCGGCGATCGTCACCGTACCCGCCGAAGAGGCCATGACTGCGGTACCGGTGCTCACCGCGATATCCACTCCCTTGTGGTATGTGCTCGCGCCGGCCTTCGGGGCGTTCCTCCCGCCGAACCCGGAAGAAATATAACCTCCGGATACCGGCCAGATGTAGGTCGGTTTTGCTTTCGTGCCGCGCTCCACAATGCGGGGCTGTGCGACAGCATCAACCTCTTCCTTCACGATATCCTGTCCTACCCAGGTATCCCCCTGGTAGCTCACCATCGCGATCACTCTGCGGTGCCCGACAGTACCCTCCTGAAGCTCGCGGGTAGTCCCTACATACCAGCTGTCGTTGTCGATATATACCGTGGGTTCCGTATATTCCTGTTCAAGATACTCCTGGTTGGTGTGCAGCACGGACAACTCCGGCTTTGGCACAGTCACCGTCAGTTCATCGCCGATACGGATCATCGCCGTGTCCGATGCAAACATCGGATTCAGCGCCACAAGTCCCGCAGTGGTAAGTCCGTATTTCTCCGCGATCTCCGAGAGCGTATCTCCCGCAACCACCTCGTAAATCTGCTTCTCGTCCTTATCCTTCAGCACCGTGGACTGAGCCTGCTCCAGCGTCATGATCCGGTTCTCGGGCATGTAGGACTCGACAACCTCAATCTTCTCCCCATAGCTGATGTCTACCAGCCCCAGCGGATAGTCCTCGAAGTCCATGACCTCCACAGGCGCTGCCTCAGCAAGCGCGTCGGAAAGAACCATCTCTATTCCGGCGAGCGGCATGCTTTTCTGGCTCTCCTCCCTCTCGATGCTGTTCTGATGCTCCTCCGTCCTGACCACTTCCGCGGTGAACACGCTGACTTCGCGCTGCGGATCCGGCACAAGCCTCACCAGAAACCTGCCTTCACTGTCATAACGCTCAAGCGCGGCCGTAAGCAGGGCAAGAATTTCATCCTTTGTCGAAAGCGTCACGATGCAGTCCCGCACTCTCATGGTATAGCAGCGCTCGAGGGACTTCTCCCGCACCGTATCCAGAACGGCGATCATCCTCTCCGTGATCTGCTCCGCGGGATCCGTCTCGCCCCAGAGCACCTCCTGCCCCTCGTAGCTGAGCTCGGAGCGCATGTAAATCAGCTCGCTGCTGGTCGAGGCGATGGAGCGCCGGGCCTCAAGAAGGCAGTGCTCCGCCTCCTGCTTCGAGTCGACGATGCCTACCTCCTCTCCGTTCAGGAACACCGTAAAAATATTGTCGCCCTCATGAACGAAGGGCGTATATCCTGGAATCAGGAAAAGAGCGGCGCCAAAGAAATACAGCGTCGCCAGAACAAACCAGAGATGAACTTTTCTGTGATAAATACTGAAATACTTCCGGGTCATAAACTCCACTTGCCTGAGGAAGCCGTCCGCACCGGGCGCGGATCAGCTCCTGGTTATTTCCGCCTTACCGAGTATCCGAATTTTCCGATCTGTTCGCCGAGGCAGAAATACTGTCCGTGACAGTACGCGATGGGTTCCGCCTTTGCCAGGTCAAACTTCCCGGTCTCATCCATGTAGGCCTCGTCCACACTGACCGCAAGGACCTCGCCGATGAAAACGTCATGGACTCCCATCGGGAGTATATCCTTCACGCGGCACTCGAGGCAGACCGGGCTCTCTGCGATTCCGGGCACCTTCACTTCCTTCGAGGGAGACCGGGTAAGGTGAAGCGATGAAAACTTGTCCTCGTCCCGCCCCGACCGGACACCGCAGTAATCTGTCGCGAAAGCCAGCTGCTTCGTCGTCAGGTTGAGCACGAATTCCCCCGTCTCACGGATCAGCCCGTAGGTAAAGCGCTCCGGACGGACAGACACCGAAACCGTCACCGGATCAGAGGAAAGATTGCCTGTCCATGCGGCGGTCATGATGTTGGTTCTGCCCGATGAATCCTGCGAGGTTACCAGTACCGCAGGTACGGGATAAAGCATGTTTCCGGGGCGCCAGAACTGTCTGCCCATGTGCCTCCTCCTTGCCGCAGCCGGGATATCCCGGATCGTCCGTCACACCAGTCCGAGCAGCCTCATGATCGCGTCCGTCACGCCGAATGCGTGAAGCGAGGTCATAATCAGGGCGATAACGGAGATGATCAGCGTCGCCTTGACGAGCCCGTAGAGCTCGTCGTCCATCTCCTCATCCTCCTCGTTGATCTCCTCGACAACTTTGATATGCGCTTCAAGGCGCTTCATCGATTCCTCGAGCGCCTTCTGGTTTTCCTTGATCCCGGAGATGCTTTCCTCCAGCGCTTTGGTCTGGTGGTCCAGCTCCTCGATCATCGAGGCCTGAACATTGCGGTAGACCTGTACGCCCGTGTGATATGTTTTCTTATCCGCTTCATCGAGTCTTTCCGCGTATCTGGTCTCCAGATCGTCAAAGCGGGAGGAAATCTGTTCGGCAAGCCCGCTGCCGCTGTCCGATGCGGCGCGCAGGTCCGCGATGTCCTCCGGCTTCACCGACGGAACGCGGCTGACAATATCCTCAACATCCTCGGCGGTGAGCCTGGGCATGGACGAGATAACCCCGCGGACATCCGCCGCGGTAAGCGTGGGCTGGGAGGCCACGATCGCACGGATCTCCGACGCCGTTACTCTGGGCTGAGCACCAAGGATCTCGGAAATATCTTTTCTGGACAGCCGCGGCTGATTATCCAGCAGCTCGGCGACATCCTGCCTCGAAAGCCCCGGACCGGACTTTATGAGCGCTGCGATGTCCTCCGCGAGTGCCGCACGGTTTGCCTCCAGAAGCCCGCTCACCGTGGCAGCCGTACGCTCCTCCATAAGGCTGATCATCTGCTCCATATCTGCGGGAAGCGCCTCCTGAGCGGGCGCTTCTGCTTCTTCCGCGCCCTCCGGCTCCCCGCCGTTGTTTCCGGCCGCGGCACCCCCGTTCATTCCAAACAGCAGATTCCGGATGAAATCCTCCTCGTTTCCTGTTCCGGCCGGCTCCGAAGGAAGCACCTCCTTAGCAGGCTCTGCGTCTGTGCTCTCCGGAACGGGTTCCACGGCCGCATCCGCCGATACCGGTTCCGCATCTACATCTTCCGGAACAGGCTCCGCATCCGTGTTCCCCGCATCCTGAGTTCCGTCCTGCTCCGCCGCGAGATCGAGAAGGGAGGACAGGAGCGCATTCGCCTCGTCGTTCTCCTCCTCACCGCTCTCCTGCATCATCGCCTTCAGTCCGTCAGCGTTCAGCCTGCTGACCTCATTCATCTCCTGAATGGCTGAATTCCGGTTCTCCAGCATCGCGGTAAGCTCCTCAAGCCTCCGGCGGTACTCCTCCACCTCGCCGGCCAGTCTCTCCCGCTCGCGCCGTTCAGCCTCTCCGTTCGCCCGGATCATCGCGTCTGCGTCGTTAAACTGATCAAACATTCCCGTACTCCAAATCTGCAGGCATCACCATGCAATCTGCTGTGATTCTATACATACAGAGTTTATTATACCATAGACAGGCGCATCACGTGAAATCGCGCATTACAAAAGGAGGTCCGTCCGCGTACGGGCCGGCTGCTCCGGTTCCGTACAGGAACCTGAGCCGTCCGGGTCAGCAGCGAAAAGACCCCCATAAATGAGGAGTGCCCGGGCACCTTGTTATCGGCACCCGGGCTATTATGAAAAATTATCTATTCCCTTTGCACAACTATACAATAGCAATTATTTATGAACAAAATGTGAACATTGCGTAACAATATGGTGAATTTACACAATTCTTCTTTAGACATTATCTATATTCTGTGCAATATCACTGTATTTGCCGCGAATTCCGGACAACACTGCCGTCAAAGCGCCATTTCCGGCAGCCTGTTTCCGCAGTCCGGCCTTACACCTCTTCCATCTCCTCGCCGGCGATGGCCATGATCTCGTCATTCAGCGAAAGCATGCGGTCGTCGAGGGCGGAGACCATCTTCGCGCAGGCATAGAGCTCCTCCTGAATATGCTCCGGCACCTTTCCGGGGAACTTATACTGGATTTTGTGCTCGAGACTCGCCCAGAAATCCATTGCGATTGTGCGGATCTGGATCTCCACCTTGGTATCCACGATCCGGTCCGAGAGATAGACCGGAATCAGCACGATCATGTGGTAGCTCATATAGCCGCTTGGCTTCGGATTAGTGATGTAATCCTTGATTCCGACGACACGGATGTCGCTCTGGTTGCTGATCATATCCGCAATTCTGTAGATATCGGATACATAATCGCAGATAATGCGTATGCCCGCGATATCATTGCAGTATTTGACCATGTTGGAGAGCGTGGATTCATAGCCGTGCCGCTGAAGCTTCTTGACGATGCTCTTCGGCGTCTTGACGCGGTATTTGATGTGCTCGATAGGATTGTAGCGGTGGACGAGCTGGAATTCGTCGCTGAGAATCTGCAGCTTCGTGTTGATCTGCTTAAGAGCTGCCCCGTAAATGAGCATTACTTCTTCCCAGCTCTCCTTGCCGTCGTCCCTGACCTCCAGTTCCATAATAGTGCAACCCCGTTTCCGCAGGCGCCCGGGCGCCGTCTCCGCGCGGGATCCCCCCGAATCCCGCCGGGCCAGACGTGTTTCGCCCTGCGCTGAGCCTAATCTGATTGTCCGTTTTTGCTGCCCCGTCTTCTGAAGCCCGGATACTGCGGGCACTGCGTCCATCTCATGATCAGTGCCTCCGGCAGCCTCGTATAGTTTTTCCCGAACTTATATCCCGCATATCTTGCGGCGCATCGCCACAGAAAAACCGGTATCTCCGCGGCGCTTCCGCCCCTGGCCAGGGCACGGAGCATTTTCCCCACGTACCGGATGCCTTCTCCCTCAGAGCGCGCGTTGACAAACACATCCCACCGGTCGCCCTGGGAGACGCCCAGATCGAAATTCCTGCAAAACTGCTGCTTCGCCGTATATTCGTGCGAGTGCGCCACAGCAGCCTCCGCCTCGTACCGTATTGAGTACCCGGCTTTGAGCGCGGTGTAGGCATACACCATGTCCTCATTGAAGACAGCCGGCGCGGAGAAACCTCCGAGCGACCGGAAAATTCCGCTGTCATAAAGCGCGCAGACATTGGAGCAGTAGAGGGCCCTCACCCCCATCTCCTTCAGATCCGGATAACGGTGCACGGAGGACCCGCCGGGATAATTGATCTCCTGCGTCAGCCTCGTCGCCGCAGAGGCGCCGTCCTTCGGGAGCTGCCGCGCATAAGCTGCCGCGCATCGCGGAACCGAGCGTATGCCTTCGAGAAGTTTTTCTGTCAGTCTGTCATCCGCCGGTACCGCGTCCTGAGTCATGAAGAGCAGATAATCCGCGTCTTCCGCCGCGCCGGCGCCGATCATCCGTGCCCCGGCATGGTCAAAACTTTCCCGCAGTACCTCATGTCTTACCACTTCGGCGGACATGCCGCCCGGAACCGCGGCACCAAGTGCGCTTTTTCCGGTCTCCTCAACCGTCTCCACGAGATGAATCCTCCGGACGGCAGCACGCTGCCTGTCCAGGCTCTTCAACAAAGTTCCGAACTCCGCAGGCGGTTTCCATACCGGAATGATCACATCAATTGCCGTCTGCATCCGCACCTCCAGAGAATAATCCCGCGGTTACCGCCCTCCGCCGATGCTGGCCAGGTCGGAGGCGATCCGGTCGCTGCACTCCCTGACACGGCCGGAAATTTCATAATCCTTATCGTCAAATAGGAACTCATGCAGCCATACGACATTGCCCGCCAGGTCCTTCGGGAACACGCAGTCGTTTGCCTTGATGATTCCGGTAGTCCGCATCTCCTCGTTCGGGAAGCCGTCTTCGCCTGCGACGTTGTACGAGCTCATCTCCGAGAGAAGGTCCAGTATCTCGCTCAGGTCGAGGGAAGTATATATCTCGCTGAAAACATCTGTCGCGATGGCATTCAGCGTGGCGACATCCGCCTTCTTCGCCTTCTCGATGACAGCCATCAGGATCTCGCGCTGCCTTGCGGCGCGCTTGAAATCGTCACCGGCGGTGTAGCGGATACGGCAGTACGCAGTGCACTGCAGGCCGTTCAGATGCTGCATTCCCGTGGAGGTCAGCTGCTGGTACGGATAACCCAGCTCCTGGGACATGGTGAGCTGATAGTTGTTCAGGTGGCTGATCTCGGCCGAGTCTACATCGACGTCCAGTCCGCCGAGCCGGTCGATCGTATGCGTCAGGCCGCCGAAGCCTACTGTAATGAAGTCGGTGATGTTCATGTCAAGGTTCATGTTGAGCATGTTCACCGCCTGCTCGGGGCCGCCTTTCGCATAAGCGCCGTTGCACTTGTTGTAGGTGTCGTTGCCGAGATTCAGGTAGGTGTCGCGGTAGACCGAAACCAGTCTCAGGTCGCCTGTATCAAGATTGATGGAGGCGATCATGATGGAGTCGCTGCGGGTGTTGCCCGCACCGAGCTCGCCCTTGGTGGAATCCACGCCGAACAGCGCGATATTGCGGTAGCCGCGCATGGTTCCCGTCTCACTGGTAGTCTGCTCGATGACCTCCTCGCTCATGTGAGCTTCCAGCTTCACATCGTCCAGGGAGACCTTTCCGACCTCCTTAACCTTTGAGGAGAAGTAAAACAGCCCGAGCACGGCAAGAAGCACAAGAATCTCCACGATGAAGAGGATGATGCGGCGGTTTCTCTTTTTTCTCTTCTTTGCTTCGCGGGGATCCGTCTCCTTCCTTCCGGAAGATGACTTCCTGCCGGAGGAAGATTTCCGTCCGCGGGAGTTTTTCCTCGGGACCTCCTCGTAGTCGTCCTCTTCCTCGTAGCCGCCGTAGTTCTGATCGTAGCCGTCGCCGTATCCGTCCTGCGCGTCATACCTGTCGTCGTAGCTTCCTCCGGCAGGCTGTGCATAGGAGCTGCCGTAATCGTCGTAGGACTCCTCACTGTAGGTATCGTTCCCGTCGTCATAGCGGTCATCATAACCGCCGTCCTCATAGGAATCGTCGTAGTACCCTTCGCTCTCGTACTCGCCGTCGTACTGCCCGTCGTCGTAGCGGTCATCATAGCTGCCGTCGTACCGGTCGTCCGCATACCTGACGCTTCCGGACTGACGGCTTCCTCTTACCGGTGCCTCATTCTCCTCGTATTCCTGGTACTCCGTATCCCTGTACCTAGAGTTTCTGGCCATAAGGTACTCCTGTATTTCACTGTTTTAAAGACGCAACAACAGATGATACCTCCGCCCCTGTCCGTACAAGGCCAAAGAAGTATCATCCAGACAAAGTATAATCGATATTTTCGCACAAAGTGCCGGAATGTACAAGTAGACAGTTTCCGGCGCTTAATAGGCGTTTTTGTTGATAAAACCCTTGAACACCGTGAGGAACATGATCCGGAAATCAAACCACAGCGTCCAGTTTTCTATATAGTAGAGATCGTACTCAATCCGTCTCCGGATAGAGGTGTCCCCACGGTATCCGTTCACCTGGGCCCAGCCGGTGATGCCGGGGCGGACCTGGTGCTTGACCATATATCTCGGAATCTCCTCCTTGAACTTCTCCACGAACTGAGGTCTCTCCGGGCGGGGGCCAACAAGGCTCATCTTTCCGAAAAGCACATTGAAGAACTGCGGCATCTCGTCAATGCTCGTCCTTCGGAGGAAGGCGCCGAACGCAGTGACCCTCGGGTCGTCCTTCGTCGTCCAGCCCTTCTTCTCCTCGCTCTCGGACTGCATCCTCATCGTGCGGAATTTATACATGGTGAAGGGCTTGCTGTGCAGCCCTATTCTTGTCTGGCGGTAGATCACAGGGCCCCTGCTCGTCAGTTTTGTCCCGACCGCCGCGAACAGCATGACCGGCGAGAAAAGCACGATGGCGATGAGGGATCCGACGATGTCCACCATGCGCTTTACAAGAATGTTCACCGTGTTGGTCAGCGGGACATAGCGGATGTTAATGACCGGAAGCCCCATGAGGTCCTCAGTGTAGGGATGGCTCGGGAAAAGAGAGGTGTAATCCGGGATGAACTTCGTGTGGACGCCGGATTTCTCACACTCGTCGACAATTTTCTCCAGGTTGCTGTAGTCGTTCAGCGAGAGGGTGATCGCAATCTCGTCCAGCTTGTTCTCCGGAAGAATGTACTGAAGGTTCCCGATCGCGCCGAGCACCTTTACTCCGCGGTAGACCGTGCCCCTCGGCACATGATCGTCAAGGATTCCGTGGACGACATACCCCCACTGGCCGTTAGTCTGAAGGCGGTCGATATACTCCTCCGCGGCCCTGGAATAACCGATGCAGAGCACGTGTTTTAAGTTGTTTCCCCTTCTTCTCAGGTGATAAAGCACCGAGCGGAACATGTAGTGGACCGAGCATGTCGCCGCAATGTTCACAAGGAAGAAGATGAAAATCATGGTCCGGGAGAAATCCCCGAGATCCGATATGTAAAAAATAGCCATGACGCCGATCACACCGAAGGTGTTGGCCCGGATGATCTCGGCGAACTCGTTGCGTATGCGGGTGACGCGGCGGGAGGTGTAGAGGTTGTTGATCGAGTAGAGCACCAGATACAGGGGAACAATATAATAAAGCACCGAGAAGTACATCGCCATGGAATAGGCGGTGACTCCGGGTGTGGTGGTTGCCATCGGCGACCGGAACTTTATGAACCAGGCTGCCGTGTACGAGCCGACGACAAGAAGTCCGTCGAGTACGACGTGCAGGCGGTTGAAATAAGTCTGGTTGTCCTTGATCAATTCGTGAATCTCCCCGCGATATTCTTCCAAAGGAGAAGCTGTATCTTAACGTAGTTGGGCAGGTTTATCGGGGAAAACTTCACCTTTTCCCCAAGGTAGAGCGGATGGACGGCTGCGGGATCATCCCCCGCACTCTTCTCCGGTCCGGACGAGAAGAGCTCCGTTCCCGCCTCCTCGCTTATGGTGCCCTTCGTGGGCAGGTCGGCCTTCCGCTCCTCACTGATGTATTTCGCGCGCCGGATCAGGTAGCTGCCCCGTGTCAGCCCGTCCGCCCAGGCATCGCCCAGCCCGCGCCGGTCAAAATATCTCTGCTTGACCTTCTCTCCAAGCCGGAACAGCGGATAATTGAGGCCGTACTGAACCGCGGGCATGTTCTTCCAGAGAAGGTAGCGGTTGTTTCCCGCAGCCATCCTCTCCTTGAACTCATTGTGCACCGCACCGCTCGAGGCGCTTCCCGCGTGATAGACCGTCGCATCCGGAAGGTAACAGCAGTAATAGCCGTAAATCCTGGCCCTGTAACTGATGTCTATATCCTCGAGATAGCAGTAGTGCCTCTCGTCAAAATAGCCGATGCGGTCGAAAACCTCCCGCCTGTACATTGCTGCGCCTGCACATGCGGAGAATATCTCCCCTGCCTTCGGGTAGCTGTCCGCCGGCTTCGCCTTTCCTCTGGGGTAAGCCCAGCCGAGCGCGCAGTACTCGTCCCCTGCATCATCCAGCACCGAGGGGTCGCGCATGGAGAGCATCCTCGCCTGTACCGCAAAGCACTTCTTTCTCTGCATCAGCCCGGCGGCCAGCTTCTCCACGGCATCCTTCTCCACGCGGGTGTCATTATTCAGGAGCATCACATACTCCGTCCTTGTGAGCCGAAGCCCGCTGTTCACTGCGTGGCAGAATCCTGTGTTCACCTTAAGCCGGAGAAGGCGTACCTGGGGATAGCTGTCCCGGACCAGCTCGAAGCTTCCGTCCGCCGAAGCATTATCCACTACAATAATCTCGGGCACCACTGTGCCCGCGAGCAGCGAGTCAAGACAGTCCGCAATGTACTTTATGCCGTTGTAGTTCGGTATGACTACCGTTGTCCGGTGATCCGCCATCACCTATACCATCCTTGTCATCGCCGGTTCGAAGACCACGAGGTATCCGATCTGCGCGGCCCTCCGGCAGAACTCGATGCTCAGCTCCCTGTAATCCTCACTTCCAAGCATCACATGCCCGCTGTAAGGGCAGTGGAAAACTTCCTCGTAGACATACTCGAGCTCAGGGCGGATTTTCATGCACCGGACGTCCACCGCGCTCACGTCCTGCCTGGTGTCCGCGCGGTGGCTCGGCCCGCTCTCCCTCTCGTGCAGGCCGGCGAAGAGAAGTTTTCCCTCTTCGTTATAGGCTCCTCCGATGATTCTGTGGTGCCGGTTCAGCACCTTGCCGCCGATCACGCCCACGTCGGCTCTCGCGCCGAAGAGATCCGGCTCATAGTCGATGCGGTAGAAGCCCCGGTGCCTCGAGTGGGATACGACAGCGCTCACCCCGGCGTCGGAGAAATAGGACTCCAGCGCCCTTTTCCCCGCCTCGACGGCGTAATCCTTGCTCTGGGGATCCCCCGCGGTGGAGCCGCTGTGCACCCTCCAGTGATAGAGAATCCGCGGTACGTGCTCTATGGAGGACTTGGGCGCCCTCAGGAGAAGATCATAATCCTGGGCCCCGTCGAACTCGCTCCTTAGCTTCAGCGCGAGAAAGAGGCCTCTGCGCATCGCGAGGAAATGGCAGATGTAGTTGTTGGCGAGCAGATAATCCAGGTTGAAATCAGGTTTGATATTGCGCTCAAAAAAGCGCTTCCCTGCCTCGTCGCACTTGTCCTCGTCCGAATAGACAATCTCGCAGCCGGTGATCATGATCCTCTTCGCGATCTCAAACACCGCGTCCGGCGTAAGCATGTCATCGTGGTCCAGGAAGGCGACGTAGTCCCCCCGCGCGATCACCGCTGCCTCGTTGGTGTTGGCGGATATCCCGCCGTTGGAGGAGAGCCTCTTGTACACGATTCTCGAATCGTCGAAGCGGTTTGCCAGCTCCGAGACCCTGTCGCTCAGGCTTGCGTCGGCGATCACCAGCTCCCAGTTGCCGTAGGTCTGGGAGAACACCGACATCATGAGCGCAAGAAGGAAGGGCTCCGGCGTCTCGTACGCCGGAACCAGAAGGCTGATCAGCGGTGCCTCGCGAAGAGCCGTGCTCACGCCGAATACGGCCTCCGGTGTCTCCCCCGCCGAAAGCCTCGCCGAAATCCGGCGCTGCCTTGCGAGCTCGTCCTCCGAGACCGTATCCTCGCTGACCTTCAGGTCGGCAACCTTTTCCTTAATGCGCTCACGCGCGGCGTAATAGGTGTCAATGACCCCGTTCCGCCCCGCGTACCGCAGCGTTTTGCCAATATCGCTCCTGATCGACATTCCTCTCTCCGCCGGAGCTTCCGGGAGCGCGGCTGAGCACGCCCCCGGACAAGTTTTGTCTTAATCTTATCTGCCGATGCGCTCCCTCACCGCAGCGGTGAGTTCCTCGCACAGCGCCTTCGCGTCATCAATGCTCGTTCCCTTGACGCCCATGTAGAACTTGATCTTCGGCTCAGTGCCGGAAGGTCTCGCGCAGCACCACGAGTCTTCATCGAGCGCGAAGTAGAGCACGTTGGACTCGGGAAGCCCGGTCACGCCCTCTTTGCCCGTCGCGGGCTCGACAGTTCTGCCTGTCTTGTAGTCGCGGAACTCCTCCACGGTCCAGCGGCCGAACTTCTTCGGAGGGTCATTCCTCAGGTCGTTCATCAGGGCTTCGATCTCTGCAGCGCCGTCGATGCCCTTCATCGTGATGGAGTACTGGGTCTCGCGGTAGTAGCCGTACTTCTCGTAGATGTTGATCATCTGGTCCCAGAGGGTCAGGCCCTGCTCCTTGTAGTACGCCGCGGCCTCGCACAGCAGCATGACCGCCACGATGGCGTCCTTGTCGCGGGCATGGGTGCCGGCCAGGCATCCGTAGCTCTCCTCAAGGCCGAATACATAGTTGTAGGAGTGATCCGCCTCGAAATGCTTGATCTTCTCGCCGATGTACTTGAAGCCGGTAAGTACCTCGAAGCACGCCGCTCCGTACTCCGCGGCGACCCTGGGCACCATGTTCGTTGTGACGATGGTGGTGATCAGGGCCGGATTCTCCGGAAGGAGCCCGAGAGCCTTTCTCTGGGAGAACACGTACTCGCCGATCAGCGTGCCGGACATATTGCCGGTGAAGGGGATGTATTCCCCGGTTGCGGCATCCTTCGCGTAGATGCCCAGACGGTCCGCGTCGGGATCGGTGGCAAGGACGAGATCCGCATCCTGCTCCTTCGCCAGTGCGAGCGCAAGGGTGAATGCCTTGGGATCCTCGGGATTCGGATAATCCAGGGTGGTGAAATCGGGATCGGGAAGCTCCTGCTCCGGAACCACAGTGACATGCTTAAAGCCCAGTTCCTTAAGGATTCTCGTCACAGGGACAAGGCCGGTTCCGTGGAAGGGAGTGTAGACAATCTTCAGTTTGTCCGCCTGAGCCGCGATCGCATCGGGATGCAGGCTCTGGGTGCGGACTGCGGCGATATAGGCGTCGTCGACCTCGCCGCCGATAACATTGTAAAGCCCGGAAGCGATCGCCTCTTCCTTATCCATCGTGTACACGTCGTTGTAGCTGGTCACAGCCTCAACCTCGGCGATAACGCCGACATCGTGAGGCGGGGTCATCTGCGCGCCGTCCTCCCAGTAGCACTTGTATCCGTTGTACTCCGGCGGATTGTGGCTCGCGGTGATCACGATGCCCGCCTGGCACCCCAGATAGCGCAGTGCGAAGGAGAGCTCGGGGGTGGGACGCAGGGAGTCAAAAACATAGGCCTTAATCCCGTTGGCTGCGAGGTTAAGCGCGGCGACATCAGCGAATTCGGGGGACATCCTGCGGGAGTCATAGGCGATCGCAACGCCCTTTTCAGGGCTGCCGTTTTTCTTGATGTAGTTGGACAGTCCCTGGGTAGCTTTCCTGACCGTGTAGATATTCATGCGGTTCGTGCCGGCCCCGATCACGCCGCGCAGTCCGCCAGTGCCGAACACCAGATCCTTGTAGAAGCGCTCCTCAATCTCTGCGCTGTCTCCGGCGATCGCCCTGAGCTCGGCCTTGGTCGCCTCGTCGAAATAGGCGTCGTTCAGCCAGTAGTTGTACTGTTCCTCAACCCGGTTTGCCATTGTATTCTCCTTTCAAAACCAAATCTCACTTCCGGCTAAAACCCGCGCATGCGTTTTTACCGGATGCGGCGCCCGGTGCGTCAGCACCGTCGGCGCAGTCTGAACATTCCGCACTTTCAGAACGTCCAGGCTTTAATCCCCGCCGAGCGGCACCGCCTCGCCGTCCACCTTCAGGGACATATCGCTGCGGTCCAGCGAGAAATTCACATTGTAATAGGGGTCGCCCTTCTCCAGCACTTCCTTCCAGCGCCCGCGGAAGTGCTCCGACTCCCTGTTGTAGCGCTCCGCCTTCTCCCCGGAGAGATCCGAGCCTCTCGACGCGGACTCGAAGTGATAGAGCTCCGCGAAAGGGGTGAACACGTTGAGCAGTCCCTTCTGCCTCAGTCTCAGGCAGAAATCCACGTCGTTCAAGGATACGGCAAAACTTTCGTCCAGCCCGCCCAGCTCATCCCAGAGCGCCCGCTTCACCATAAGGCACGCGCCGGTAACCGCCGAGAGATCCTGGGCGTAGCAGAGCCTCCCCATGTATCCCAGATTCTCCCTGCGCTGCTTGTAAAAGGGATGGCCGGCTGTCCTGTGCGCGCCAAGTCCGAGAATAATTCCCGCGTGCTGTATGGTTTTGTCCTCGTAGTAGAGCTTTCCGCCGACTGCGCCGACATCCCGGCGCTGGGCGTACATCAGCAGCTCCTCTATCCAGTTCACCGAGATTACCTGGGTGTCATTGTTTAAGAGGAGGATGTACTCTCCCCGCGCATTTTTCACGCCGAAATTATTGATCGCCGAATAGTTGAACGTACTGCCTTCCGGAGCTCCGCCCGGTTCTCCTGCGGCGTTCTCCACCGGAACGTACTCCAGGATGCGGATGCGGTCCTTGTACGGTCCGCCCATGAGCTCCCTGTAGTACTTCCGCACCGCTTCCTCCGTGCTTCCGTTCTCGACGATCACCACCTCGTAATTCTCATAGGTGGACTTGTCAAAGATACTGGTGAGGCACCGGCGGAGATCCGCCTCATGGTCCCTCGTCGGAATCACAATAGAGACCAGCGGATTGCCCTCAATCTCATAGGTGATCTTGAAGATGGTCTCGAACGCCCTGGTGCTGGTGATCCGGAAATTTCTGAAGCCGTGCCTGCGAAGATGGTCAGCCACCGCTCCTCTCGCGGCTTCGATCGCGTAAGGCTTCGCGCTGATGTTGCCCGCGGTGGAGCCGGAGTGCGAGCGCCAGTAGTAGAGCAGCTTCGGCACATGGACGATGTGTTCCGCCTTGTCGGTGAGCCGGAGGATCATGTCGTGATCCTGGCTTCCGTCGTACTCGGGACGGTATAGCGCCTCCCCTTCCAGGAGCTTCCGGTCAAATGCCGAGAGATGGCAGATATAGTTGTTCGCCCGGAGCGTGTCAATCGCGTAATCGGGCTTGAAGTGCATCGTGATGAACCGGTCGATGTCGTTATCCTTAAAGGTTGCCTCGTCGCAGTAAAGGTAATCCGCGTTCTCCTCGTTGATGGCCTTTACATAATAATAAAGAACCGAGGGGTGCAGGACGTCATCGTGGTCGAACGGCGCGAGGAAGTCTCCCGTGGAAAGCGCCACACAGGCGTTGGTGTTCTCGGAGATTCCCCCGTTCTTCTCCAGCTTCGTGTACCGGATCCTGCGGGCCAGGTTGTCGTTCTTCGCGCGGTATTCCTGCACGACTTTGCCGACATAGGCGTGCTCCGCATCGGAGCCGTCCGCGAGACAGAGCTCCCAGTTGCCGTAGGTCTGGGCTGTGACCGAGTCGATCATGTCCTTAAGGAAGCTCTCCGGCGTGTTGTAGAGCGGCACAAGAATACTGAAAAGCACCTGGCGGGGAAGCGCTTCTGCCTCCGCCTTCTGCCTTGCCCTCTCCGCCTCGTCCGGAAAACTGGCCTTGCCGTAACCCTTTGCCGCGAGCTTCTCTCTCTGTTTGTAGCGGATTTTGGCGATCACCCCGCGGAGATTCCCCTGGTTGCGGATGCGGTCCACCTGGCGCTGCACCGCATGCATTATGTCCCTGGCAGGCTTGGAGGCCTTCCAGACAGGATTGCTGTGAATGCGGTTCAGCTTGAAGGTCAGGTCGTCGACCTCGTCCTCCAGCTGGGCGACGCGGTCTGCGAGATAGGCGGATTTCACCTTCTCCCTCTCGTATTCCGCGCGATAATCTGTTGTATTATTGTCGTTCCCGTTAGACATCCGTTAGTCCTGATCACGCCCGGAACGGAAAGATGCTGCCGCCCCGGAACATGCAATACTCCTGGTTCTGATTATTCATCCACATGCAGCGTCACGTCACTCCAGTTAAGGAGGCGCTGCCTGGACGTCCTGTCCCTGCACAGCATTCCTACGGTGTAATCTCCCGCGGGCACGGCGCCCTCCGGGAACACCGCGAAGAAGCCGGTCAGCCGGTCATTGATCTGGTCTGTAAGGTTCGCCGCAATGTCGTCCCTGCGTCTCGCCTCCACGGGAAGCTCATAGATGACCGCGGGATTAAGGCTGCTGCGGAGCAGGAGTTTTCTCTCATAAACCGCATTATCTGCGTTAATTACAAATGAATAGCCTCTTATATAATAGCCTGTATTACCTTCCGTGGCAAACGGCGCGAACGGGCCGAGATACCAGTCCCTGAGGGCATTGGCGTACTCCACGCCCAGCCTCAGCACCGGATCGATCCAGCTCTCCTGGAGGCGTCCCTTGAACCTCTGTGGCGTCACCATCACTATGGCCTCGTCGCGGATCAGCTCCTCCTCCATATCGATGACGAAGTCGCTCTCCACCGGATTCTGGGAGAGCAGCGGGTGATAAAAGGGATCCTTGCCGTAGAGGTCGGGGTGAGCCCTTAAGAGCGTCTCCAGTTCCCTGGAAAGCCTCGCCGACTTGACCACGTCCTTGCGGTCATCCCCGCGGGAGAAGGACTCGTGGTGGTAGAGGTACATGTTGTTGCGGACCACATTGTAGTAGCCGGCTTCGTAGATGCGATAGCAGAGATCCACGTCATTGAAGGCCACCGCGAACCTCTCCTCATCGAATCCTCCGACATCGGAGAAAACTTCCGCCCTGACCATAAGGCATGCGCCGGTAACCGCGATCACATTGCGGACGCCCTTGTTGTACCCGAAATAGTGCTCGTCGGTGTTGTCCATGTACTGAAGTTTGTGCACCGGACCCGCCTTCAGATTGACCACTCCGGCGTGCTGGATGATGTCGGAGCCGGGGTAAAGCAGTTTCATTCCTACCGCACCGACGTAGGGAAGTTTTGCCTTCTCCGAGAGGTAGGAGAGCCAGCCGGGGCGGCGGATCTCGATATCGTCGTTAAGGAACAGCAGGAGCTCCCCGTTTGCCTGTTCGGCGCCAAGGTTGCACATCCTGGAGAAGTTGAACTCCATGGGCTCATAAATGTAGGAGGCCATGCCCTCGGCGATCTCCATGTGCCTGCGGACGATCCCCTCGATTTCCTTCCGGTTCTCCGGTGAGCTTCCGTTGTCCACGATAATCAGCTCATAGGGCGAGGATATGGTGTACTGCTCGATGGTCTTCACGCACCGCAGCAGCATCTTCGGGTTGTCCTTGCTGGGGATGATGATGCTGATGAGGCGGGATGCCGCGGATTCCTGGCTGTAGCGGCCGGTCAGGGAATCGCGGATCAGGCGGCTGTCCCACATGACCGGCTTCGTCTGGCGGTGGAAAAGAACCTCAGGGATGTGCCCGATCGGGAAGCGGCCTCCGCTCCTCCGGGAGAACCCGCCCTCGGCCTGGGCCATCTTCAGGCAGAGCTTGCCGTAGATCCAGGAGGCCATCGCGTCATCCAGATCGGAGCGGGCAGCCTTGTCCTCTTCCTCACGGTCCGCACTCAGGGACTGCTTCGCCTCATAGTCCGTCGCCGTCCTTCCGCCGGGATTGATCATCGTGAAGAGGTCGCTTCTGAAGGCGAATATGCTCCCGAAATAGAACGTGGACAAGAAGGTGTCCGGCGCCCAGTCGGATTTGAGCCAGGGGTCTGCGAGGCGCCCCTTCTCGTCGATCCGGTCCTCATCTCCGTATACCAGGCTGATATTCCTGTTCGCTGCGAAGTAATCCTTGATCATCTTCTCCGCGTAATCGGTGATGGTTCCCTCGTCGTCACAGGCGATAATGATATCCGGAAGCTCCGCTCCGGAGAGAAGGTAACTGCGCAGATGAGAATAACGGACTACCTCGGAGGAGAGCTTTCCCCCTTCGGAATGATCCGTGCTGTTCAGCTTCTCGCTGACCTTGCGCTTGTGTATGCGGTACCAGTTATTATAGAGGGCGAGAGAATCCTCGAGCATGTCCTCGTATTTCGCGTCCTCGCGCTTTACCAGCGCTGCCTTAATCTTCTCCTTGATCATACTGTCCGTCTGCCTTTCCGGATGCGGGCGGAAGATCACCGCTGTCCGAATAGTTTTTTCAGTCCGCTCCTGCTGCCGGAGATTTCTTTCATCGCGTCGGCCATGGTCTGCGGCAGGCCGGCCATCTGCCAGGTCAGCTCCACCTCGGAAACCGCGCCGGATACGCCTGCTGCCCGCTTCAGCTTCTCCATGTCCCACATAAACCACGGATCGCCGTTCAGGAAAAGGTAAGCACCGCTCTCCTTATCCGCGGCGGTCTCCGGCCTTAACAGCGCCTGGGTGGCCCTTCCGTTCATTTTGCCCTCATTAAGGAGTACAACACAGGGACAGATCGCCGGATCGACACGCAGTCTCTTCACGTCTTCCGGGACTTCGAGAATCACCGTGATCCTTCCCTCATCCCCGTAGGTCTCCGGGAGGAAAACCGAGTCTTCCTCGGAAAATCCGTGTCCTCTGTCATAATAGACCTGCACAGAGGTGAGGTCCGGCTCCGGCTCCTCCGGTTCCGGCTCCTTTAAGAGCGCCTCCCGCGCCTCCTCCTCGGCCATGGCCTGGGCCAGCAGCTTCGGGTCGTCCCGGATAACCATCTCGGGAATGACCACTTCGCCGCCGATCATGGAGCGAAGCACTCCAAGGGGTACGACCCCTCCGGAGATCCTCTCCTGGAAGAGCTGCTCCTCCTGCCTGGCCCTTGCAAGACCGTCCTCCGTGATGCCCAGCTCCCTAAGAATCCCCGAACTCTCGAGGAATTCCCGGCGCTTCTCATCGGAGGCCATGTAAACCGTCAGCGCCCGCAGAAGCAGTTCGTCCGCCGGGATGATCCTGTCCACGGACCACTCATAGTCGATGGCGTGCCACTCCCCCTCAGCGTCGATAATGATATTCTGGAAGATCATGTCCTCGTCGGAAACTGCCGGCTCACTTCCGCTTCCGATCCTGAGGAGGTACTCCTTAAGGAGTGCCGCGGCCTCCCCGGGGCGGCCTCTGCGGATCGTCCTGTCCAGCGCGGCCTCCAGGGATTCCCCCTCAATATAGTTAAAACGAATTATACTCTCCGAAAACTTTTCCCCCGGGCAAATATTCAGCCGCCCGGCATATCTTTCCTTAAGCTTCTTCCCGGCCTCCAGCATGCGCATGAGGTGCTCTCTGGCCTTGTCGGTGCGGGCAGCCTTGAATACGCCGTCGTCCCGGATCAGGGTGGCGATGCGGTATTCGGGGGCCCGGTCGTCGGAAAACCTCGCGTAACGCACCGGAAGCTCCGGTCCGCAGATGACCTCAAAGGAATTGGAGAACAGCGGATAGAGCCCGTCCGCCGCCATCCCGTCATAGGCCTTCTTCTCATCAAAGAGAAGCATCCTTCCGCTGTCAAAATTGCGGATGTTGTCCGTGAGCTCCGTTCCTTCCGGCAGACGCCGGTCGGAGAAAACGGTATGCGAAAACTTGTAATCCGGGTAGGGATAGTAGAACCTGATCTCGTCCTCCGGCACCCCCGCCCCAAGAAGAAGCCTGATCAGCGCAGGCTTCGAGAAGGTGCGCACCGCCATGGGGGAATCTTCATAGTTCGTGATTCCGTCGAAGAACCTGCTCGTGTGGTCCTCCCTCGCACCGGCGAAGTACTTCATCCCAAGCCGGTTCTCGATGGCAATGACCAGCCTTCCCCCGGGCTTAAGGTGAGGAAGTATCCTCTTAAGCTCGCTGGTGAAGGGCTCCTCCACATCGAGATAACTCGCGGCGTACTCAAAAACGCCGATAAGAAAGATATAGTCGTAGTACCTGAGGGGAAGCGTCGGCTCCACGTCGCCGAAGTTGCCCACATGAATCGTGATATTGTCCCTGTCCCGGCTGCGCCATGCGTTGATCAGCGAGCGCGTCCTCGAGAGGTCGATGCAGGTGACCTCCGCGGTCCTCGCCGAGAGCGTTCCGGTCACCGCGCCGGGTCCTGCGCCGATCTCCAGCACTTTCTCCGTTCCGTCAAAGGGGATCCAGTCCACGATGTTCCCCCGCGCCGAAGAAAGATGATACAGCGTCGGCCAGTCCGCGCGCTCCGCGATGACCGCGTCGTAAGCGGAGGGCGGATTCTCCTTCACGATCTTGAGAAGCTCCTGCTCCACTTCCCCGTCGCAGTAGTAATCCTCCCCGGGATACAGGCTGTAATCCAGTGTGACTCCGCCGATGCGTTCTTCCGTACTCATGAGACGACCACCCTTGAATTAAAGTCATAGTACCCGACCGTATTCTTGTCGGAGACCACGGTGAGATTCAGCACGTCGTAGAGCCTGTGGTAGACCGTGAAATCCTCCTGCTCAAACCCGGTCACGCCGAAAGAGATCAGGTATTCCCCTCCCTGCAGGTCGATGCGCTGAGTGAATGTAATGGTCTTATCCTCTCCGGCCTTTACCGGGTCGAGGAAAGCCTTCTCGAACATGGTATTGGTTCCGCAGATCTCCACGCCGTAGACATTCTTTATGGTGAAGGCGAAGATCGGCGCCGCGATATCCTGGTTGATGTGCACCTTCATGCAGACCGTGCACTCCGAGCCCTTCGCGATCGTGCTGCTCTTTGCCCCGCTGCTGTCGAGGATGCAGTAATCCGTGATCACCGCCTTCTGCGAGCCGTACTCCAGGGCCTTCACTTCCTTCATCGCCTCGCCGGCCGCCTCGTAGATATCCTCGTCGGAGATAGTCTTCTCCCCCTTGTCCTTTCCCGCCTTTTCCGGGTCGTACTGGCCCACAAGCACCTGCTTGTAGATATCGATCATCTCCTTGGGCGAGCCCTCGCCCAGCTTGACGCCCTGGTTCAGGAGCACAACGCGGTCACAGTACTTGGAGATATTGGAGAGATCATGGCTCACGAAAAGCACGGTCTTTCCCGCACGCCGGAACTCCTCGAACTTGTGGTAGCACTTCGCCTGGAAGAAGACGTCGCCGACGGAAAGCGCCTCATCGACGATCAGGATCTCGGGGTCGATGTTGATGGCCACCGCGAAGGCAAGGCGCATGAACATTCCGGAGGAGTAGGTTTTGACCGGCTGATAAATGTACTCTCCGATATCCGCGAAGGAGAGAATCGCGTCCATCCGCTCCTTGATCTCCTCCTCCGTGAAGCCGATCATGGTGCCGTTCAGATAGATGTTCTCGATCCCGTTGTACTCCATGTTGAATCCGGCGCCGAGCTCGAGAAGCGCGGATATCCTGCCGTTCACCTCAACCTTGCCGGAGGTGGGGTTAAGCACCCCGGTGATGATCTTCAGAATCGTCGACTTGCCGGAGCCGTTCGTCCCGATGATCCCCACGGTCTCCCCTCTGCAGACGGTCATGCTCACATTGTCCAGGGCCTTGTGCTCGGTGTAATGCACGCCAGGCAGGCCGAAGGCGTCCGCTACGCGGTCGCGGTTGCGCTTGTACAGCTTGTAGCTCTTATTCAGGTTTTCAACGCGTATTGCGATGTCTTTGGACATTCGATTCATTCCGTTTTCCGGGCGCCGGCTCCCCGGCTCCCTTGCGGTAAGCGTTCCTCCACGGCCGGCTTACATGATATCCGCAAATCCGTTCTTGAGCTTCTTGAAGATCAGGGATCCCACGAAGAAGACCAGAATGGTAAACATCCAGAAATAGGTGGACGAGTAGAAATGGGTGAAAAACCACTGCTCGCCGTATATGGCGCCCCGGTATCCGCTGACGATGTAGGTCATCGGATTAAGCTTGATAAGAACGATCAGCGGGCTCTCCGCAAACCGCTCGATGTTCCACAGAATTGGGGTCGCCCACATGCCCACCTGCATGATGATTCCTATGATCTGCTGGAGATCCCGGAAATACACGGTGACGGCGCAGGTGGCGTAGCAGAGTCCCAGGACAAACACGAATTCGCAGATCATGTAATACGGGATCTGCAGCCAGTAGAGCGAAGGCCTGCAGCCGTAGAGCAGCGCGATGACGATCAGCACCAGGGTGAAGAACACATGGGTGAACATTGCCGCAATGATCTTGATGACCGGCAGGACACTGATCTTGAAGACCACCTTCTTGACAAGGTAATTGTACTCCAGAAGCGACGCGGTGCCGGAGGCGAGGGCCTCGGAGAAGTAGAACCAGGGCACGAGACCCGCCGTAAGAAAGAGCACGTAGGGGATCTCCACTCCGGCCATGGACTCGCGCTGCTTGAAGATCTGGTCGAAAACCACATAATACAGCAGCACGGTGACCACCGGCTGCACCATCGCCCAGATTCCTCCGAAGAGGGAACCCGCATAGCGCTTGCGGAAATCGTTCTTCGCGAGGCGCCAGATCAGCCTGCGGTTCTCCCAGAGCTCCCCGGGAAGTACCGCAAGACGCTCAAAGCCCTGTGTCAGGATGAGCCCTATCGTACCAAGGATCAGCATTCCGCAGATTTTCTTAAGCTTCACCGTGTCCGGGTCATCCAGCGGATTATAGTGCAAAAGGATCACTACCGCCAGAACGGCGATAATGATCCATGCAAAACTCATGATAATGCGCTCGGTCCCCGGGCGCACTAACCGCGGCTCAGACGTCCGCTGCTCCCTGCTGTCCGTCAAACCGAGCTTCCCCCGAATCTTTCCGCGGTGTATGCCTTAATTCCCTGCCACTTCTTATCCTTGTCCGAAAGAATGAGCTCCATCCCTTCGGGGATCGGCCACTCCACGCCGATGTCGGGGTCGTTCCATGCAAGGCCGCCTTCATCGTTGGGATGATAGAAATCCGTACATTTGTAGCAGAATTCCGCATAATCCGAGAGCACAAGAAAGCCGTGGGCGAAGTTCTTGGGGATGAAGAACTGCTTCCTGTTCTCCGCGGAGAGCAGCTCGCCGTGCCATTTCCCGTAGGTTTCGGATCCCTCGCGGAGATCGACGGCCACATCGAAAACTTCTCCCGACACCACGCGGACAAGCTTGTCCTGGGGGAATTCCTTCTGGAAGTGAAGCCCCCTCAATACGCCTTTCCTGCTGGCAGACTGGTTGTCCTGCACGAAAACCTCGGCGATGCCGGCATCCTTAAAATCGTTGTAATTGTAGGTCTCCATGAAATAGCCCCTGGAGTCGCCGTAGACAGCGGGGGTGATGACCTTAAGTCCCTCGATGGGGCAGTCTTCGACGGTTATCTTTCCCATTGATCCTGATTCCTCTCTGTTAAACACTCCGGCATAACAATCAAACGGTGTACATCTTGTTGTAGTAGTTCATATAGTCGCCGCTGGTGACGTGCTCCATCCAGTCCATGTGGCTGAAGTACCAAAGAATGGTCTTGCGGATGCCCTCCCTGAACATGGTCTCCGGCTCCCAGCCGAGATCCGCCCTGATCTTGTCGGGTGCTATGGCATAGCGGCGGTCGTGGCCCTTGCGGTCCCCGACGTAGGTGATGAGATCATAGCTGATGCCCGCCCTGCGGGGATCGTCCTCCGGAAGCACCTCGAGAAGCACGTCGATGATGGTCTTCACGATCTCGATGTTCTGCTTCTCATTGTGTCCGCCGACGTTGTAGGTCTCGAAGAGTTTTCCCTTGTTCAGCACCAGGTCGATGGCCCTGCAGTGATCCTCGACATACAGCCAGTCGCGGACGTTCTTCCCGTCTCCGTAGACCGGAAGCCGGCGTCCCGACAGGGCGTTGTTGATCATCAGCGGGATCAGCTTCTCCGGGAACTGGTAAGGGCCGTAGTTGTTGGAGCAGTTGGTGATGTTGGCCGGGAAACCGTACGTATCCATGTAGGCCTTCACAAGCATGTCGGAACCGGCCTTGCTCGCGGAATACGGGCTGTGCGGTGCGTACGGCGTGTCCTCGTAGAAGTAGCCGCCGTCCTCGGGAAGGGATCCGAAAACCTCATCGGTGGAGACGTGGAGGAAGCGCTTTCCCTCCGGATAGGTGCCGTCTTCCCGCTCCCAGGCTTCCCTCGCGCAGTTGAGCATGTTGGCGGTTCCGAGCACGTTGGTCTGGACGAAGAGCTCCGGGTTGACAATGGAGCGGTCCACATGGCTCTCCGCCGCGAAGTGGGCAACCCAGTCCACGTCATATTCGGCAAAAACCTTGCGGATGGCTTCCTTGTCCGTGATGTCCGCCCGGACGAAGTGATAGTTCGGCCTGTCCTCGACGGACTTAAGGTTCTCGGGATTGCCCGCATAGGTGAGGACGTCGACATTGACGATCCCGATGTCGTCGCCGTAAGTGTCAAACATATGGAGTATGAAATTGGAACCGATGAAGCCGCAGCCTCCGGTCACAAGAAGAGTTCGCATGGGATTGACCTCCTTAATGCTGATTAACTAAGTTATTATACCATATCGCCCGGGCATCGTCACCCGAGGCCGCCGCAGGCGGGAAACGCCCCGGCGGGCCATGTAGATTCATGCCTGCCGGGGCGCCTGATGCTCCTTGCTGCTTCCTAGTATCCCAGATAGCTGATGTTCAGATCCACCTTCTCCGGAATTCCCGGAATCTTCCCTGTGGGCGAGTACTGCCAGATGTCGTATCTGGTGGCGTTGTACGTCGGCTGGGCCGCATATTGTGCGAGCCAGATCGTGTAGTTGCTCAGCTGGGAGGTATAAATCTTCTCCGAGAACCAGTTTTTGTTGGCGTAGATGCCCGCCCGGTATCCGGAGTTGGCAATCGTCCGGCAGAACGCCCTGCACACCGCGGTTCTCGTCGCGGCGCTGATTCCGTCGGCGCGCCCTCCGCTGCTCTCCACATCCAGGAAGATCGGATACTGCAGGGAATACCCGCTTACCATGGACAGCACCATGGACGCTTCTTCCACCGCCTCAACCTCGTCCACCGCCTGGGTGAAGAAATACACGCCGACCTTGATGCCCGCAGCCTGAGCGCCTGCGATGTTGGCGCGGAACTGGGAATCCTTGACCAGAGCTCCCACCGTAGATCCGCGGTACCCGCAGCGGATAATCGCATAGCTCACACCTGCATTTCTCACCGCGTTCCAGTCGATGACGCCGTTCCACTGCGATACGTCGATGCCAAAGGCAGTGTTTCCGGTGTTCAGGGCTCCGTCCGCACCAAAGGTGTATGTGATTCCCTGGATGATCTGCTCCCCCGTCACCGGGACGCCGTTCTTGTCGTAGAAGTAGGTCCTCCCGTTAATCGTCTGCCAGCCCGTGTAGCGGTACTGCTTCGTCGTGGTGGTCAGCCTGAAGAACCTGTCGGCGGTGTAGTAATCCGCCACCGTCGCCGGGGCGTAACTCCCGTCCGCCTTCAGGATGTAGAGCTGGTTGCCGTAAACATCTTTCAGGGGTTCGGAGCTGCTCGCTGCGATCGTGACCGTGACCTTGATCTCCCTCTTCAGGCTGGTGTCGGCCTTCGAGGTCACCGTCAGCGTCCCGTCGCCGGGTGCTATGCCCTTGACGTTGCCGTTCCCGTCTACGGTAAACACGACAGCGTTGGAGGACGCCCAGGTCACTTCCTTGTTGTCCAGGCCCGTGACGGTCGCGTTAACCTTCTTCGTGTCGCCGACCTTGATGGAGAAACTGTCCGTGTCCAGCGTGATCGCTCTCTGGTCGGTCACGGTAATGGTTACTTTTCCGGAATAATCCTTCCCGTCGATCTTCACCGATGCGGTAATATCCGCCTTGCCGGCCCTGATTCCCTTCACGGTGCCGTCGCCGCCGACTTCCGCGACGCTCTTGTCCGAGGAAGACCAGGCAAAACTTGCGCCGTCCTTCTTCGGATCGGTCGAGGCCGTCAGTTTTACCGTGTTCCCGACGGATACCGCCGAGTCGCCGCTGATATTCACCTTGTAGCTGGTCTGGGCGTTATCCTGTACCGTCACCGTCACCGATGCGGACTTATCCCCCGCGGAGACCGTGACGGTTGTTTCGCCCTTTGCCTTGTAGCTTACGGTTCCGTCCGCTGCAGCCGAGGCGATATTGGAATCCTTCGAGCTGAAGCTTACGCCCTCGTTGGTTTTCGTGCTTCCGTCGGAATAGTAGACCGTCGCGGTGATCCTGCCGCTGTCACCGATTTTTCCGGAGAGCGACGTGGGATTCACGGTCACCGAACTGACGGTCACCGGTATCGGCTGCGCTTCTACGGTTACCGGCACCTGCGCGCTGTAATCCCCTGCGCTCGCCGTGACCGTGGCAGTCCCGGCGCCGATGAACCTTACCGTGCCTGCTCCGTCAACCTCAGCCACCGCCGGATTGGAGGAGCTGAAGCTTACGCCCTCATTCGTCTTCGTGCTCCCGTCGGAATAGCTCACGGTCGCGGTGATGCTTCCGCTCTCCCCCGCCTTGCCGGAAAGGGATCCGGGATTTACCGTCACGGCACTGATCACCACCGGTGCGGGAACCGCCTCTACCGTGACCGATGCCTGTGCGCTGTACTCCCCGATGCTCGCCGTAACCGTGGCGGTTCCCGGGCCGACAAAGCTGACCGACCCGCCGCTCACCGTACAGACCGACCCGTCCGATGAACTGAAGCTTACACCTTCATTCGTCTTCGAGCTTCCGTCGGAATAGCTCACCGTCGCGGAAATGCTTCCGCTCTCCCCGACCTTGCCGGAGAGCGACCCTGTGGAAAGAGATATTCCCGTTACCGTCGCCGGCTCCGGAGCAGGCGGTTCGGCCGGAGGCGGATCCGGCGTCTCCGAGCCTCCTCCCCCTTCGTTTCCTCCGCCTTCACCTCCGGCAGGAGGCTCCGTATTCTCTCCGCCTCCCTCCGGAGCGACTTCCGCCGGCGGCTGTTCTTCACCCGCGGGCTCCGCCGACTGGTATGCCGAAGCGAGCATCACCGGCTCTGCCACCGGAAGCTCGGTCTCCGGACCGGAAATATTCCTGCTCTGCTTCTTTGACGGGTCGGGAATATCGCTCTTCGGTACCTCGACGTAATCGTCCGCCGTTGTAGCGATGCCGCCCTCGGTGACCTCCGTCTTCGTGCTCTCCACCCACTCCACGGTGTCGGTGATGACACTCTCGATTACCGTATTGGCAATGTTGTGGGCGGTATCCTCCTGCGCGACGTTGACCTGCGACGCATCCTTGATCTCATCCTGAACATCAATCCGCTCATAGGCGATTTCCGCCTTGACCTCGATGGTATGCACGCCCTCCGGAAGATCATAGTAAGGATAATCCTCGTCCGTCTCCTCGAACGGCACCATGGCCACCTTGTAGGTGCCTGCGTTCAGGTTCTTCCTGTATATAATGCCGTCCCGGTCGTCATTGGTATACTCGGTCTCCTTTCCGGAGGGGTCTGTCACCCTGACCTTGAAGGGTACTCCCGTGATCAGCGCGGCGTTTGCAGTATTAATGAACTTGATCTTCAGGTCGCGCTGCACGCTGGAGAGCTTCAGCTCCACGACCTTCTTCTCTTCGTGCTCCTCGACGACGATCTCCGGCTCCTGCCCGGCTTCCGGCTCGGGCTCCGGAACCTGCTTAAGCATCAGGGAGTAGTTTTCACCGATTTCCGCCACCTTGTCTGCCCGGAGCACGTCAGCGTCCATAAATTCCGTGCCGATCCGGGCAAAACTTGCGACTTCCTCTTCCGTCCTCCTGCTGCCGAACATTCTTATGCCGAACACAATGACCACCGCGGCCACGATCACACCGATCGTAATCACGGCAAAATCGATGAGCGAAAACTCATCGTCGTCATCGTCATCATCCTCTTCCTCGTTCTCCTCTTCCCGCGCCGCTCTGCGCCGTCCTGAAGTACGGGATCCCGCTTTTCTCCTGTGTTTCTCTTCCGGTACCGGTGCCGTGCCTCCCTGCCGGCGGTTTGAGCCCGATGCGGCAAGGATGCGCTCCGCGGCAGCCTTCAAGGCCTCATCCGCATCCTCTTCGCCGGTCTCCGGCAGTTCCCCGCTGTCCGGGCCGGCTTCTCCGGTGAACCCGCTCTCCATGTCCTCGGGAGCTACTGTATACTCCTCCCTGGAGAACTGGGGCATTCTGCGCCGGATCTCCAGCTCCAGATCCGACTCGTCGATTTCGTCCGGAATTGCATCGATATAATCTGTATCGTAATGCTCGGGGAAATCGATCATGTCGTCCCCTGAGCCCATATCGTCCGTCCAGGAATCCGGGAGTCCGAAATCCTCCGTCTGCGTGACGAGATCCTCTGTACTCAGGAGGAGTTCCTCTGTCCGGGGAGCCAGCTCTTCCGTATCAGGAAGAAGCTCCTCCGTCCGCGGGACAAACTCCTCCGCGTCCAGGCCGAGCTCCTCCGTATCGAGGATGAGGTCTTCCGTATCAAGGTAGTTCGTATCTTCTCTGCCCATAGTTTTCCGCAGTCTCCCTCCGCGTCAGCCAAGCGCGTAATAGACGAGTATCCCGGACAGGATAAGCGCCATTCCCAGAATGCGCGGCCGCGTGAGTTTTTCTTTATAGAATATTCTGCCCATGATAAGGACGAAAATATAGCCGAAGGTTTCGAGCATCGGTACATGCATGTACTGATCGGCGTAGGCGTAAGCCTTTATCGTCAGGAACATCGCCGCAA
>JAEEGL012678418.1_pt1 | contig 50861 bp, 37 predicted proteins | sample 9134231 | NCBI WGS metagenome assembly JAEEGL01 (sample SAMN16246548, study PRJNA631951) | gut metagenome | biome: gut microbiome; feature: rumen; material: fiber-attached | host: Bos | place: Iran: Karaj | collected 2018-10 | reverse complement strand
CAGATTGAAGAAAAGATACATTATTCCTTTCTACCATGTCCCATGATATCAGGACACCAATGAATGCCATAATTGGCATGAATGAAATGATTTTAAGGGACAGCCGGGATAATGATGTACTAATGTTTTCTGAAAATATAAGAGCCGCTGGGTGAGTTTGATGCTGCTTTCAAGAGCTTTCTTAAGGAGCGGGAGACCAGAGGTAAACTGTCTTATCCTCTAAGAATTGAATAAAACAATAGTAACAGACCTTGAGAAGGACCAACGAGGCCCCTTTCCAAGGTCTGTTCTTTTGTTTATCAATCCTTGTAGTATAAGGCGTTGATGGGTTTAAGGACTCATGTGTGAGGGCTTTTGCAGATAACCATTAAGAAGTACTATGTGTACTCTTTATCTTTGGCTGGAGGATAAGCTGCTTTGCCCTTGGGAGGATAAAGTTAGTGTTGCAAAGTGACTAATCAGTCACTTTGTAGTCACCGTGGTGTCAGAATGGAAGAGTATAGTTAGTATTGTAAAAACAGAATTCATGCAGGCAATATCATTAAGTGGCTTGCGCGAAGTCATGAGTCTGAAATTATAACTAAGTATACACGGAGGATAAGCATATGGAGATATTAAGATGTGAAAATGTATCCAAGATATATGGCGAGGGAGATACAGAGGTAAGGGCATTAGATAATGTGAGCTTTACAGTTGAAAAGGGAGAGTTCGTATCAATAATTGGACCTTCAGGAAGCGGTAAGTCTACACTCTTACACATACTCGGTGGTGTGGATAAGCCAACATCAGGAAAGGTATTTATCGATGGCACAGATATGCACAGCCTAAATGAAGACAAGCTGGCAATTTTTAGAAGAAGACAAATTGGTCTAGTATATCAATTTTATAATCTGATGCCGGTTCTTAACATTGACGAAAACATCGCGCTTCCACATCTTTTAGATGGAAGACCATTAGATAAAGAACGTTTGGATCAGGTGGTGGATCATCTGGGATTAACAGACAGAAGAGGCAATCTACCAAGTCAGCTGTCAGGTGGACAACAGCAAAGGGTATCCATCGGGCGAGCAATGTACAGTCATCCGGCGATATTGTTGGCGGATGAGCCTACAGGTAACCTAGACCGAAAGACTGGTGAGGAGATAATCGACTTGCTTAAGGAATCAAACAAGATAAATAAGCAGACGCTAATTCTTATAACTCATGATGAATCTTTGGCAATGCAGGCGGATCGAATCATAAGCATTGAGGACGGTCGAATTGGCAGAAACGAAAAAGTAAGAAATCTGGTCTAATCGGAAAAGAATAATGAAGGTGATAAAATGGATAATAAGAAAATAATCTTTCAGGTTACAAAGACATATATGAAGAAAAACCGTAAGCGTACGCTGGTTACTTTTCTTGGTATATTAGTAATGGTTATGCTTATGACGGCTGTGTTCATAGGAAAGGATACAGTTTTAGATTACATGAAAAATGTAGTCGAAGAGATTAGCGGAAGCTGGCATTATCAGGTGTTCGATATCGATAAAAAGCAGTTACAGCAGTTGAAGGAGCTTGATTGCGTTGATAAATGTGAAGTCTCTAAACCTCTTGGCTATACGGAGTTCGCGGAAAGTGGAGATCCTGATACCACACCGTTCCTAGAGCTTAAGGAGTATTCCAATGATTTATTAAAATTGATGAATATCAAGCTGAAAGAGGGGCGATATCCCAAAAATCCAGACGAGGTTATTATTAGTGCTAGAGCTTTAAGGGAAGGATCAGATATCAAGCTTGGAGATACCATAGATGTAGATTGCTTCGAAAGGTACGTATATGCATACACTGAAGAAGAAAGACAGGCAGCCATAGATGCAGGAAATGAAGATTGTCATGTGTTTTTTCCACCAAATTACATCATTAAACCGGGCGAAACAAAAAAAGCACCGGCACATTATCAATACTACAAGGATAACTGTTTAATTGAAATGATTCATGAGCCAACAGGCGTAAATAAAAGTTTGACAGTGGTGGGAATAATGGAGGACCCTTTCTTCGCCGCACAGGGACAGGGTGGATATATAGCCATAACAGGTCTGGATGACTCAGTGGGTGACGATGAAAAGGTAAATGCTGTATTAACGATAGATGTAAATAAAAAAGCTGACAGCTATGGAGAAATAGCAAAAATCCTTGATACATCACAAACCCCTGAGGAAAGAGAAGCATTGCTGGCTGATAACAGCAGCTATACTACGAAAACAGGTGAAAGGATTCCGGTTGAAAAAGGCAGAATAGATGTAAATAACATGCTCTTGTCTTTCTATGACGAAGGGCAGAATGGAACCATGAATTTCATTATACTTTTTGTACAGGTATTTTTTGTGGTTCTAATTACAGCTGCATCACTGATTCTTATATATAACGTATTTAGCATGTCTTATCAGGAAAGAAGCAAATACTTGGGTATGCTTTCATCTGTAGGTGCTACCCGCAGGCAAAAGAGATGGAGCGTATATTACGAGGTCTTTTCATTGCTTACCCTCGCTCTTCCTATTGGAGTAGGATTGGGGCTTATTGTGGTGAAAGGTGGTGTGGAACTGCTTGCGCCGCATTTTACAAAAATGTTTTCAATTACATCAGCGAATATTGCAATGGAAAGAAGCTTTGATGTTGACTTCAGTGTGGTGATAAACCCAGTGAATATCTTGCTTGTGATAATATTCTCTACTTTAGCTGTATGGATTTCAGCTTGGATTCCTGCTCGCAAGATTAGTAAGGTGGGACCAGTAGAAAGCATAAGAGGAAATGAAACCACTAAGAAGCATAAGAAGAAGGGCTACAAAACTTATCTTGGTCTTATGCTTAAGGGAAAATCTGAAAATCTTATTGGAAGGGCTTCCGTAGATAGAAATCGTACAGCCACCAAGGGAATAATAAGAAGTATTACATCATTTGTAGCACTTACAATGATAATAACTTTTGCTACAGGAAGTATTGGTGACATATTAAATAGTGAGTTTGGCCAAGATACTATGAGTGTTGGTACAGCATATAAGGGTTATAAATATGTTTTCGAACAAGGTGGCTTCCTTGATAATGAGATATATGACTCATGTAAAGAAGATATTATGTCTTCCAAGGAAGTAACCGGATATAGAGAATGGGAATCCATTGGTTCGAACGACTGGATTCCGGTAACATATTACAAAGATGAATACACGGATGCGGCAAAGCAGGTAATAAAAAGCTGGTTCCCAAATGGAAATGCTGAAGAAATACAAAAGTATATTGAGGGAAAGGGAGATTACGATAATGCGTTCATCAATCCACGTACAGAAATTGTAATATTGGAAGAAGACGAGTTTGAAAAAGTGGCGGAAAATGCCGGTATTGACCTTGCAAAGTATGAAGAATCAGAAACAGGCCCGGCGCTTATATATGATTCAATCAAATTATCAAGCTATGATTGTACTCTCTTTAGAGGTGGGGCGCAGAAGCCTGATTACAGCGAATACTCTTTCAAGGAGCCTTTAAATGTTAAGGCTGGAGATACACTTGATTTAACGTTTAGGAATTATCAAAATGATAATGAGGAAACCTATGACCTTACCGCGCCAGTAGAGTTTGCTGGATATATAAAAGACAGTGATATAGAGGAGTACTACGATTTAAAACCAGATAATCTTGTGGTATTCATATCGGAGAAAACTAGGGAAAATATAAAGCAAGTTAATTCAGAGCTAGGTGATATTCTCTGTAAGTCGTATAAGTACCTATTCTTTAACGTAAATACGGATGATGCCGGCGTGCTGAAAAAGCTTTCGCAAATTCGGGATGAACTTAATGAACCTTGTCTCTGGCCAGCGGAGATGTTAAATAATCGCACATCATTTATATCGGCTTTCACCAATGTGGCAAATATAATGGCGGTTTGCTTCACTATATTAGTAGCACTTATATGTCTACTAAATCTCTACAACTCAGTTATGGGTCGAAGTCTTGCGAGACATAAAGAGTTTGCAGTGCTTTACTCAATGGGTATGACAGGCAAGCAGAAGAATAAGATGCTTACCATTGAAAATGTAAGACTTTTAATAAAAGCCTTTATAAAATCGGCTTTGATTACTCTAGCCTTTGTGATATGCTTATATCAACTTATTAGCCTAAGATACAGGGGCGCGCACATTACTATACCTGTTCTAGCTATAGTAGTGACGATTCTTGTATGTATAATAGGCTTGATGGTATTTACTAAAGTATGTTACAGACAAAACAGTAACAAGCAGATAATTGATGAGATACGTAGGGAGAGTGTATGAGGGTATTAATCGCAGAAGATGATCCCATTATTGTGGAGGGACTTAGAATCGCCCTTTCACAGGAGGGCTACGAGGTTGTAGCTTTTAATGATATGAATAGTGCGTTGGAGTCAGTAAAGGAGGAGGTACACTTTGATGTGTGCCTCCTTGACGTTGCGCTTCCCGATGGCGACGGCTATCAGATATGCAGAGCCATAAGAGAAAAGTCAGACGTTCCAATCATCTTTCTGACTGCCTTTGATGACGAGGTGCATACAGTTCTGGGGTTTGAAAACGAGGCAGATGATTATATAACAAAGCCTTTCAGAATTAGAGAGCTGTTGGCTAGAATGAAGGCGGTGCAGCGAAGAAGAGGAGTGAAGAGTTCTTCTTTGGATAACACGGCTTCAAAGGCGGAGGATGAGCAAAATTTAATAGAGATAGGCAGCAATGTTTTAGATATCAAAAGCGGAAAGATAATGTGCGGACAGGATGAGGTTTTTCTATCTGCCGCCGAATACAAACTTCTTCTTATATTTGTAAGAAACAGAGGGCAACTACTTACGAGACAGCAAATACTTAACAGTATGTGGGATAGTGCAGGGGATTTTGTCAATGACAATACCCTGACTGTATATGTTAAAAGGCTCAGAAAGAAACTGGAGCAGGAAGGTGATGAGCCCGTGATAGAAACCGTTCGCGGAATGGGCTATCGTATGGTTTGATTCAAATGAAACTTAGAATTGGAATTGTCGGCATTGCCTTTGTGCTATGTATTGGGCTGAGAGATTTACGCTTTGTGGTTGTAATTCTAGCGGCGGCGCTCATCATCATATTGGCAGTGGACTTCTATGAAAAAATAAAACTAAAAAAGCAGATAGATGAATTGATATCATATATTACCAAAGTGCAGGATTTTGCTTCTCTACCTGAAATTCAGAGAATCTCAGAGGGAAGCATTGGTATTTTGCAAAGTGAGATATACAAGGTGATAACCATCTTGCGAGAGCAGTATGCCTCTGAGCACAATCAGAAAAAGTATATGTCAGACATGATGTCTGATATATCCCATCAGTTCAAAACACCACTTACAGCTATATCACTTATGAATGAGCTGTTAATGAGTGAGGCAGTTAGCGATGAGCAGCGAGTGGAATATGCAGGAAAGATTGATACCCAGATTAACAAGATGACCTGGCTTATCAAAAATCTCCTTACGCTATCTCAGCTTGAAGCTGGAGTCCTGGAGATGAAAGAAGAGACGGCAAATCTATATGAAATGATTTCAGATTTGTCCGAGTCAATTCTGATAATGGCTGATGTTGCTGAGGTTGAATACATCTGCAGTATCCCTGAAGAGATTGAAATTAAAGTGGATGTACATTGGTTTAAAGAAGCCCTTTCAAACATCATCAAGAATTGTATTGAACACACTAACACTGGCGGATTTGTCAAGGTATCAGCCAGACAGAATAATCTATGTACCACTATTTCAATAGAAGACAATGGAAATGGAATCGCCCAGGAACATCTTCCTCACATATTCGAAAGATTCTATAAGGCGGGAAATGGGTCCTACGATAGCGTGGGAATTGGTCTTGCAATGGCAAGACAGATAATCCGCGTCCACGACGGAACTGTTGAGGTAGAGAGTGAAGTTGGTAAAGGAACAAAATTTTTAATAAACCTCTATCAAAATACTATATTATGACTTTCTGCTGGCAGAAAAAAGAGTTGCCCACAAGAAGTCATGACTTCTTGCGGACTACTTAAGGAAAAGTCCGCAAGAATCTGGCTTTGCCAGACAACATATATCCTTCGGATAATGTTGGTCTGTGTACGGTTTTTGTTTTTCTGATGAAAAACAATAATCTATAATTATATGAAGCATAGATATACTACAAGTGGATATCCAAGGATAAAGCAAGAAATTTGCTATCAGGATAAATTTTAGTTTTAAAATTGGAAGGAAGTTTCAATGATTAAAGGATTAATTTATGCTGTATTAACAGTAATTAGTATAATCTACTCCGTGATTGTTTATAGGGTTGGAAGCGGCACCTGTTCCTTTTTGCTATGGCTTGGAATGGGGGCGTTCTTTGCTTTTTTATTTTTCATGGAAAAGATTCAAGGCTGGCAAAAGGTGCCACGACATTTTGCGATGGGATTCAAGATTGCGGTGGGATTTTTCGTGATTATTTTGTTGGCTTGTAATGCCTGTATTTTTAGCCAGTTTTTTTCAAAAGGACAAAAGGATTTGGATTATATAATCGTGCTTGGTGCACAGATGCGTGAGTACGGCCCAAGTGTAGTTTACAAGGCTAGATTAGATGCAGCTGTTGATTACCTTAACAGCAATCCTAATACCATATGTGTAGTTACCGGTGGTCAGGGCAGCAACGAAAACATTAGTGAGGGCGAAGGCGGTCGTGATTATATGGTTAAATGTGGTATTCCAACCGATAGGATTCTTGTTGAAAAGAAGTCCGTAAATACGGATGAGAATATATCTTATGCCCTCGACGTTATTAAAGGCCAAGAAGCAAATGTCGATTCCTCTGAGCAAGAAATAGCTAATCTTAAGCTTGGAATTGTAACCAACAATTTCCACGTATTCAGGGGCTGCTACATCGCAGAAAAATATGTAGGCTCAAAAGTCTCAGGAATAGCCGCACGTACCGAATATTTATATCTTCCAAGTAACCTTTTACGTGAGAGTTTTGGCATAATTAAAGACCTGTTTTAAGGTCAGATTCGTTTTTATTTGAATTTTGTGGTAAAATAGATAAGCATAAATCCCATTTTTTAAAAGTGTTTGCGGAATGCTCTTAAAAAATGCGCTGGATTTATGCTTTTTTATTATAGATTGCTTACAGCAATTGGTATTGAAAGGAGTTAATTAAAGGAGAGTAACTATGAAATTATTGATACACGATTTAAATGAGTTCGAATGGGCGAAGGTCGCTGATAATTATAATGGTTGGGAAGTGATTTCGAACAACGGAAACATCAGTCCTTGTGGCGGTTGTTTCGGTTGCTGGCTAAAAGAACCTGGTAGATGTGTTATTAAGGATGGTTATGAAAATATTGCAGAGATGATTCACAAGGCCGATATGGTAACAATCATCAGTAGATATTCCTACGGCGGATTTGGAAGCTTTATAAAAACAGTTGTTGATCGAAGTATAGGCTATGTGCTGCCATTGTTTGAGATTTACAATGACGAGATGCATCACAAGCCAAGATATCCTGAATACAAGCCGGTGAAGTTTATCTTTAGAGCCAACGAATTCACAGAGGATGACAAGGTAAAGGCCAGAAGATATGTTGAATCTGTTTGTGCTAATTTTAGAGCGGTTATTCGTGATATAGTCTTTGAAGAATGCGATTTACAGGATGATGAGAAAATCGAGGGTATTCATTTCTGTAATCAGGGAGACCCTAATAGAAAGCTTCTTTTGAACTGTAGTTTAAAAGGAGACAAGGCAAATTCTAAAAAGTTTTTAAAGCATTTAGCCAATGGAATAAAAGGTGACCGAGAAATTGTCAATCTATCCCAGTATGTTAACGATATGGATGAGTTGGCAAAGATTGTGGCAGGCGCAGGGGTTATAGTTCTTGGAATTCCACTTTATGTAGATGGTATTCCATCGTCTACCCTCAGATTTATGGAGCTTGTTGAAGAACTAAAAATTACTGACGACAAAAAGATTTATGTTGTTTGTAACAATGGCTTCTATGAGAGCCAGCAGAACAAAAATCTTATCAGTATGGTCAGAACCTGGTGTCAGCGTTGCGGCTATAAGTACTGTGGCAGTGTTTCAATCGGCGCCGGTGAGCTGACAGGGCCAAAGATTAAAGCGGGAGCAAAGGGAAAAGGGCCTGCTAAGAATGTGGCATCTAGTTTGAGCAGGTTGGCAAAAGCTATCAATGCTGATATTTCAGCAGAGGACTTGTTGGCTGAACCAAACAATGTGCCTCGTAGTCTTTACATGTTTATGGGAAATTTGGGTATGAGAATGACCGCTAAGACAAATGGAGTTAGACGTAAAGATTTTTATAAGAGATGGGATTAAACCATCCGATTTAGGTAATGCATTATGAAGAAATTTAAGATTTTATTTTTAGTATCCTTAGTAATTTGTTTAGTGGTTTTAGGCTTTGTGATTTTTAATGATTTGATTCCGATTGGTTCAAAGGAGGCTGTTGCCCAGACTCAATCCCAAGAAGTAGAACCGGAAAAGTCACAGGAGCCTGTTGCGGAGCAGGTTGGGCAGACAAAATCTGCGTCAGCGGCTTTAAGCCAACAGCAGGAGCAGCAAAAGGAGGCGGTTTCAAATAATAAGATAATATGTATCGATGCGGGCCATCAGCAAAAGGCAAATATGAGTAAAGAGCCTATTGGTCCTGGCGCAAGCAAAAAGAAGGCAAAGGTCGATGGTGGAACTCGAGGAAGATATACAGGACTTACCGAATTTCAGTTGAATTTGGATATTTCTTTGAAGTTGCAGCAGGAGCTTGAAAGCCGTGGTTACACGGTGGTGATGGTTCGAACGACCAACGATGTGGATATCAGTAACAGTGAAAGGGCGACTATAGCTAACGAAGCTCATGCAGATGCTTTTGTTAGAGTTCATGCAGATGGCTCTGACTCGACATCCGTTAGTGGTGCGTCTACCCTTTGTCAAACTGCCAAGAATCCATATAATGGAGCCTTATACGAGCAGAGCCGATTGCTATCGGAATGTGTTTTAAATGGCGTGGCAGCATCTTCTGGATGTAAAAAGCGTCAAGTTATAGAAACGGATAAGATGACTGGTATAAACTGGAGTCAGGTGCCTAGCACAATTATTGAGGTTGGATATCTTACAAACAAGGCTGAGGAAGCAAAACTCAACACCGATGAATATCAAACCTTAATTGCCAAAGGTATTGCTGATGGTCTAGACCAGTTCTTCCAACAATAATTAACGACTGAAGTGATTGACTAGAAAAGGTGGGGAAATGATTTTTTCAGGCAGACTTAAAAGACAAATTCATGAAAATTTTGGTAAGAACCCTTTGAACGAGGGGCACATTTATTACAATGGCTCAAATAGACTTGAGCAGATTGGCAGATTGTATTTCAATAAGGATCATGGTGATGCAGAGCTTGTAGACGAAATCACCTGGTCAGATTTGGAGATGGACTCTGTATTTTTGCGAGTGAGTCATTGTAATAGCTTTATTGGTGAACAGATCCTATACGATAGAATGCACAATTTGCGCCGTCATAATAGTGACAAGTATCTCAAGCTTTTTGAAAGCAACCCTTCTTTTAGAGAGAGCGTTGAATTTCGGCTTAATCACATGAGCAAAAAGCAAGAGAATTACTACATGTATGAGGTCAATAAATGCATTAAAGGCTGCAAGATAGGCAGCAACCTACTATTTAGGTTGATACAACTTATTATATTGCTAGTTATTGTGGCATTTATTGTGACTAAGCTGGAGATTTTACCAATACTGTTGGTGGTGATTTTGTTTACGAATCTTATCATTTCCTTCACAGCCAAACGTAAATACGAATCATTTATGAGTTCGATTTCATCATTTTTGGTGGTGTTCGCGAATGCGAAGTGGTTGTGCAAGCAAAAGGAGCTTGAGGATATCATAGATGATGATATAAAGGCCACTGTTGAAAGGATGAATACTACGGCCATGTCTGCAAATGCACTAGTAGCTTTCTATGAGAGTAAAGCGATGGGGGATATGGTGGCTGTTTTGGCGGATTATCTGTATAGTATGACCCTTATGGATATTATATCTTTCAATCGTATTGTGGATTTAATTGAAAACAAAAGCGAAGATGTAGATAAAATAATGGAGTTTGTTGGCAATGTTGATGCCGATATTTCGATTTTATCTTATCGAGCAAGCGTAGAGAACTGGTGTGAACCTGAATTTTCAGGGCTGGCTATAGAGGCAAAGAGCCTTGCTCATCCGCTGATTGATAACCCAGTTACTTGCGATTTTAATTTGAAAAGTAAGGCTATAATCACCGGTCCTAACGCATCAGGCAAGTCAACCTTTATGAAGGCAGTGGCTATAAATGCTATCCTTGCGCAAACTATCAACACCTGTGTGGCCGAGCAGTTCAAGCTGGATCGTATAGGGGTGATGACCTGTATGTCCCTGCGAGATGATGTAATTTCTGGAGATAGCTATTATTTGAGAGAGGCTAAGTATATTCAGAGAATGCTTTCCGAAATCAACTCAAGCAAAAGATATTTGATTGTTATAGATGAAATTCTTAAGGGAACTAACACTATGGAGAGGGTTGCAGCCTCTAAGGCTATTCTCGAATATATCAATGCTACTGATAGTTTAGCACTTGTGGCGACCCATGATATGGAAATAGCCGATACGGTTGGCTTCGAGAAATACCATTTTGATACACAAATCAAGGACAATGAAATATACTTTGACTATCAGATTCATGACGGGGTGAGCAAGAGCACCAACGCCATAGCGTTGCTTAAGTGCTTGGATTATCCGGATTCGATTATAGAATCTGCTAGAGATTTTATTTCAAAGGCAAATTGATCGCACTTCTGGAGTTTTGCGTCGCAAAACTCCTTTTTTGTGCTGTTTTATCAAGGATCTTGCCAGTTTTGTTATAAAAATCATATATACAGTGAAAAATTCCGTTTTAAGACACAATTTAATTAGAAACACGTGTTATAATAAATTAACTGGCTGGTAATTCGTATAAACGAAGTGGGGGAGTCAATTTGGTAAAGGTAGAAAGTTGGGTTATTCTTAATTTTTTTACTTCGTTTCTTCTGATTCTTCTTTTGATTTTTCAGAGTAACACCTCCAGATTGCAGAAAGGTCGCAAATATTCTGCAATTCTGGTTTGTACGCTCATTTTACTAGCATCTGAGAGCATTGGCCGTATTGGAGAGGTTCACGGTGGTGAACTCTTGATTCTGGCTCGCATTGGATATTATTTGATTTTTTTACTAGATCCAGTAGATATTCTCTTTGCAATTAATTACATAGATTGTTGGATGGATGACGAAAACCTAAAGCGCAGAGGCTTTTATCGTAACGCATTTGCGATATTTGCGGTGTTAAATGGCTTTATGGTTACGGTTTCTTCTCTGTTTGAGCTGCGTTGGTTTTTCTACTTCGAGGAAGATGTCTATTACCGTGGCGAATTCTTCTTGATTCGTGCCATAACACTAATGGTATTCATTATTCTTCTTCTGTTTTACGCTATCAGATTTAGAAATAATTTTGTGAGTGAATACAAGAATGCAGTGCTGTTCCTTCCGATATTCGCTTTGATTGGGGCAATTCTTCAGGTCTTTTTATACAATATAGATACTACATACGGAGGTATTTCCCTAGGCTGTTTGATATTATTCTTCTCTTTCCAGAGTAAGGACGTCAATGCGGACTATCTTACAGGTGTGCTTAATAGGCGTGGTCTTGACATCAAGATGCAGGAGAAGGTTAAGCAGAGTATTTCCACTGGCAAGAACTTTTCGGCTATCATGATGGATATAGATAATTTCAAGGATATCAATGATCAGTTCGGCCATGAGGCTGGTGATAAGGCTATAAAGAGCATGGCTGATATACTGGTTGATATATTTGGCGAGGATGTGGCTATCGGGCGTTTTGGAGGTGATGAATTCTGCGTTATTATCGATAGTGTTGAAAATCCTGAAAACCTCAAAAAAATAGAGAAAATTCACGATGAGATTGCCAGACTTAGAAAAAAGAATGGTTGGTCTGATAATGTGGATGTCAGCTGCGGATATCGTGTTTACGAATATGATAGTGGTATGACAGCTGAAGAATTTCAGAAACAAATCGATGAACTTATGTATGATGAGAAGCAACAACATCATGCTAATGATATATAAACAGACGCTTATGGAGGGGGTCAGCTATGATTATTAGTGAAAGAATCTTTAAATTGATGGAAGAAAAGGGCATGACTCAGCTTGAGTTCTCTGCCAAGACAGGTATCGCACAAAGTACAATTAGTGATTGGAAAAGAAAGAAAACCAATCCATCTGCCGACAAGATTATGACAATATGTGATGTGTTGGATGTTTCACCATTTGAAGTCCTTCAGGATACTATTCCATCTAAAGGGGCTGGAGATGTTGATTTCTTGATTGCAAGTGCTGGTACAGCAGGATACGATGTAATCAAAAAGCTTGATAAGCTTAACAAAAAGACAAAAGAAGAATTAAAGACTTACGTAAAGAATCTCAAAAATAAAAAGTAAGCGCAGTTGCTTACCACTAAAACTAAATAAAAAATTAAGAGCAGCTATCTGGCTTAGCCAATGTAGCTGCTCTTTAAAAAGTCAACGATGTTCATTAATTTACCGTTTTCATTATCGAATAATTCTTTGAATAAACTCATATCATTACCTCCTTTCTTTAATTCACATATAGGATAGCACTCTTATCTAAAAAATCCATTGAATGATTATACAAAGTACACAAAAACAATGCGGAGAAAATATGCAACATGCACAACGCTATAAAACCGCATAGAGAGTATTCTGAGGATAAGGGATGAGAATATGAAAATTTTTATTGCGAAAGAGGTGCTGATATACAGGCGACATAACGAATTTAGAATATAATTTAAAAATAGTATTGCAATACTTAAGAAAGAATAATATAATACCTGTAGACTGTATGAATAATATTTAATATAATAACTTATAGGTCTTTGATTTTCCTTAGAAAATCAAGAAGTCATGTCAAATCAATTAGAAATAGAGGGAGAACAATATGTATTGTATTCGATGTGGAAAACCAATCAGAGACGGTGAAAAGATTTGTCCATCCTGTGGCAAACCGGTTATGGATTCCGACTCAAGTCAGGATGTTGGAACGGTTACATCTACGGCTTACAGACAAACTCATAATAATCAGCAGAATGAATTCTATCAAACGGAGTATGAGTTTAGTCCGGAGCAGCCATATTCACCACCAGATTTAGAGCCTACATACCAGCCAGGGGCACCAGTTGAGATGCAAAATAGCTATGATCCAAACCTTTTTGGTGAGGCGGTTGTAAAGCAGGGCGAGGTTGAGTTTGGTAATAGTTTCCATAATGAATATCAAGGCGGAAGTTATGCGTATGAAACAGAGCAAGCTACTGGCGATATTTATGCAACTCAGCAATCGCAGGCACAGGCTCCAATGCAAGCTCCGGTTGATGGTGGCTATCAGTCAGGCCAGCAGATGTTTAATCAATCTGTTGCTCAAGGATACGCAAATCAACAAGCCGCTCAAGAATTCGCAACAAACAAAGCCAAGAAAGATGCTAAAAATAAGAGCAATGCCGCAAGAAACACAATCGTCGGCATATTAGTTGCAGTTCTTACATTTGGTTGTGTATATGGTGGTTTGAACTTTATGCACAACTTCAACAAACGTCAGAAAATCGAAGCCAGAAAATCAGCTGACGAAATCAAAATGGCTCAGCCAGAGGGTGACGAGGCTGTTCGTACCCTTATGATATATATGGTAGGAAGCAACCTTGAATCAGGCAATTTCTTTGGAGGCGGTGGTGCTGCATCCGCAGATTTGGACGAGATTTTAGCGGCAAAGCTTCCTAAGAATGTAAATGTTGTAATTGAGTGTGGTGGCGCCAATGAATGGGAAAACAGAAAGGTTCCTGATGGCGAGGCTACAATCTTTAGCGTAGAAGATGGTAAGCTAGTTCAGAAAAAGTCGTTGGGCAGGCACACAATGACAAAAGAGGGTGATCTTCAAGAATTCATCGAGTATTCTGCAGAAGAGTTTCCTGCTGCCAACTATAGCTTGATTCTTTGGGATCACGGCGGCGGAATTCCAGTTGGATTCGGTATGGATGAGCTTGGTGAAGAAGAGGATTTGATGACCAACTTTGAAATCCATGATGAGCTTGAAAATGCTGGAGTTCAGTTTGACGCTGTAATCTTTGATGCCTGCAACATGTGCACCTTGGAAATGGGCAAGGCTCTAGCTGACAAAGCAGAATATATGGTAGGTGCAGAAAGCTATGTTAACAATGCTGGTATCTACTACACCAATTGGTTAACCATGCTTGATGGCGAATCTAGAGATTTCTGCGAAAAGATTGTTCAAGATTACATGGACAAGATTCAGGAAGACGAGTTGGTTGGTTCAATGTCCGTTATTCGTCTCGATTACATCGAGGATGTTTACAATGCATACGTGGATTACATTGGCGACATATCTGCAGATGTAGAAGCTGGTAAATATCGTGATTTCGCCAGAGCAAGAACCCAGTGCGGTTCATTTAAGTATATCGATTCAGTGGATTTGATATCACTTACAAATGAATACAAAACAGACAATTCATCCACCCTTATGAATGCTGCAGTTAATGCTGTAGTTTACACTGAAAGCGATTTTCCTTACGGTCACGGTTTGATGGTGTACTGTCCATACGAATACTATCAAGCCTATGGCGATGGACGAGAGGCTTTCCTAAAGCTTGATTACGATCAGTCTATTGTGAATTTCTATGATAGATTTATGTCTAGAGAGCTCGCTTATCTTGGCAGCGATTATGTTGCAAAATATGGCGGCTCATGGTACACAGGTGACTATTCATCAGAAGTAGCTAGTGCAGGTGGTACAGCATCAGCTCATCAGTTGAAAACAATTAATACTGGGGATTACTATGCAGTAGAATTGTCAAAAGAGGATTGGGCAAATGTAGCCTATGTAGCAGAAACAGTTGCAGTCGAAAAGGATGCAAACACCCTACTTGTCTTGGGTGAGGATTACCAGTATCAGCAGGATTCTCAAGGCAGATTGGCGCTTGTTAATCCAGCTAGTTGGACATATTTAAATGGTTCAATCACATGCTACACAAGCATTGAATACACCTGCGATAAGAGTACTGGCGAGTGGACCAAAACAGGTTTGATTCCAGTCAAGGTAAATGGCTATGATGCGGTGCTTATTGTTTACTCAGATTCAAATCATCCATCAGGCACTGTTCAGGGATACACAATGTGTGATTTTGACACTATGGAAACAGATCCTACGGTTCTTACTTTGTCACCTACAGATGAAGTGGATATCGTATATCAGTTCTTGGGTTCCGACGGAAATTATAGTTTCGTAGAAAATGGTTCGCCAATTAGTGCTAGCTCACTCAAGCTAGAGTACAAGGCTATCGACTTAGATAAAAATGTCACAGTTGGTTACTACACCGTATATGACATTTACGGAAACACATATCAAACAGATTTACACGAGCTTGGAAAGCTTAGCTCTGTCAAAAAATAAAAGCTATATGGAGAAGGGAAATAATAATGAAAACAGAGGTTATCAAACTTATTCAGGGGAGAGATGATGTTACACTTACCACCTACATTTTGGACGATTCATCTGAGTTAGCCCAAGGTTCACCTCGCCCGGCGGTTTTGATTTGTCCGGGTGGAGCGTATCTTTGTTGTAGTGACAGGGAGGGTGAGCCAATAGCTATGGCTTTCCTTAGAATGGGTTACAATGCTTTTGTTCTTAGATATTCAATAGCCTACGATGGCTCCAAGGATTATTGGGATACAGATTTTGCACATCAAGAAATCAATCCCCAAAAGCAACATCCGCAGCCAATGCGAGAGATTGGACTTGCATTTAAATGCATCAACGACCATGCGGATGAGTGGCTTGTAGATTCCAAGCGAATCGCAATCTGCGGTTTCTCTGCAGGGGCCCACAACTGTGCCATGTATTCCACCCATTGGTCAAAGCCAGTTATTACTGACTATGTTGGCGTTGATAAAGAGGTGCTTCGTCCGGCAGCCTGCATCTTGGGCTACCCTATAACCGACTACATATTTATGTGGAACGAAGTTAAAAAGGATCCACAGGCATACGATTTCTTTGGAGTGTCAAATCGTCTAGTGCTCGGTGAAAACTGGGAAGATGAAAGCATCTTACTTGATATGAGTCCGGCCAGAATCGTAGATAAGGATGTTCCACCAACGTTCATTTGGTCAACATCAAAGGATGAGATGGTGCCAGTGGCAAATTCATCTATCTATGCAACTTCATTGGCTGAGGCAGGCATACCCTTTGAGCTTCACATCTTCCAGGACGGTGGACACGGAATGTCTCTTTGCGACCAGAGCACTACCTGCAAAGGTGCAAAGGACACCCAGATGGATAGGGATGCAAAAGTTTGGATAGACCTTGCACAGACATGGCTAGAGAAGTATTTGGCATTGGAGTATGTATGAAAAAAATAGAAAGATATCACTCTGAGACCGCCAGAGAATACGCGCTTAGAGCGATTACTGAAAATATCAAATCAATAGATTTAGAGCCCGGTCAGGCTATCAGTGAAAATGAGATATCTAGCTTCATTGGAGTTAGCCGCACCCCAGTTAGAGAAGCAATTCAGGAGCTTCACAAGGCTGCGCTTATCGAGATTTATCCCCAGCGTGGAAGCTACGTCTCGCTGATTAATTCACAGTACGTTGAGGAGGCAGTTTTTCTTCGTAAGGTTTTAGATATTGCTGTTATTGGAGAGGCATGCGATTTGGCTACCGCTGAAGACATAAAGCTTCTAGATGAAAATGTAGCGCTACAGGAATTCTATCTAGAAAAAGATAACACTCAAAAGATATTTGAGCTAGATAATGAATTCCATCGAATGATTTATGTTGCTGCCAAAAAGGAGACGATTCATAATATACGACGCACCTTCATGATTCATTTTGATCGAGTGAGAACTTTATCGATGCTCACTGTAAAGGACAAGAAAATCGTGGATGATCACAAGCAGATGCTCAAGGCTATCCAAGATAAAAACAAATCCAAGGCAAAGGAGATAGTCGAAAAACATCTGAATCGCTACAGGGTAGATCAAAAGGAACTTCTTAAGACATATTCGCAATATTTCGAAAAATAGTAACAAGAATTTAGCAGAAATTAAATAAGTTAGTGGGAAACAACCAAATTGTGATAAGCAATTTGGTTGTTTTTTTAGAATGGAAAAAACCACTGATAACGACTAACATACTTGTATACTAGTTAAGATTGGAGGGTAATTATGAAGGATGTGACTAGTGTAAGTGTGGCAACGAAGACAGCTGAGCGTACCAATTGGAAAGCTTATTTTAAACGTTATTGGCAGTTGTATTTGTTGCTGTTACTTCCTATGGTGTATTTGGTGATATTCAAATATATTCCCATGAAGTATGTTTTAATCGCCTTTAAAAAGTACAGTATTGTACAGAAACTAGGCGAAATGCCATGGGCAGACAATCATGGTTTTCAGTATTTTATTCAAGCATTTCACAATAAAGATTTCTTAAATGCATTAAAGAATACAGTTGGGTTGAATCTACTTGATTTAGTAATAGGCTTCCCAATTCCAATTATTTTCGCACTAATTCTCAATGAATTAAATGTTAAGTGGTTTAAAAAGATAGTTCAGACCATAGCTTATATGCCTCACTTTCTTTCATGGGTTATCATCTATGGTTTAGCACTTCAGCTTTTTGCGCCATCAACGGGTTTCATTAATATGCTTATTTCAAACCTTGGGGGTAATTCTGTTCCTTTCCTAAACGACCCTAACAAGTGGGTAGGGACATACATCTTCTTGGGTGTTTGGCAAAGCTTTGGGTGGAATTCAATTATTTATCTTGCTGCAATAGCAGGAATCTCTCCGGAGTTGTATGAGGCGGCTTCAGTAGATGGGGCAGGAAGATTCAGAAAGATTTGGCACATAACACTCCCTGGAATAAAGAGCACAATTATAGTCCTTTTGATTATGGCTCTTGGTAATATTCTAGGCTCTGCCTTTGATAGACCTTTTGCCTTGCAAAATCATCTTGTAATGCAAAACGCAGAGGTACTTTCAACCTTTGTTTATAGAAATGGTATTAAGGGCCTGCAGTTTTCACTTACGACAGCCGTTGGCTTATTCCAGTCGGTAGTAGGTGTGATTTTCTTGTTGGGGGCAAACTGGCTATCGCGCAAGCTTGGTGAACGAGGCATTTGGTAGGAGGTGTAAAGATGGCAAAAACTATGACAATAGAAAAAAAGGGCTTTGCACCTTTCAATAAAAAGAATAAAGACGATGAAATGGAAGCTAGCCGAATGGTTAGATCAAGCAGTTCGAAAGTGGGGGATATAGTCTTTATTGCAATCTGCGTAATCATAGCTATTATCTGCTTGGTTCCGATGATAAATCTTTTATCAAGATCTCTTTCAGGTGCACAGTTTTTGATAAAGCGAGAGGTTTACTTGATTCCAAAAGGAATCAATATTGATGCTTATAAAACAGTTTTGGGAGATGCTAAGTATATAAAGGCCTTTTTGTGGACGGTGTTTTTAACCTTTGTCTGTACCTTTATTTCTTTGGCGATGACAGTGCTTTGCGCATACCCGTTGATTTTCGGAAAGCTTAAAGGTCGAAAGCTTTTTAACATAATCATTATCATTACCATGTTCTTTAACGCTGGAACAATTCCAAACTATTTGCTTATGAAGGATTTAAATCTTCTTGATAATCCGTTAGTTTTAATTCTTCCGGGATGTATGAGTGTTTATAACATGATTATTATGCGCAGCTTTTTCTATGGAATACCTGATTCTCTTAGAGAGTCAGCTGAGATTGACGGCGCGTCTTATTTTAGAATTCTATGGAGCATTTACATTCCACTTTCAAAGCCGGTAATCGCAACGTTGGCGTTGTTCTATGCAGTAGGCCGATGGAACGGATATTCCGACGCGCTGATGTTTATGAAGGATAAAGCTTTTTATCCGCTGCAGTTGTTGCTATATAACATTCTTAATAATATGAATTCGGTTGAGGTTGCAGCGCAGGAGGGATTCTCAACACCAGGTCTCAGCGAATCTCTTAAGGCGGCAATTGTAATGTTTTCAACAATTCCGATTTTGTGCATCTACCCATTTTTGCAGAAGTACTTTATTCACGGGGTAACCCTTGGGGCAGTCAAGGAGTAAGACTTGGAATTTATAAACAAAAAATAAGGTGTCAATTTTTGAGGTTATAGTCACTTGGCACTTTATATAAAGGAATATTTTAATTCTTAAACAACAATATGGGAGGTATTTTAATGAAGAAAAGATTAGTTGCAGCTGTTTTGGCTTGCGTAATGGGTCTTGGAATGGTTGCCTGTGGCGGCAAAGACTCAGGCAAGAAGGGAGGCTCATCCGGTTCGGACGAGCTCGTTGATGGTAAATTCAAAGAGACAAAGCATATTACTGTTGAGGTCTACGACAGAGGTGTTGATGGTCAGTCAGACCCTGCAGACAATATGTACACAGATTACATAAAAAAAGGAATGCTTGATGATTACAACGTAGAGGTTGAGTTTGTCACAGTTCCTCGTTGGACAGAGACAGAAGAAATCAACAATCTTTTGGCTTCAGGTGGTGCTCCAGATATCTGTATGACATATTCATATCCAACAATTCAGACATACGCAAACATGGGTGGCGTGCTCGATATGAAGCCGTTGCTTGATGAGAATCAGGATAAGCTTAAAAACCTAAATGACTGGCTTGGTGATACAAACCTTTATTGGAATTTGAGTGACGAGAATGGCACACTTTGGGCTATAGAAGGAAAAAGAGCAAATAACAGACGAATCAACACATTCATTAGAAAAGATTGGCTTGATAAATTGAATCTTGAAGAGCCAAAGACTCGGGAAGAATTCCACGACTGTCTTGTTGCTTTCCGCGACAACGCAGATGAGCTCCTTGGGAAAGATGCAAAGAAGATGGTTCCATTTTCACTTTCCTATGATGTGGGCTGGAGAGCAGCTCTTTTAATCGAGTCACAGATGGATCCTGATATTACTGACAAAGAATTATATGTAAATGGTTTCGACGATAGAAAGCTTACACAGAAGGGCACAAAGGAGGCAGTCAAGATTCTTAATGAGTGGTACAATGACGGATTAGTTTGGAAGGACTTTGCTCTTTATGCAGCAGGTGATACCACTGAAGACGATATGTTAAAGGCGGGCTATGTAGGAGCATTTATGCACAACTGGGATTATCCTTTCAGAAATGGTGAGGATTCAATTCAGGCAAACCTAAAGCGTATGGTTGGCGACGATGCAAAGTTTGTTGCAGTAGATTGCTTTGAAAACTCAAAGGGTGAAACCCTTAAATATGTTGATTCGACAGCAGGTGATAGAAAGATATTCTTCCCTTCAACTAACGATGAACCACTGGCATCACTTCTTTACCTTGATTGGATTTCAGACCCTGAGCACATCAAGTATCTACAGATTGGTGACGAGGGTGTGACTCACAAGGTATTAGATGATGGAGCTATCGAGGTTATCGCAGCACCTCAGGGAAGTAAAGAAATCATGAACTCAGGAAATAATATCGATTATACAATCACATGTAACGGACTTTCTTTGGGCGATGAAGATCTTACACTTCTTTCTCTTGCACACAGCTATCCAGGTAGCGACCCGGCGGATGTTGAGCAGGCTATCGATTACGCGGCAAGAAATCCTAAGGAAGATAAGAACGAGAAGATCACTGAGGTTGCAGCAGAAAACGGTATGGGTGAAGCTTTGAGAGTTAAGAGCGAGGTTGCCTTTGATACGGCTGTAGTTGCAAAGCCTTCAGAGTTTGACAAGGTGTGGGATAATGCAATCAAGGATTATCTTTCATCCGGCGGTCAGGCTATAATTGATGAGAGAACTCAAAAATTCGAAGCTAAATACGGTTCATCTACATCAGTAGATTAAAAATAGATAGGCTATACTTTCTCCTACTAATATCTAAAATTTGTCTGTAGATGTTAGTAGGAGTTTTTTATACTCTATTCAAAGAAGATTAGAGTACACTACAATTTCTGTAGTCAAAAGGAGTTTTTAATGGATTTTTTAAGACCAGATAGCGAGTTTATGGAGTCAGTGGGTAGGGTGGCTGATTACATTATCATCAACCTACTTTGCCTTTTGTGCTCCATTCCAATAGTTACTATCGGGGCGGCTTTTACAGCAAAGTTCTATGTTTCGATGAAGATGGTTAAAGGCGAGGAGCCTAGCGTAGCCAAGGCTTACTTCAAATCTTTCAAGGAGAATTTCAAGCAGGCTACTGTTATGTGGTTGATTGCTCTTGCGGTTATACTGATACTTGTCTTTGACTGGTACCAGGTGATTTATGGAATGGCCAGTACTATGCCTTTCGTATTAAAGGTGGCGCTTGCGGTTATCTCATTTATTGTTTGGTCGGTTATCTATTGTATGTTTCCTTTCTTGGCAAGGTATGATGTCACCAACAAGGAGCTTTTTAAAGCATCAATGGTGATGGCGCTTTTGAACTTGCCGAGAATGGCGTTGATTTTTATAGTGACATTTCTGCCTTACATTATAGGTGCGTGGTATATTGAATGGGGGCTTGCCATCTGGCTGTTTGCCACCACGGTATCACTTTATTACATCAGTAAGGAGTTTAATAAACAGCTAGAAATGATTATCAAATCAGAAGAAGGAGAAGAGGTAGATGAATCAAGAGACATTGAAGAGAGCTAAAGAGCTTGTTTCTCAGATGACAATCGAAGAAAAGTGCGGGCAGATGCTTCACCATGCCCAGGAGATTGATAGATTGGGTATTCCAAAATACTGCTGGTGGAACGAGGCATTGCACGGAGTTGCCAGAGCTGGAGATGCAACGGTTTTCCCACAGGCGATTGGTCTTGGTGCAACCTTTGACGAGGATTTGGTTCGTTCAGTTGCCGATATTACATCAACTGAAGGAAGAGCAAAGTACAACGAATTTGTTAAGCATGGTGATAGAGATATCTACAAGGGTCTCACTTACTGGGCTCCAAATGTAAATATTTTCCGTGACCCACGTTGGGGACGGGGTCATGAGACCTATGGCGAAGATCCTTATTTGACAGGGCAGCTTGGCATGGCTTATGTTAAGGGCTTGCAAGGAGACGATTTAGACAATCCAAAATCTGCGGCATGCGCAAAGCATTTTGCAGTGCATTCAGGACCAGAGGCCGAGAGACATCATTTTGACGCCAAGGTTTCTGAGCAGGATTTATATGATACATATTTGTATGCCTTTAAGCGCCTTGTGAAGGATGCTAAGGTGGAGGCAGTTATGGGCGCCTACAACAGAGTAAACGGAGAACCAGCCTGCGGCAGCAAGAAGCTTCTAAAGGATATTTTGCGGGATGACTGGGGCTTTGAAGGACATGTGGTTTCTGACTGCTGGGCAATCAGGGATTTCCACGAGAATCACAAGGTTACTGAGTGCGAGGTTGAATCTGCAGCTCTAGCTGTAAACAATGGCTGTGATTTGAACTGTGGATGTGTATACGAAAAGCTAATCTTTGCTTACAAGGCAGGTCTTGTTACAGAAGAAACAATCGACGAGGCAGTTATCAGACTTATGGAGATTAGATTGCGCCTTGGAACTCTTCCTGAAAGAGGCAGCAAGTACGACGATATTCCATACGAGGTTGTGGAGTGTAAAGAACACAAGGAGCTTGCCAACGAAGCAGCTAAGCGAAGCTTTGTACTTCTTAAAAATGATGGATTGCTCCCTCTCAAAAAAGATACAATTAAAACAATCGGTGTCATCGGACCTAACTCAAATTCTAGGCTGGCACTTGTTGGAAACTACGAGGGTATTTCATCAGAATATATCACAGTTTTAGAGGGCATCCAGCGCTATGTTGGAGATGATGTGAGAGTTTTCCATGCAGATGGCACACATCTTTGGAAGGACAGAATGCATGTGCTCTCTGAGGCTCGTGATGATTTTGCTGAGGCAATGGCTGTTGCTGAGCATTCAGATGTTGTTGTTCTTTGTATGGGCCTTGATTCTTCTATAGAAGGAGAAGAGGGCGATGCAGGTAATGAGTTTGGAAGTGGAGATAAAAAAGGTCTGAAGCTTCCAGGTCTTCAGCAGGAGTTGGTTGAAAAGATTACAGCAATAGGCAAGCCGGTAGTTCTTTTGGTGCTGGCAGGTTCTGCTATGGATTTAAGCTGGGCAGATGAAAACGTAAATGCGATAATGCACTGCTGGTATCCAGGTGCCAGAGGCGGCAAGGCTGTTGCAGAGGTGCTTTTTGGCGAGGATAGCCCTGCAGGAAAGCTTCCACTTACCTTCTACAAATCAGATGCAGATTTACCTGACTTTACCGATTACTCAATGGATAATCGCACCTATAGATACTACAAGGGCACACCACTTTATCCGTTTGGATATGGATTGAGCTATTCTAAATTTGAGTACAGAAATGCTTCAATCAATAAGAATCAGGGTGCTATTGGAGATAAATTCACAGTAAAGGCAACTGTTAGAAATACTGGCAAGTACTATGGTCATGAGACAGTTCAGCTCTATGTAAAGGATGTTGAAGCAAGCACTCGTGTGCCAAACTTCAGTCTTAGAAGGATTGCAAATATAGCATTACTTCCAGGCGAAGAAAAAGAGATTTCTTTTGAGTTAAATGCCAGAGATTTTGCTATTATAGATGAAAAGGGCAAGTGCATTGTAGAGCCTGGCGAATTCAAAGTATACGTCGGCGGCCAGCAGCCTGACCCTCGCAGCGAAGAACTCACAGGAAGAAAATGCGACGAATATACAGTTGAGCTTATTGGAGAAACCACCGAAGTTGAATATTAAATTTTAGCCTTCCCCCAGAGGGGGAAGGGGGACCGCGTTAGCGGTGGATGAGGGGAAGCACCCCGATTGTGTCAAAGGAGGAAACAATGGAAATAATAAAAGCTCCCACAGATCCTGAAAAGAATAGACCATTTTTTTATATTCTGAGGGACACAGAGGTTTTTACAGCGGATGATGAAAATGGAAAGGGCGTTAGTTATTTGTATCAAAGTGACGGCAGACTCGTAAGCAGCGCCAACTTCACCGGATATGTAACTGATGAAAAAATACTAAAATTACTAGAAACAGTCGAAGGCTTCAAAAAGCTAGTTCACAGTGTCGGCATCACAATGGAGATGGAAGATAAAACAGCTGAGGCGACATTTGTTTTCCAAATGTATGGCAAAAAAGATTTGTACGGAGGTGGTGCTAATATCATTTCCAAGCAGCTTACAAATGGTGCAGAGCAGCGAATCAATCTTAGCGATATAGCTTGGACCGAGGATGATGATGTGCCAGGACAGATTCGAGTTCACACAGACCGTCCAGAGCAGAAGGCTTATCTTTCAGTTCGACTTTATTTAAATGATGGTTTTGATGCTCCACCTCAATTAGAGACATTGCCAGTCAACACAGATTCTGCAGAATACAAAAAGCTAATTGATAAATCCCTTGTTAGTCTTGGAAATACCAAGCGACTTATGGATGTGGTGGCAAAGGCTAAAAGCGGAAAGGATGTTAACATCTGTTACATCGGCGGCTCTATCACTCAGGGTGCGGGAGCCACTCCAATCAACACTGAGTGTTACGCTTACAAATCATACTTGGGATTCAAAAAGCTCATGGGTGATGGCGACAATATTCATTTTGTTAAAGCAGGAATCGGCGGTACACCTTCCGAGCTTGGTATGATTCGTTTTGACCGAGATGTGCTAAGAGATGGCACAGTTGATGTTGATTTGTTGATTGTAGAATTTGCAGTTAACGACGAGGCGGATGAGACAAAGGGCGACTGCTTCGAGAGTCTTGTTAGAAAGGCTTTGGCTCTTCCAACAAATCCTGCGGTGATGCTTATGTTCTCCGTATTTGCGGATGATTCAAATTTCCAAGAAAGATTGACACCTGTTGGATTGCGCTACGAGCTTCCTATGGCAAGTGTTAAAAATGCGGTGGTGAATCAGTTCTATGACAGGGATTCTAGAATCATTACAAAGCATCAGTATTTTTATGACATGTTCCACCCAACCAACTTGGGTCACACAATAATGGCTGATAGCTTGATTAACATTATGGAGCTTGCCATTGCTTCAGAAATACCTGATGCTTACAATCCAAGGTTGGAGGAGCCTGCAGCTATAGGTAAGTCATTCGACGATGTATTTTTGATAGATAAAAAGGACAACACAGATTACGCAAAAATAGATGCTGGTGGATTTACCTTCACAGATGATTTCCTTCAATCAGTTGAGGTTGATATGGATCTTAAGCTTACACCAACCTTCCCATACAATTGGATGTATGATGGTGGAAGTGGCAGCAAGGAGTCCTTCAAGATGGACATTGACTGCAAGTCACTTATAATTATCATGAAGGATTCAGGCGAGGTTGATGCCGCCACGGCGAAGATTTACGTGGATGGCAAGTTTGTTCGTGACCTTGATCCATACATCAATAGATGGTGTCACGACAATCCACTAATCGTAATCCAGGATGACAAATCAGCTCCACACCATGTCGAGGTGGTTGTAGACGATGATGAAATCCGAAATAAGTTTACAATCCTAGGATTTGGAGTTGTAAGATAGAATCTTAATCTAATGTATGTTATGACTTCTTGTGGGCAACTTAAGGAAAATGCCCACAAGAACTCTGCTTCGCAGAGCGACATTTTCTTTCAGAAAATATTGGTCTATATCCGGTTTTTGATTTTCTGAGGAAAATCAAAAACCTATACTATTAGAAGCATATAAAGAAAGTATTACTATTGTCAAAATAGTATGGTCAGTAATACTTAAGGTGAGTAAAAACTCCTGGAATTGGATAAATTATCGACTTAAAAGTATTAGTATGCTCGGATTTGCGGTTGACTAATACTTATTTTTCACAATTTTAAGTGAAATATGAACAAAAAGTATTACTTTGCGTCAATATGAGCAAAAGTAATACTTGATGTGATAAAAGCACTTGTATTGAAGATGTTTTCCTGATTAAAAAGGAATCTATGACTTCTTGTGGGGAACTTAAGGAAAAAGCCAGATTTCTGCTGGCAATTCCTTTTTCTGCCAGAAGATAGTCATAAATTCTAGCTATTTATAATGTGACAAGAATTCTTATGTATGATAAATAAAATTAATTGAAAATTCTCCTTAACAAGGACAGAAGGTTCCGAAAGGAACGTCCTGTGACTGGAGGAATATTCGGTTCTTGTGAAGGTAAGAATTTTCTCATAGAGTAAGTTATTAGTAAGAGGTAAAGTTATGACAATAGCACGCAATCCAATATTGAAAGGATTTTATCCTGATCCTTCAATCTGTCGCGTGGGCGACGATTACTACATCGTATGTTCAAGCTTCGTATATTTTCCAGGTGTTCCAATTTTTCACAGCAGAGATTTGGCACACTGGGAGCAGATAGGCCATGTACTTGATAGGGAGAGCCAACTTCCACTTAATGGCGAGGAGATTTCAAGAGGAATCTTTGCTCCAACAATCCGTGAATACGAAGGCACTTTTTATATGATTACAACTAACATTGATGATGGAGGAAACTTTGTTGTCACAGCAAAAGATCCAAAGGGACCTTGGTCGGAGCCGTACTATCTCGGTGAAAAGGAGTGTCCTGGAATCGATCCATCATTATTCTTTGACGATGATGGAAAGTGCTACTACGTTGGCACTAGACCTAATCCAGAAGGAGTGCGCTACAATGGCGACTGGGAGATCTGGGTTCAGGAGCTTGACCTTGATACTATGAAGCTTGTTGGAGAGTCGATGGCTATCTGGAAGGGCGCTGTCAAAGATGTTATTTGGCCAGAAGGTCCACATCTTTACAAGAAGGATGGATATTATTATCTCATCCACGCGGAGGGTGGAACCGGCCCAGAGCATGCTATTTCTGTCGCTCGTTCAAAGGAGCTTTTTGCTTGGTTTGAAGGATGTCCAAGAAACCCAATTTTCACTCATAGAAATTTGGGCAAGGATTATCCAATCATCTATGCAGGTCATGGCGATATTGTAGATGACAAGGATGGCAATTGGTATATTGTTATGCTTGCATCTCGCCCATGTGAAAAGCACTGTAGCTTGGGTCGCGAAACTTTCCTTGCAAAGGTAGTTTGGGAGGATGGATGGCCAGTAATCAATCCTGGAGTTGGTAAGCTTACAAACAGTGTTGATTTGCCATTTGAGGAATGCCCATTCCCTAAGGAAAACGAATGGAGTGATCAGCTTAAATTCTATGACAGCAGTCTAGATGACAGATTAGTGGGTATTGAAAAAAGAGACAAAGACATATATTCTTTAGAGGAGCGTCCAGGCTTCCTTAGGTTATTTACAAGGCCTGAAAGAATTGAGGATATGTGTCATCCTTCATATTTGGGACTTCGCCAGAAAGACTATTCTTTCAAAGCTAATTGTGGCGTGGACTTTCAGCCAGCAAATGAAAACGAGTGTGGTGGATTGGTTTTGTTCCAAAACCATGAGAACCATTTGGTGATAGAGATTGTTGCAAAAGACGTAGGAAGAGTTCTTCAAGTACGTAAATGCGTTAAAGGCTCTGAGGAGGTCACATCAAGCTGCGTCTTGGCAGATGGCTTGGTGGAGCTAGAGCTTGCAGTTAAAAATCAAAAGGCGCAGGTTTATGTTGTGGCAGACAATCAGTATAAACTTGTTGAATCTGATATTGATTTGTTGCCATATACAACGGAGGAAGCAGGCGGCTTTGTAGGTTGTACAGTGGGGATGTACACTTCCTCAAATGGTAAATCCAGCGACAACCACTGTGATTTTGCATGGCTCAATTTAGAAAAAATATAAGGATAAACATCTTGAATGTTTGTGGTAGAATGTTTTTATCAAAAAAGAGTTATGAGGTAGGTTAATGGCTAAGCGCGTTTCTTTAATCGGCAGGATTTTCGGCAAGGTTCATACTAGAAGAAATTTAATCCTTCTATATGTTGCCTTTGTTATCATTCCGCTGATTATAGCAGATTTTTTGATTATCTCCGGCGTGTATCGTTCAGAAAAAGCCAGTCAAGAGCATCTGATGAGCAACGAGGCAAATGCCGTTAACTATACCTTTTTTAATCAGATTGATCAGGCTGCTAAGTTAGGCAACGCCATCTACAGCAGTAAATATGTCAATCGTTTTTTGGAGCAACAATATGCTTCTAATTTAGAATACTTTGAAGCTTATCAAAGCTTTTTTGATGATACTTTACTTAATCTAGTAGAGGGACAATCTGGTCTTAAATTCATTATTTTCCAAACCAACAAAACAATTACAAACGGAGCCCAATTTAGGCGATTGGAATTGGCAAACGATATGGGCTGGTATAGGTATATGCAAAGGAATCAACTTCAAAAGGGGTTGTATTTTGGTGAGCATAGTAGCTACGAAAATAACAGCAAGCGAGCCATCTATTATTTCCAACGATTGAACTACTATGATGGAAATTCTAAGGATGTGCTTTTGATAGAGATTGATTACAGTAAATGTGCTGAGCTACTTGCGAATCTCAATTATGAAAATGGTGCATTTATATGTGACGATAGTAGAGTGTTGCTTTCAAACGAATCCTATAGTAACAGAAATAAAGACTATCGCAGTATTGAAGAGCTAAATGAGTTTGATATAGATTACAGCGAGGATATTCTAGTTTATGGGCTGAATCTTACTATACATATTGAGGGCAGCAAGCAGAGTCTTCTTGATGTATTAAAGCCTAGATGGATTCACATTATGCTGATAGCTCTTATGAATATTTTACTTCCGCTGTTTGTCAGCTATTTGATGCATAGTGAGTTTCAAAATCGCTTGCGGGAGCAGGATATGCTTGTTGCAAGAAAAAATGCTGAGCTTCTTGCTTTGCACAGTCAAATCAATCCGCATTTTTTGTTTAATGCACTTGAAAGCATCAGAATGCATTCTATTCTCAAACAGGAAAACGAAACCTCTGAAATGGTGGCGCACCTGGCTAAGCTTCAACGCCAGTACACCGAGTGGCACGATGACCAGGTTCCAATCGTAAACGAATTGGAGTTTGTGGAATCCTATCTGCAGCTTCAAAAATATAGATTTGGCGATAGACTTTCATTTGAGATAGATGCCGATGATTATTGCAAGAAGTATCTTATACCAAAGCTCACCTTGGTTACTTTTGTGGAAAATGCTTGCGTTCATGGAATAGAAAGCAAGACTACACCGGGATGGATTTTTGTTAGAATATCGGCGGATGCAGAAAATGTTATGATGGAAATCGAGGATACTGGTGGGGGAATGTCAGATGAGGAGGCAAGAGAGCTCTTAGCAAAAATGAGAGCAGCCAATATAGAGATGCTCAAGGAAAAGAATCGTGTTGGTGTGGTTAATGCTTGTGTGAGACTCAAGATGATGACCGATAATCAAGTATTCTTCGATTTGGATACCGAGTATGGCACAGGTACATTAGTACAGATTAAGATGCCGCTTAAATACTTGAAGGGGAATTTGTAATGTTAAAAGTATTATTAGTTGATGACGAACCATTTATATTACAAGGATTAAAAATGCTAGTTGATTGGGAGCAAGAGGGCTGGGAGGTCTTTACAGCTTCCAACGGAGCAGAAGCGCTGGATTTTCTTAAGGAAGAAAGTGTAGACCTTGTGATTGCAGATATCAAAATGCCTGTTATGTCAGGCTTGGAATTGCTTAAAACTGTTCACGATGAAAAGATTAGCGATTCATACTTTGTAGTCCTAAGTGGTTATGCTGAGTTTAGCTATGCCCAAGAGGCATTGAGATACGATTGCACGGATTATATTTTAAAGCCTGTTGAAAGGGAGCAGCTGCTAGAAATTCTTACAAAGGTAGCTGCCCTTAATAAAGAAAGAGATTTTAAGCGGCGAAGCGACGCAAAAAGGGAAAAGGCTTTTTTAGATAGGACATTTATGAAGCTATTAAGCGGCAAGTTTAACCGCGGCAACATAGAATATGTCTCAGCAATTATGGATACAGATGAAGACATGTCATATGTAGAAATACAGCTTGATGTTGAAACCCTGTCAGAGGATTATTCCGATGAAGAAAAGAAGGGACAGCTTGACAAGCTTTATTCGTCTGCCTTTGATTTTCTGAAGGACGATTCCAAGTTTTGCATCATGGATGTTTCTGACAGCGAAAAAATCTACGATGTGGGATTCATCTACAATGAAGCCATGGCAAAGCGCCTTCAGCTTACCCGAGAAGAATACCTTAAAAGCTTTTTAGATTTCCTGATTGCGAACACCAACCTTCCTATCACGATGCTAGTTGGCAAGAATGTCTCAGGAATTAAAAATATCTCCAAGTCCTACGGAACGGTTAATGTGCTTCGTTCTCTTCAGGGATTCAGAGAAATGAAAAATCTTTATTACTATGAAAATGAATACAAAATCAGTGACACGGGAGTGCTGATATGCAAAAAAGAACTAGATGATTTAATCGTTGCAATTGAGCGTGGGGAGCGAGTTGAAATTAGAAAGTCTGTAGACAATTTCTACGAGGTAATGCAAAAGACTGGTGTTACCGAATCTACAATGAATCTTAATATCAACTACTTATTGTTCCAGCTTATACATCTTGCAAGCGAGCTTGATAGTGAAGTAAACCAAGAAGAAATCCTTCGTATGATTTCTGAAAATACTTCTGAGGAAGGCAAGAGCCGTGGCAGCAAGAATCACCTTTGCCGAATGACTTACGCCTACGGAGAATACTTAACCCAGCTTCGCAAGAATGCATCCAAGGGAGTCCTTGGCGAAATAGAAGAGGAAGTAAAAAAGAATTACGCTTCCAACCTGACCCTCAAGGAACTCAGCGAAAAATACTTCGTAAATTCAGCCTACCTAGGTCAGCTCTTCCGCAAAAAATACGGTTGCTCCTTCAAGGACTACCTCAACAACCACCGTGTCGAAGAGGCCGCCAAGCTCCTTCGTAAAAGCGATATGAAAATCTACGAAGTAGCCGAAGCCGTTGGCTACAAAGACGTAGATTACTTCGTCAACAAATTCATCGACTCCAAGGGCTGCACCCCTACCAAATACAAGAAGAATCTCTAGCCCCTAGGCCCCCGGCGCCCCGCCCCGCACCACCCCTTGGGCCAGCAGTCGTTCCTAATGTTGACGTCGCATAAGATTATGATTTTCTAAGCGCCAAGTGTCGCATCTATCATTTCATGTGTCTTTCTAAAGTTTTACAGTTCTCGGTAGAATGTGTAGCTTGTACGGACATTATTAAACTTTTACTTAATAGATTTACCACCTAGTCTAAGAATAATTGCTAGTCGTTGGAGCGAGCTTAGTGGAGTAAAAAGTGTTTTTTGATTTGTATAGTCATCAGCCGCCAGGACGGCGGCTGAAAATGCACGCTGAGGCAGGACGCCGAATGTGCATTGGTGACTATACAAACAAAAAACACTTTTTTAACTCCACTTTGCGAATGTAATCGATAAGCAATTATCTTAGACTAGGTGGTTAATCTATTTTGATATCATGAAAATGTCCGTCAAGCTTCACACATTCTATTCGAACTGTAAAAGCTATAGAAAGACACATGTAGATGCTCCCTTTTGGCGCTAAGAAAATCTATAATCTTAGCTCAATTGTCAACATTAGGAACGACTGCTGGCCCAAGGGGTGGTGCGGGGCGGGGCGCCGGAGGCCTAGGGGCTAGAGCTGCAGGGTGAGTTTTGGTAGGGGTGCAGCTTGGGGTACCGGATGAATTTTGTATGTCTATAATTTATCCTACCTTTTTCTATAATTTCTCGGATGTTTTGCGGGGGGATTTTTCATAGAATGAAGACATAAGAAAGGGACCGTAGTGTCTACGAAAAAATTAGGAGGGTTTACATGAAGAAAAAAATTGTGAGTGGATTATTGGTCACCACAATGCTCGCTAGCATGCTCGTCGGTTGTACTAAAGGCGGCAGTGGTGGCACAGTGAACAAAGACGGTATCAAAGAGTTTGATGCGTTCTTTGCAGTGCCTGGTAACGAGATTAACAAGGATAATGCTATCCAAAAGATTATTGCTGAAAAGACAGGTGTAAAGGTTAAGGAGACTTGGCTTACAGGCCAGACAGCAAAAGAGGCAATCGGTACACTTATTGCCAGCGGCGATTATCCAGATTTTGTTGATGCAGGTGATGGTTCAATCACTATGTATGAGGCTGGTGCACTTGTTGCACTTGATGATTACATCGACAAGTACCCAAACATTAAAGAGTTCTTTACAGAGCAGGAATGGGATAGCCTTCGTCAGTCAGATGGACATATCTACTGGATTCCACAGTTCTCTAACATCTATGGTGAGGAGAGAGCTGTAGAGCAGAATGATGAGGCATTTTGGATTCAGACTAGAGTTCTTAAGTGGGCTGGATATCCAAAGATTGAGACTATGGATGAGTACTTCGACCTTATCGAGGATTACGTTGAAGCAAATCCAACAATGGAAGATGGAACAAAGAATATTCCATACACAATTCTTTGTGATGACTGGAGATATTTCTGCTTAGAGAATGCTCCACAGTTCCTTGATGGATATCCAAATGATGGTTCTTGTATCGTAGATCCAGATACAAAGAAGATTATCGATTACAATACAACTCCAACAGCTGAAAAGTATTTCAAGAAGCTTAACGAGGAGTATCAGAAGGGTATCGTAGATCCAGAGTCATTTACTCAGATTTATGATGAATATATTGCAAAGCTTTCTACAGGTTGTGTAGTAGGTATGATTGACCAGTGGTGGGATTACCTTAACGCTAACGATGCTATCAAGACAGCAGGTCTTGACAAGCAGGGTTGCCAGTATGTTCCACTTCCAATCACAATTGAAAAGGGAATGAAGAATCAATGGCATAACTCAGGCGGAGTTGTAAATGTTTCTTCTGGTCTTGCTATTACAACAAGCTGTGAAGACGTTGAGGGTGCACTTCAGTTTGTAAATGACCTTCTTGGTCAAGAAATTCACGATCTCAGATTCTGGGGTGTTGAAGGAACTGATTATGAAGTAGGCGATGATGGCATGTTCTATAGAACTCCTGAAGAGAGAAAGAACTGTGCTGATCAGGGTTACAAGGCACAAGAACTTTGCCCATACTCATACTTCCCACGTTGGGATGGTACAAGCCGCGATGGCAAGAATGCTATGAGACCTGAGAACCAAGAGAGTGAGTTCTATGATGGACTTTCAGATACTCTTAAGGAATGCTTCGATGCTTATGGTGCTAAGACATACATTGATTTCATCGGAACATCTGAACCACCAGGACCATGGTATCCAATGTACACATATTCTCAGACACTTACAACATCTACACCAGGTGGTACAGCTTGGACTAAGATGACAGAGTGTAAGCACGAATGGCTTCCAAAGGTTGTTATGGCTAAAGACTTTGACAAAACTTGGGGTGATTACATGGAGGCATACAATAAGTGTAAGCCTCAGGACTTCATAAAAGAGATGCAAGAAGAGCTTGATCGTCGAATCGAAGCAGCAAAAAAATATGAGAAATAATTAGGTAGTAAATAGGTTTAACTAACCCGTGGTGGGCATTATCCTACTGATGCCCACCACTTTTATACCTAAAAAGCGGATAAAATCCTAATGGGAGGAAGAAATGAAGAAAAAATCGTTTACAATAGCTGACTTAAAGCACCAAAAAGTTCTTTTAGTTTGGGCGGCTATTCTTACTATCTATGGAATCATATTTTACTATGTTCCTCTTTTTGGTTGGGCTATGGCCTTTGAAAATTACAAGCCAGTAACAGGTATTTTACATTCTGATTTTATTGGTTTGGACAAGTTCAAATTCTTATTTTCCGATGCCTCATTTCTTAGAGTTATTCGAAACACTCTGGCAATGGGTATTATTAATCTAGTTGTAACTTTTGTTATGGCTATCGTATTTGCGATTCTCTTAAATGAGGTTGCAACCAAAGGTGGTAAAAAGGTAGTTCAAACTATTTCATATCTACCACACTTCTTATCTTGGATTATTGTAACAGGTATTTTACACGATGCGCTTTCTGGCTCAGGTATCGTAAATGAGCTTTTGGTTCACTTCCATATCTTAAAAGCGCCGATTAACTTTTTTGCACACGAAAAATATTTCTGGCCTATTGTTGCCTTTGCGAATGTATGGAAGGAAACAGGTTGGAATGCAATTATATATTTAGCAGCTATTACATCAATCGATCCTTCACTCTATGAAGCAGCAGCTATCGACGGCGCTGGAAGATGGGCAAAGATTAAAAACGTCACATTGCCTGGCATCAAGCCAACAATCATGATTCTTTTACTTATGAATGTTGGTAATGTTTTGAATGCTGGTTTCGAAATTCAGTACTTGCTCGGAAACGATCTTATCATGAAAGTTTCTCAGACCATCGATATCTACGTATTGAAATGGGGTATCAGTCAAAATGACTATGCACTTGGTACGGCCGCTGGTATCTTCAAGAGTTTGGTTAGTATTATTCTCGTTGTATTCTTCAACAACATGGCGAAGAGACACGGCGAAGAAAGATTATTCTAGGAAGGAGGCCGAAGATGAAACAGAAGATAACACTAAAAAGAATTTCAGGCGCAGATTTGGCCTTCAGAATTTTCAATACAATATTTATGTTAGTGTTTGTTATAGTAACACTTTATCCAGTTCTTAATACTGTGGCTATTTCTTTGAACGATGGTTCAGACGCTCTTCGCGGCGGTATATATCTATGGCCTAGAATGTTTACATTGAAAAACTACAAAACAGTATTGGAGAAGGATAACCTTGTAACTGGTGCATATATCACTGTTCTCAGAACTGTTATTGGTACATTGCTTGCACTTGTTACAAATGCAATTCTTGCATTTATTGTTAGTAGAAAAAACTTTATTTTCTCAAAGCAGATTTCACTGTTTTGGGTAATCACAATGTATGTTAATGGTGGAATGATTCCAATATTTATTCTTTATAAAACACTTGGTCTTACAAACAGCTTTATGGTTTATGTAATTCCGGGAATGATATCTGCCTTTAACATGCTGGTAATCAGAACCTACATGAGAGGTATACCTGACAGTTTAGAGGAGTCCGCGCAGTTAGATGGAGCTGGTTATACTACTATCTTCCTCAAGATTATTTCTCCACTTTGTAAGCCGGTTTATGCTACTGTTGCACTCTTCGTAGCTGTATTCCAGTGGAACTCATGGTTCGATGCAATGCTCTACAACAGAATGGCTACAGAGTATACAACATTACAGTACGAGTTGATGAAGTTACTTTCTTCAGTAACCAACCAGGCATCAAATGCAACTGCAATGAAGAACTCTGAGGGAGGAATTACTCCTACTTCTATTAGAGCAGCAGCCACCGTAGTAACAATGTTACCTATTGTCTGCATTTATCCATTCTTGCAGAAATACTTCGTAACTGGACTCACCCTCGGTGGAGTTAAGGAATAAAAGAATCACATCTCTGATGGATTTTTAAGATATTGTTGTTTCTTCCACTAGCTAGTTTAATGTATTTGCTATGCAAATACAATTAAGCTAGCCTGTGGAAGTAAATTAATGACTTTATATATCCATGCAGAGATGTGTAAAACTTTTGGCGTAATGAAATAGTCATACTTTAAAGCGAAAATATGACGGATGTATTATCTCGGAATAATATAAACGGACACAGAATAAAAAGTATTTGTTTGGAGATTAATGTTTATGAAACAATATAGAAACGTATTTATTGAAATTGGGAAATCTCAGGAGGAGATTACGGCAAGAGTAGAGGATACATTTAATGAAATATTCTACGGCACAGATTCATTTTATGAGACTACCGCAGATGGCAAGATGGGCTATCTTGTAGACACAGGCAACATCGATACCAGAACAGAGGGAATCTCTTACGGGATGATGATTTGTGTTCAGATGGACAAGAAAAAAGAATTCGACTTGCTGTGGAATTGGGCTATGACAAATATGTATATGGACTCTGGTGAGAACAAGGGTTACTTTGCATGGTCAGTTGACCCAAGTGGTGAAAAGAATGCAGATGGACCTGCTCCTGACGGCGAGGAATTTTTTGCAATGGCATTATTTTTTGCCAGTCATCGTTGGGGCGATGGTGAAGGTATTTACAATTATAGTCAGATGGCAAGAGAGTTGCTCAAGACATGCATCCATCATGAAGAGCTTTATGGTGGCCACAACATGTGGACGGATGATGGGCTCATTAAATTTGTCCCAGGTCTTGAGTTTACAGATCCGTCATATCACTTGCCACATTTTTACGAGCTCTTTGCCAAGTGGTGCAATGAAGAGGATAAGGCTTTTTGGGAAAAGGCTGCTAAAGCAAGCCGTGAGTATTTAAAGACGGCATGTCATCCAAAGACAGGTCTTTCACCAGAATACAGTTACTACGATGGTAAGCCATATCCAGATCATGTGACCTTTGGTGGAAGGCATGATTGGTTCTACAGCGACGCCTACAGAACAATCGCAAATATAGGTCTCGACTATGAGTGGTCTTCTAAGGACACTGAGTTTGGTCAGTGGAGCAGACAGACGGCAAACAACTTACAGAAGTTTTTTGCAGAGCTTCCTGCAGACAAGAATCGGGGCATATACGAAATAGACGGAACAATATTAGAAGGTCAGGCTCTTCATCCAGTTGGCTTAACTGCCACAATTGCGCAAGCAAGTTTGGCAGCAGATGGTGAGCTTGCAAAACAAGCAGTTGTCGACTTCTGGAACACACCACTAAGAACAGGAGATAGACGTTACTACGACAATTGCTTATACATGTTTGCGATGCTTTCTCTCAGTGGAAATTATCGCATATACTAAAATCTTTATTTCTCCAAATTCTCCAAAAGAAATAAAAAGTTGAAAGTCCTCGCAGGTACACTTGGGGGACTTTTTACTTTTCAATAAAAAGGATAAGAATCTTCGAAGGACATGCCTTGAGGATTTTTTAGGCAGAGCAAGATTTGGGCGCAAATGAAGATTTTCATGAAAAGTAATACTTTTTGCGAGTGAAGAACGCTGCTTAGTTAGATTAATGTTTTTTAGATAAAAAACGTTAATCTATGATAAAATAATACTAGGTTCTTGATTTCTAACGTAAATACAATAACCTACTTTTTTATGGAGGAAGAGAATATGGATTACAATTCTAGATATAACCAGTGGTTGGAAAAGCTAGCAGATTCTGATCCACTTAAGAAGGAATTACTAGATATTAAATCAGATGAAAAAGAAATCGAAGATCGCTTCTACCAGGATTTATCCTTTGGTACAGCTGGTCTTAGAGGTAAGGTGGGGGCTGGTACCAACCGTATGAATTTCTTTACTGTTGGAAAGGCTACACAGGGAATTGCAAATTTCATAGTATCAAAGGGCAAGGCGGCCTGTGAAAAGGGTGTTGTTATTGCTCATGACCCTCGTCATTTTTCAAAGGAATTTTCGCAGCTTGCTGCTGGTATTTTTGCGGCCAACGGAATCAAGGTCTATGTATTCCCTGATTTGCGTCCAACACCAGAGCTTGCTTTTATGATTAGACGTCTTGGTACTGTTTCTGGTATCAACATTACAGCTAGCCACAATCCAAAGGAATACAATGGCTACAAGGCATATTGGGATGATGGATGTCAGGTTTCATCTGAGATAGCAGATGGTATGACTGAGTGCATCAATGAAGTTGATATTTGGGATGGAGTTAAAAAATCTGATTTTAACGAAGCTGTTAATGCTGGCAAGATTACAGTTCTAGGTGAGGAATACGATAGAGAATACCTAGACAAGATAGAATCCCTTGCAATCCACGAGGGTGACGAGCTGGATCTTACAATTCCACTTGTATATACACCGCTGAATGGTTGCGGTTCAATTCCATTTAGACAGATGCTTAACGACAGAGGCTTCTCAAACTGGACAATTGTGCCAGAGCAGGAGAATCCAGACCCTAACTTTACAACTGTTGGTTATCCAAATCCTGAAGACCCTAAGGCATTCAGGCTTTCTGAGGAGTATGGCCGCAAGTTTGGAGCGGAGCTTCTTATGGCAACAGACCCAGATGCAGATAGATTTGCCATCGAAATCCGGGATAGTCAGGGGAATTACGTACCTCTTAACGGCAATCAGACTGGGTACTTGCTTGTTAATTATGTGCTTGAAGGTCACAAGGATGCGGGCACGCTTCCAAGCAAGGGTGCCATGGTTAAATCCATCGTTACATCAACGCTCTCAACTATCATGGCAAAGGCATATGGTGTTGAGATGTTTGAAACTCTTACAGGATTTAAAAACATCTGCGGCAAGATACCTTATCTTCACGATAACGGATATACGTATCTCTTTGGTTATGAGGAGTCAGTTGGATATGCTATCTGCGAGGATATCCGAGACAAGGATGGTATATCTGCAGGTATGATGGTAGCTGAGGCTGCAGCATACTATCGCAAGCAAGGAAAAACTCTTTGGGATGTGCTTCAGGAAATCTATGCCAAGTATGGATTCTTTGCAGAGGATGAGCCAAACATTATTCTTGAGGGTATCCCAGGAGCACAAAGAATTCAGCGTATGATGAAATGGTTTAGAGAGAATATTCCAACAGAAGTTGCTGGTTCGAAAGTTGAAAAGGTTATTGACTATATCAAAGGCTATGAGGACATCCCTCCTCAGAATGCAATCCGAATCTTTTTAGAGAACGGCTCATGGTTTGCGATTAGACCTTCTGGTACAGAACCAAAGATTAAGTTCTACTTCTATTCAAACCAGGATTCTAGAGAGAATGCCCTGACAGTCAATGCACAGATAAAGGATGAGATATTCGCCCTGATTAACTCAGTTGAATAAATCCAACCTGTTCAAGATGCTTCATATACACGCTAAGGCGTTCATAGAGAGGTTCGGCTTCATCGCCGAACTTTTCTTTTACCATTTTTCCGATTTCAAAAACTGATTTTTGCCCATCGATGCAGCCAAAGATAAAGCTGCCCATGTCCTCAAGGTGTATATGTGAAACAGCAGGTTTTTTAAAAAAGCGCTGCGCAATTTTATTTGTAAAGCCTTTATTAATCATATCAACAATGACCTCCCCGGACTCTAAGCGAGTCCAGGTGAGGTCATCATTTATTTTGTAAATCTTATCTAAAAAATTATTTTTCATTCTTCTTTCCCATAGCAGAGCGATAAACAACGATAGCAACCAAGATGATAAGAACAAGTGCAGGAATATTTCCAGTTGGAATTATGCTGCTAAGGTTAATTTTGTCTGTCACACCTAAAACGGTAAGGATTGCAAGTAATACGCCTACGATACCTTCACCGGCGATAAGTCCTGAACTAAAGAGGATACCTTTGCCAGACTCGTCTTTCTGTGCGCCATACTTCTTGTCAGCAAACTTTCTGATAAGACCACCAATCATGATGGTAGATGAAAGCTCAAGCGGTAGATAGAGACCGATCGAAACAGGAAGCGCAGGAATACCAAGAATCTCTACCACGATAGAAATAAATGCACCAATTGCAATGAGTGCCCATGGTAGAGTGCCATCCATAACACCTTCAATAATCATCTTCATCATTGTAGCCTGTGGAGCCGCCAAAGCTTCTGAGCCAAATCCATAAGCTGAGTCGAGAAGAATCATAACACCACCGATTGCAAGGGCAGCAGCGATAGTACCCAAGATTTCACCAATTTGTTGCTTCTTAGGTGTGGCGCCAAGGATATAGCCGGTTTTAAGATCCTGTGATGTGTCACCAGCCATGCATGCTGCGATACAGATAATAGAGCCGATTGCAATTGCTCCAGTCATTCCGTGAACGCCTGTGTCTCCAAGCATCTTGAGGCAGAAGGTTGCAATAAGAATAGTTGCAATAGTCATACCTGATACGGGGTTGTTTGAACTTCCTACAAGGCCAACCATACGAGATGATACGGCACTGAAGAAGAAACCAAAAATTACAATGATAATAGCACCAAAGAATGTAACAGGTACTGCTGGTACAAGCCAGATTCCAAGGATTAAAAGAACAATCCAACCAAGGATAAATCTGATGTCAATATCTCTTGCAGTACGAAGATTTGAGTTTCCACCAGCACTCGAAATGCTCTTGATAGAATCCATAAAGGTTCTAACGATAAGAGGAAATGTTTTGATAAGACTGATGATACCAGCGGCGGCTACTGCACCAGCGCCAATGTATTTGATGTAGTTGGACCAGATTGCAGCGGCACCGCTTGAGGCGTATAGCTCTGCAATTGAAACATCTGCTGGATATAACACGATATCTCCGCCGAATGTGACGATGGCTGGAATAAGTACGAACCATCCAAGTAAACCACCGGCGAACATGTAAGAAGATATTCTTGAACCACAGATATAACCAACTGAAACAAGTGCTGGATATACCTCGGCAGAAAACTCAGTCTTTAACGCCTCAAGCTTTAACGTGAATACGCTTTGGATTGCGCAAAGACCATCAACTATAAATTTGATAACAGCGCCGATTCCCATACCAAGGAATACTGCTTTAGCGGAAGAACCGCCTTCTTCTCCTGCAAGAAGAACCTCTGCGCATGCTGTTCCTTCAGGATATGGAAGAACTCCGTGCTCCTGAACAATAAGTGCCTTGCGAAGTGGAACCATAAAGAACACACCAAGAAGACCACCGAATAAAGCAATAACTGTGATAGTGATAAGTGAAGGTTTTGACATTACACCTTCCTTAGCCCAAATGAAAAGTGCAGGCATTGTAAAAATTGCACCTGCCGCAAGTGATTCTCCGGCAGAGCCGATGGTTTGAACCATGTTGCTCTCTAGGATAGAGTCTCTTCGCATGATAACACGAATAACCGCCATAGAAATGACAGCTGCTGGAATAGAAGCTGATACAGTCATTCCCACTCTAAGGCCTAGGTAAGCGTTGGCTGCGCCAAATACTACAGCTAAAATTAGACCAATAAAAATAGAGGTAAATGTTATCTCGGGCATAACTTTGTCGTCCGGGATGTAAGGTTTAAATTCATCGTTCATTTTATTTATAATCTCCTTTTCTTAAACGATGATTTAATTATATAGCTACTTTAGTACGTTCGCAATGCGCTACAATAAAGTACTAAAGTGAGATTATTGACAGGCGAGGCGGAATGCAGGCGCGGATTTTTTGGCGAAAGTCCTTGAACCTTGGGGAGAGTTACTGATTGTTTCGCATGATTTCATCTCTGTATTTCTTTGGTGACTTTCCATATTCCTTTACGAAAGCGCGATAAAAAACAGAGTAGTCGCTGAAGCCGTAGTTTTGAGAGACAGTTGAAATATCGGCACCACTTAGAATGGCATCCTTGCACATCTCAAGTCGTTTTTTGATGATGTACTTGTGCAGAGACAGCCCGTTAATATCCGTAAATACGTGTGAAATATGGAATTTATTGATATGAAATTTTTCAGCCAGATTGTCCAGCGAAAGATTTTCATCGATGTGTGTTTCGATGTACTGTATCAGACTTTGATACAGGGTGTCGCTCTCGTTTTCGCCGGTGTTTGGGTTGAGGCTCTCGTGAACAAGTCGGTTGGCGGATAGAATAAAATCGCTCACTAAAAGAAGGATTTTGGCATCGCGCCCAAAACGGTTAGAGTGAATCTCGTCGATGAGGGAAAATGCCTTTCCCTGAACCGTGTTGAATTCTATCTCGTTTAGCTTGTGGATGAAAAAGCTGTTTGCCTTATCCGCCTTGTCGGTCAGGTAGAGATAGTCTTCGGAAATATTGGCAAGGAAAAATAAAAAGTCGGATGTCACCCAAAATACCAAACGTCTATATGCTACATCGCCGTTTAGAAGCGTGGCAAAATGAGGCACAGAAGGAGGGATGACAATCATGGTGCCGGGAGTCGGCACAAACGACTTGCCATCGATGTGCATGATGATATTGCCCTCGATGAAAAAGTAGAACTCATAGTAGTCGTGCGTGTGCGCTGCAACTGCAGGCAGCGAGCTGTCGCTGTAGTAATAGATTTCAAAATCGCGCGACAGCATATACTGTCTTGTGCTGAATTCAGATTTTAGGTTTTTTTTCATGGTGGACTCCTGCGGTTTGGGGTTACTATTCAAATTGACTCTAACATGCATACTAGTTAGTAATGTTACTATTCAAATTGACTCCAACGCATTCATAATCGAACGCTTGCAGCGTTCTCCAAGTGCTTCGCACTTGTGATTATTCATGTCGTTGGAGTCACTGATTCCAGTTAAGAATAATTAAAAATCTTTTTTCTCCCAAGCAAGCTTGTCGAAAAAGATTTTTAATTATTCTTAATTTGAATAGTAACATAGTTTCGCAATTTTTACAATGTAACCAGCAATGTAAACAATGGGATAATTTCGATTTTGGAAATATCATAGAGACATAATCTAGGAATAGGAGATGTCTTATTATGTATGAGGAATTAAAGGAGCGTTTTGAAAAAATTGGTATTATACCCGTTGTAGTATTGGAGGATGCCAAAGATGCACATGCACTTGGGGAGGCGCTGATGAACGGCGGTTTGCCGGCAGCAGAGGTCACTTTTAGAACATCCGCAGCCGCGGATTCAATCAGCATCCTTGCGAAGGATTTTCCGGATATGCTTGTAGGCGCCGGCACAGTTTTAACCTGTGAGCAGGCAGATCAGGCTATCGCGGCGGGAGCAAAATTTATCGTTGCTCCAGGCTTTAATCCTACTGTTGTTAAATACTGCTTAGAGAAAGGCTATCCGGTTACACCTGGTGTTCAGACACCTAGCGAGATGGAGCAGGCTATGGAACTTGGTCTTGATTTTGTAAAGTTCTTCCCTGCAGAGCCGGCGGGCGGACTTCCAATGATTAAGGCTGTTGCAGCGCCATATTCAAACCTTAGATTTATGCCGACAGGCGGAATTAACAAGGAAAACGTAAAAGATTATCTGGCATACGATAAGATAGTAGCCTGCGGCGGCACATGGATGGTTAAGGGCGATTTGATTGCCTCAGGCGACTTTGCAAAAATTGAGGAGCTCACACGAGAGGCCGCTGAAATCGTAAATACGGTAAGAAACAACGGATAAATAACCCAGGAGGTAGTAAAAATTTATGGAAATGACACTTAGATGGTACGGTAAGAATTTTGATACCGTTACACTTGAGCAAATTAGACAGGTGCCAGGAGTAAAGGGGGTAATTACAACTCTTTTTGACACAATGCCTGGAGAGGTTTGGTCTCGGGAGAGAATCAAAGCCATGAAGGACGAGGTTGAGTCTGCAGGCCTTAAGGTGGCAGGAATCGAAAGCGTTAATATTCACGAGGATATTAAGCTTGGAAAGCCAAGCCGCGAGCAGCTTATTGACAATTATATTGAGACTTTGACAAACCTTGGCGAAGAGGATATCCACCTTGTGTGTTACAACTTCATGCCGGTATTTGACTGGACTCGTACTGAGCTTGCGAGAAAGCGTCCGGATGGTTCGACTGTGCTTGCCTATACACAGGAGGCGGTTGATGCACTTGTTCCAGAAAAGATGTTTGAATCAATCTCTGGAGATACAAACGGTGCTCTTATGCCAGGCTGGGAGCCAGAAAGACTTGCGCACGTTAAAGAGCTTTTTGATGAATACAAAGATGTTACTGATGAAGATTTATTTGCAAATCTTAAGTACTTCTTGGAGAGAATAATGCCAGTGTGCGACAAGTATGATATCAACATGGCAATCCATCCAGATGATCCTGCATGGCCAGTATTTGGTCTTCCAAGAATCATCATCAACAAGGAAAACATCCAGCGAATGATGAAGATGGTTGACAACAAACATAACGGAGTTACTTTCTGTTCAGGTTCATATGGTACAAATCTTGAGAATGACTTGCCAGATATGATTAGAAGTCTTGAGGGTAGAATTCATTTTGCTCACGTTAGAAATCTTAAGTTTAATTCGCCTACAGATTTTGAAGAGTCAGCTCATCTTTCGAGCGACGGAAGCTTTGATATGTATGAAATCGTAAAGGCGCTTTATGATATCAAGTTTACAGGCCCAATCCGTCCGGATCACGGACGTATGATTTGGGGCGAGAAGGCGATGCCTGGATATGGATTATATGACAGAGCCCTTGGAGCCGCTTATATCAACGGTCTTTGGGAAGCAATCGAAAAGGCAAATAAGTAAGGGAGTTTTTTTATGAAGTTAACTAACGAAGGAATCAAAGACACTAAGGCTTGGGAAGAAAAGGGTTACTCTCTTCCTAAGTATGATAGAGAAAAAGTTACTGAAAACACCAAAGCGAATCCTACTTGGATTCACTTTGGGGCAGGTAACATCTTTAGAGCTTTTCAGGCGAATGTTGTGGAAGAGCTTTTAAATGAAGGAATTATTGATACAGGTTTAATTGTTGCAGAAGGTTATGACTATGAAATCATCGAAAAATACAACAGACCTTGTGACAATTTAAGTATCCTTGCAACTTTAAAGGCCGATGGAACTGTAGAAAAGAAGGTTATCGGTTCTATCGTCGAGTCATGCATCCTTGATGAGGAAAATCAAAAGGAGATGGATAGATTAAAGGAAATCTTTATAGCTCCATCACTTCAAATGGTCAGCTTTACAATCACTGAAAAAGGCTACAAGACCAGAAGCTACATGAACAAGGTTGTTGGACTTTTACTTGAAAGATACAAGGCGGGCAGTCTGCCAGTATCTGTAGTCAGCATGGACAACTGCTCGCACAACGGCGACAAGCTCAAGGAGGCAGTTGTAGAAATCGCAAACGAATGGGCGAACGAGGGTAAATGTGATAAAGGCTTTGTGGACTATATCGAAAATCCGCATGTCGTGGCTTTCCCGCTTTCCATGATTGATAAGATTACTCCAAGACCCGATGATACTGTAAAGGAAATGCTTATAAGTGACGGTGTTGAGGGCGCAGAGCCAATCGTAACAACGAAAAATACTTATGTGGCCAACTTCGTAAATGCGGAGGAAACAGAGTACTTAGTTATAGAAGATTTATTCCCAAATGGAAGAGCTAACTATGAAAAGGGCGGTCTTATTTTTACTGATCGAAAGACTGTAGATAAAACAGAAAAGATGAAGGTTTGTACATGTCTCAATCCTCTTCACACAGCTCTTGCAATCTACGGATGTATTTTGGGCTACAAAACCATCCACGATGAGATGGAGGATGAAGCCTTAAAGAAGCTTGTGACAACCCTTGGCAAGGAAGAGGGCATGAAGGTTGTAGTTGATCCTAAGGTGCTTTCACCGCAGGAATTCCTCGATGCAGTTCTTACCAAGAGATTGCCAAATCCTTTTATGCCAGATACTCCTCAGCGAATCGCCTGTGACACATCACAGAAGCTTCCGATTCGCTTTGGCGAAACAATCAAGGCATATAGAGAACATCCATCACTTAGCACAGATAGCTTAAGGGTTATTCCTTTTGTACTTGCCGGATACTTGAGATATCTTGAAGGAATCGACGATGAGGGAAATGCATTTGAACAAAGTCCAGATCCACTTTTGGACGAGCTAAAGGCGCTTTCCGCTGAAGAGGTTTTAAAACGTAAAGACGTATTTGGTGTTGACTTATACGAGGATTCACTTGCTGATAGAGTTCTTGAAATCTATTCAACACTTAAGGGCAAGGGCAATGTGAGAAAGGAGTTAGAAAAGCTATGATGAAATTTATGGATGAAAACTTCCTTCTTACAAACGAGACAGCAAAACAACTCTTTGCTAAGGCGAAGGATGAACCGATTATTGATTACCATAATCATCTTGTTCCTCAAGAAATCTATGAGGATAAATGTTTTGATAATTTAGCTGATGTTTGGCTTGGCGGCGACCACTACAAGTGGCGAGCTATGAGAGCCAACGGTGTATCAGAAAAGCTTATCACTGGAGATGGGGCTCCTTTTGATAAATTTATGGCATGGGCAGATACAGTGCAACACCTTATTGGAAATCCTCTATATCATTGGACTCATATGGAGTTACAGAGATATTTTGGTATTGATAAACCTCTTAACCCCACTACCGCCAAGGAGATTTGGGATACTTGCAACGCAAAATTGCAAACCCCTGAGTATTCTGTAAGAAATCTTCTTAGAATGCAAAAGGTATCTGTCCTGTGCACTACTGATGATCCAGCCGATAGCTTGGAGTGGCATCAGAAAATCCGACAAGACGGATTCGAAATACAAGTGCTTCCATCCTATAGACCGGAGCGGGCACTTGGAATTGAAAAGAAGGATTTTGCAGATTATATTTCTATTTTATCCGCGGCCGCGGATGTTAAGATAACAAGCATCGACACCTTGCTTGCTGCTCTTGAAAACAGACTAGATTTCTTTAAGGAAAATGGTTGTAAGGTTTCGGACCACAGCTTAGAAGGTACATTCTTTGTTTCGACTAATGCTAATGAGGTTGAAGAGATTTTTAAATCTAAGATGGCAGGCGAAAAACTTACTGATACAGAAATCGGAAAGTTCAAGGGCTATGTGCTAACAAAGCTTGGGAATATGTATGCTGACAGAGGCATGGTTATGCAGCTTCATATTGGCGCTATTCGAGATAATTCTGAAAGATGCTTTAAAGCTCTTGGAGCCAATACAGGTTTTGATGCGCTAAATGATTTCAATTATGCACCTGAACTTGCGGCACTTCTTTCAGCTATGGATTTAACGAACCAGCTCCCAAAGACAATTTTATATTGTCTCAATCCAAAGGACACAGAGATGCTTGCTGCTATGGCAGGAACCTTCTGCGGTAACGAAGAGGGTATCAAGGGTAAGGTTCAGCTTGGAGCTGCTTGGTGGTTCTGCGATCACAAAAACGGAATGGAGCGTCAGATTGAGGCCATGTCTGATGGCGGACTTATTTCGACATCGATTGGCATGCTCACTGATTCGCGAAGCTTTCTTTCCTTCCCACGCCACGAGCTATATCGTCGCATTCTTTGCAACAAGATTGGCTCTTGGGTTGAGGGTGGAGAATATCCATGTGATTTAGATTATCTTGGCGAGATGGTCAAGGATATTTGTGGACGAAACGCAATAAAATACTTTAATATATAGAAAGATTAATCAGTTTGGTAGAAATTGGAGAATGATATGAATTTAAATTTAAAAGATAAAAAGGACTGCAAGTTTGATGCAGTATCACTTGGGGAAGTAATGCTCAGATTCGATCCGGGCGAGGGTCGTATTCGTACAGCCAGACAGTTCAAGGTTTGGGAAGGCGGCGGAGAGTACAATGTAATCCGCGGTCTGCGCAGATGCTTTGGCATGGATACTGCTGTAATCACAGCTTTTGCCGATAACGAGGTTGGACATCTCGTAGAAGATTTCATACTTCAGGGTGGGGTTGATACATCGCTCATCAATTGGAAGAAGACTGATGGAATCGGTCGTGAGTGCAGAAACGGACTTAACTTTGTTGAGAGAGGTTTTGGTATTCGTGGCGCGCTTTCATGCTCAGACCGAGCAAACACTGCAATCTCTCAGGCAACAGATAAAGATTTTGATTTCGACTATATCTTTGGTGAACTCGGTGTTAGATGGTTCCACACAGGTGGAATTTATGCAGCTCTATCGGAGGAATCAGCAGAGACTGTTGTTAAGGCAATTAAGACAGCTAAAAAGTACGGAACCATCGTTTCTTACGATTTGAATTACCGTGCTTCAATGTGGTCGGCAATCGGCGGACAAAAAAAAGCTCAGGAAATCAATAAAGAAATTGCAAAATATGTCGATGTAATGATTGGTAACGAAGAAGACTTTACTGCATGCCTTGGTTTTGAGATTGAAGGTAACGATGAAAATCTCAAGGAACTCAATCTCGAAGGCTACAAGAAGATGATTGATGAAGCTTCAAAGGTTTACCCTAACTTCAAGGTTGTTGCGACAACCCTTCGAACTGTAAAGACTGCAACTGTAAACGATTGGTCAGCTCTTTGCTGGGCCGATGGACAGATTTACAAGGCAAGAGATTACAAGGGACTTGAAATTCTAGACCGCGTGGGCGGTGGCGATTCGTTTGCGTCAGGACTTGTGTATGGTCTTATGACAACAGGCGATGCTGCCAAGGCAGTTGAATATGGTACAGCTCATGGTGCTCTTGCTATGACAACACCTGGTGATACAACAATGGCAACAGTTTCTGAGGTGGAAGCTATTATGGGCGGCGCCGGTGCGAGAGTTAAAAGGTAAAACGTTTAAGTAAGTTTCACAGATTCTTCACAGTAAAAGCATAGACAAATCAACTGATGTGGCTTAATATTGAAAATGCTCACAGAATTGTGTGACTTTTTAGAGGCCGGGGAGGTAAATAGTTTATGGCAATTGGAGAAATCATTGCTTGCACAAGCGCAGAAGATTTATTTAGAAAGGCTGAGGATTTACAGGAAAGAGGAATCCAAACTGTATTTGTAGCGCGTAATACGCTTAAGATAGTTCAGATAAATGAGAAATAAATGTTTTGCTAGTTAAAGGGATGTCCATTTTGGGCATCCCTTTTTTTACTTCATAGGAAATTACTTTGTAATTCCCTATGAAGTAAAAAACATGCTGCGCATGTAAGATGTGTCTCGGCGACAGAAGAATTTATTTGCTTACAGCAAATGTCGCCTCGCACTGCTGGAGTTTTGCGTAGCAAAACTCTTTCTTGTCTCTTACACAACTTTTTGATTTGATGTTTTAGGTACTTGTTACCTGATTTTTTCCGTGATGTTTAGAATAATAAAGATTGTCATCTGCTTGTTTTAAAACATCGGTCTGACCAGAACCACTTGAAACTCCAACACTGATGGTAATTACGATATCAGAGGCGAAATCCCAAATCTGCATTTCCATGGCTTGTCTAACCCTTTCGGCAAGGTTGTTTGCTTTTTCTGCCGTATTTTTTCCAAGCATAAAAACGAATTCTTCCCCACCGTATCTGTAGGCCTTTGTATCAGATTTAGCTTCATTTGCCATTATGTGTCCAAGTCTTTGTAATACTTTATCACCTTCTGGATGACCGTAGGTATCGTTTATCTTTTTGAAATCATCTATATCAATCATGATGATAGCATAGGTGTTCATTGCACGCTTTAGACGATCCAAATCTTTATTGAATATTTTTCTTGTGAACAACATGGTGAGTCCGTCGTATCGATTGTTCATAATCACAAGAATAAATGTAAATGTCATCATGATTATTAAAATTAATCCTGTGATGAACAGTTTAGTCTTTCGTTTATTAGTATTATTGATTCGGATCGATTCCCTCATGGAAGACTTAGAATCGTTTACTTGACTGCTGATAATATTGGCATAGTCCTTATTTTGTTTTTCAAATAAACTGTTATATAAAACATTAAGCTCTTCATAAAGCTGCGCTGTCATTTTTGGATTTTCAATTGGATATTTGTCTTGAATAGTGAGGAGTGTATTTAAGGCACATTTCTCATATCCGGTTTCTTCACAGAAGGCTACAAAATCATTGATGACCGAGGATGAGTTTTCTTTTTGAAGGCGTATATAGTCTTGCCCTAGATCATATTCTTTTGCAATTGTCAAAAAGCAGTTGGTTTGATAGTAAGGAATAATCATATCTCTAATCATAATTTCATGATATGCATCCTGAGTGAAAAATGGACTATCCGTATATTTGTCAATTAAAGCCTGGGCTTCATCCATACGTCCCTGCTCATAGTAAACTCTAGCAAGCCAAGTGTCATTTATTGCCACATAAGCGCTAGCATAAATCGCATCTGCATCTTGTGTAACTATTTCTTGAGACTCTAGTAAGTATTCTTCGGCTTTATCATACTCTCCATCATTTATAGCCATAATTCCAAGCATTCTGAAGGCATAGCTTTTTATTTGTATTGTTTTAATTTTATAGAAGCTTTCAACATTTTGGGCGGCCACAATCATTTTCTTGGCATCTTCGAAAGCGTAGTTATTATAGTGGAAATTAGCTAAATCCAGATAGATATTCACCGTATAATCCTTTTCAGAGCTTTGCTCTAAGTAGTAGAGAGCATAACCTAGATAGCGGTAGTAGGTCATGTTTTCACCAAGCTGCATGTAAATAAGACTGGCACGCTCGTAAAGTCTGCCAGTATCTGCATTGGTGAAATGACCGGATTCGAGCCAGTTATTAATGTAGTCTGCCTCTAGCTCAAGAGAATCTGTTGCATAGCTTAGGTCATTGGTGACATATTGAATTACTTTTTCGTGGTTAGATTGTTTTTCTAGTTGAATTTTTACATAGTAAGCAAACTGGATCAAAAGAAGAGCCAGCACAAACAGAAACATACCGATTACTATTTTCTTAAAAAGCTTTTTAGACATACACCTACTCCTAGATACATATCCATTTCAAACTAGCATAACTATTATAGAAGACAAATATGTAAAAACTTTGTCGGTGACCCAGCCCCTGCCTCCACCCACAGTATATCAGCCCCGGCCCGCCCTTCTTGCAGCCCCAGGGGACCTGCTGACAATTTAGCTAAGATTATAGATTTTCTTAATGCCAAAAGGGAGCTTCTGTCGGGTGTGCGGGCGTCGATTTTACAATTCGAAGGGAATGTATTGTCCCTGACGGACATGGTCAGAGTTTCAAGAAAAAGTTCCACAAACTAGACTTAGTACAATTGCACGCAAATCCACTTGCTAAGTGAAATT
>JAEEGL013820080.1_pt1 | contig 50867 bp, 48 predicted proteins | sample 9134231 | NCBI WGS metagenome assembly JAEEGL01 (sample SAMN16246548, study PRJNA631951) | gut metagenome | biome: gut microbiome; feature: rumen; material: fiber-attached | host: Bos | place: Iran: Karaj | collected 2018-10 | reverse complement strand
TAGTCGAAGTAGATTTATCTGAAAAAGAATTGAAGTATATTCAAAATATTGCTAAAGGTGAAGATAAAAGTAATATTATGAGTTCTTTAAACATAACCGATAACGAAATAGAAAAAATATATACTAAATTTGGTCTTACTAATATAAATAGAGATAGGGAGGTTCAGGTTGTAGTAATTGCAATATCAAGTAAACTTTTTAATATTGATTAGAAAGCCTATATTACTTAAACAACCTGCTTAAATCTTCACCTTTGTATTCTTTTGTTTTGCCGCTCTGCATATCAGCCTTAAAACTCTTAAAGCACTTATCACAAATGTAGAAGGTATTCTTCTTAGTATGCTGCATATTCTTAACAAACACTACATTAGATTCACTTCCGCATACCATACAGGGTATTTCTGTATCCATACTCAACTTAGAATATTTAATCATTTCTCTCTCCCAAAAATTTATTTCATGATATCGGAATTAAAAATTTTTTGCAAAAGTTTTAATTAAATTTAAGTTTTTACTTCTAAATGTCACAAACTCAAGACACAGAAGGGTTTTGGCAAATTTGCGGTGCCCCATAGGCACGTGTCTCAATTTAAATTCGTAACAGGTATTTCATATCCATGTACAAAGTCCTCTTCGTGAGAGGCTTGTGGGTCAGTTTAGAATTAATTTATTTTTATTAGCAAATAATGCGTGAGATTTTAAATTTTGATTTTAAAGTCAATCGATTTCATTTACATGGTAATAGTTGCAGGAATTCACTTAAGATTCTCCACTATAGTACTATCCCAAATCTAAAGTTTTGGGACATAAAACCATAGGATTTTTCCCAAAATTCTTTAAGAACTATGTTTCAGTCGATTTAAGAAAAAAGGGTGTATTTTTTGAATCTTGTGTTTTTTGCTAAAAATTTGTTATTTTCTCCGTCATTGCTGAATCAGAACCTAATTTATTCTTGTGCAGGTAATTCCTGAACGATTAGTGACCCGATTGGTCGTACATGAACGCTATACTTAGATTGTAAACATTAATTAAGGTAAAATTTATGGCTAAGAGTAGATGAAATGAAAGAATGGATAAACAAAGATTAAAGTAAGATTAAAGGGAGAGATTCTTCTCTCCCTGTTTTATAAGGAGTAATAATGGTACGAAAGAATGAATTACATTTTAATAAAGGGGTCGGTTGCAGGAATGGCATATGGTATATGCTAATTAAAGAAAATGGACAATCCAAGAAGATTCCTGTTTATGAGGCTAAATCAGAAAGTGAAGCAAGAGAAATTCGTACAGATTATCTAGCACAAAGAAGATTGCAGAGAAAAGGGATTTTAAAAGTTAACAATCCTATTACTTTAAAACAACTTACAGATATTTATGTTATCAACAATAGTGTCGAAAATAGGCAAAGAAAGCCTTCTGAGAAAATTGATAGGTTAGACAAGTTCTTTGGATTAAAGCGAGATGCTAGAAGTATAACTAAAACAGAAGTTCAACAGTGGAGAATTTGGCTAAAAAAAATACCTTTAGGAAATAGTACAATAAATAAATATGTGAGTTTTTTAAGCAGGTCGTACACTTTAGCCATGGATGATAATTTAATTGATTTTAATCCGTGCCAAAAGATTAAAAAATTAGAAGAAGTTAAAGAAAACGTAAGATATCTTACAAAGGAAGAAATAGAATTAATAAAAGCTGTATTAGAAGAAGATGAATATAAAAAATTTAAAAATTTAGTATATACAGCCTTATATACAGGTTTTAGAGTGAGCAATGTAAATTATATGCGGTGGGAGTGGTTAGATTTTAAGAATAATATTATAATAGTTCCAGCAACATACAGCAAAAGCAAAATTCCTATTGAACACCCCATAAATGAAGATTTATATAAAATATTTACAGATATAGGTATTAAAAAAAGTGGATATGTGTTTCCTCGTGAAGAAACAGGAAAACCTTACAGAAACCCTAGTAGAGACATTATAAATAAGATTTATAACAAAGCAGGTTTGGATGTTAATGGATTCCATATTATTAGGCATACTGTAGGAACTACTTTGGCTGAAAATAATGCACCTGACATAGAAATTCAATCGTACCTACACCACGAAGATTATAAAACTTCAAGAAAATATACTCATGCTAAACCCAAAATGCTGTTGAATGCTGCTAATATAATTAGTGATTTTATAAATAGTTAAATTAAAATATCATAACAATTAAACAGGTGAACATTTTATGTTTACCTGTTTTTTTATATGTAAAATTGTGTAAATTAGTCTCGTGAGGGTAATTGAGTCTGTTCAAAAAAAATCTAAAGATTCTATTCATTTTTAGAAAAAGGGTGCAAAAAAGGTGCAAAGAAAATTTCAATGCACCTGTAAAATACTCGGCGGTATGGGGAATTGAACCCCAGTTTGGAGAATGAGAATCTCCCGTCCTAACCACTAGACGATACCGCTCTGTCTTATATATTATTATTCTAACTGATAATTATGTAAAATTCAATATATTCATACTAACATCAACCGTTTGTATTAACTCAAACCCGCCCCTGTTTCCAGGGACGGGTAGTTTGTCTCTTTCTTGGGAGTAGTTATAGTTGATTTAGCTTTTTGATATTCTGTAATTCTTTCTTACGATTAGTGTGTGTGAAAGCGGAATTCCGCCTTGTACGGCAGGCTTATTTACTACTTGTCCGTTTACATACATTACTGTTGAACCGCCTCCGTCAAGGTTCATTGCGTTTATGCAGCCTAATTGTTTCATCAATGCTGCAAGTTCATTTAATGTAAGTCCGACAGATGCACCTTCTCTGCCGTCTGCCGTAACCATAATCAGATGATTATCTGCAGTAAATCCGATTGCAGTTCTTGGGTTCCTACCGCCGATTGAAGCCAGCTTTTCTTCTGTCATATCAACAAATATCTCGCCGTTTTTAACCAGATACGGACCTCCGCTTATAATGTGGTTAACATTTTCCCAATCAGGAGAAGTGCGCAGCGATAATTTAACCTTTTTTGCATCTTTAAATGCATTTAATTTGCTTTCCGGACCTACAATAACGTAACCGTTTTCAGGTATTGTATTCGGTGATGATGAATATTTTATAATTTTGTTGTTTTCAACAACGATTTGAGTTCCGTACTTAGGGCTGGGGGGAGTATGTTCTCCCCAGTCCTTTGTATATACAATAACATGAGTTGAGAGCATTCTGGGCTGATTTACGTTATCAACCTTAATTTCACCTTTATTTGTTTTTATCTCTGCTTTGAGCTGTACTCTTGCCATATCGTATCCTTCATCGAATATCCCAAGTGCAACTCTGTCGTAGATTGGTCCTGTGTAAAATTTTTTATTAATCATTAATGTTCCGAGTGGTGTTCCGGTTTCGGGTTTAAAATATCCGCCGTTTATTGCTACAAGAGCATCTTCTCTTGTTGCTATTTTTGATATTTTTGTTCTTGCTGCAAGAGTTTGTGATGCGATTGCCGGTTCTATAATCAGTTCTTCGTTAACATTTTGTGAAACCTCTACTACATTAATTCTTACAGGTTTTTTATTGTAATATTTTGTCATCCTGACGTGTTTAATTCCCTTATCCACATCTGTAATTGTATAGTTTTTGTATTTGTTTTGGATTTTTTGTTCAAAAATCTCTTCACTTACTTTTTGCTGGTCTTTTATATATCCGATTCCCGGTGACAATCCCGTCATATTCCCCAAATCGCTTGCTGAAATCCATAAGTTTTGGGTTAGCATTAAGCAAATAGCAATACCTATCCCTGCTGCACTTGTCGCAGTCTTTTCAGGCTGAGGTCTTTGTAAAAGTAGTGTATCCATTGCTCTCACCGATTGGCATTTAGTTACGGATACCTTTTTTTTTAAAGAGTGGTGTGGGGCTAGTTAACACTCTGGCTTGGATATAATTTGACTGAATATCAAATTATATTTGCATCAGGGAATATGTGCTGCCTAACAGCAATGACGATTACTCATATTCCTCAAACGGGGTAAATATAAATCGGCTTAGTGTTGCCCATTTATATTCGGTTGTAAGGGAAGGGTAAATAAAATTTTATACAAATTTTTATTTACTTTTTACCTCTAATTATATTATAACATACACTTAATATTTTTGCAACCCTATAATAATAATGCTTTTGGGTAATTTTTATAATGTAATTAATACACTTATTATTATATTTAATTTTTTGGTATGATAAATTTATGAGTTTAATTTCTGTTTTAAAAACAAAATGTAATAAAAATTTATTTACAACTCCCAGTCATGGCGGAAAGTATGTTTTAATGCATAAATTCAGACAGTGGTACAGAAATGACATATCGGAAGTTGATGCGTATAATCCGCAAGAGGCATTGAGAATGGCGGAAGCCCATGCTGCTTCAATCTATGGTGTCAGATCTACTCACTTTTTGACTAACGGTTCGAGCTCCGGAATAATTGCTGCTGTTCTTGCATGTTGTAATAGGAATGATAAAATCCTTATTTGGGATAATGCTCATAAATGTCATAAAAATGCGGCATTTTTAGCCGGTGCAAATGTTATTGAATATACTTTACCTTTTAATGAAGAATGGGGCATTTATGAGGGGCTGACTGCCAAAAGAACAGAGGAATTGATAATTAAACATACTCCAAAAACAATAATTGTTACTTCTCCGAGTTATGAGGGAATTGTTTCTGAAGTTGAAAAAATATCTGTTGTTTGTAAAAAACATCAAGTTATTTTTATTGCTGACGAAGCTCATGGCGCATTGTATCCGTTTTCTGACAAACTTCCCCAATCTTCTGTAAATTATGCGGATTTTACGGTGCAATCTCTGCATAAAACTGCAGGCGGAATCAATCCGACTGCTCTTTTACACAATAATACCGATTTTGATACTGCTAAGGCTCTAAGCATGATTAATACAACATCACCCTCTTATCCGATGCATGCTACTATAGAAGCAAATATTAAATTTCTTAATTCAAATAAGGGACGATGCACGATTGATAAGTTATGTTCTGATATTGAAAGTATTAAAAGTTATCTTACAAATATTCAGTTCTATGGGGATGATATTACAAAGATACTTATTAAAAAGGACGGATATTCCGGGTTTGAACTTTCAAATCTTTTATATGACAGATTCGGTATAGAAGATGAAAGAACAAATGAAAAATCTACTATGTTATTAACCGGAATCGGTACTGATTATAAAAAACTGATGATTCTGAAAAAATTAAAAAAGATTTAGTTTGGTTTTACAATTAATTTTCATTATTGTAAAATTTATATTATGAAGACAGTTGCTTTTATATTTGGAACAAGACCTGAAATTATTAAATTAGCTCCGGTAATACTTGAGTTAAAAAAGTATCCTGATGATTATAAAACTATACTTATAAATACGGAGCAGCAAAAAGAGCTGTCAAATCAGACACTCAGATATTTTGGGCTTTCTGCTGATTATAATTTGGATTGTATGAGAGAAAATCAGTCATTGTCTTCTGTTCAGGCAAGAATTTTGACGGCATTAGAAGATGTATTCAGTAACAACAATATTGATGCAGGAATTGTACAGGGTGACACAATGACTGTATTATGCGGTGCGTTAATATCTTTCTATCATAAAATTCCTGTTTTCCATGTAGAAGCAGGCTTGCGTTCTTATGATATTTATGAGCCTTTTCCGGAAGAAGTTATGCGTCAGATGACTTCAAGAGTGGCTGAATTGCACTTTGCGCCTACAGCAAAAAACAAAGAAGCCCTTTTAAAAGAAGGAATTATCGAAAATAAAATTCATGTTGTCGGCAACACTGTTATTGATGCACTGTTTTGTCTTTCTGACGAAGTTGTTGAAAAGTCAAAAAACTTTTATGAAGAAAACAGTATCAATATTGACGAAAATCTTGTGTTAATAACAGCTCACCGCAGAGAAAATCATGGTGACCGTATTGACAGAATAATTGATGCAATTCTCTATCTTGCAAAAAAATATACAGATCATACATTTGTAATACCGGTTCATCCGAATCCGAATGTTTATAATAAAATTCATTCAATCCTCGGTTCAATGTCTAATATTAAATTATTAGAGCCGTTGGATTACCCGAACCTTGTTTATTTAATGAAACATGCAAAACTTATATTAACCGATTCCGGCGGAATTCAGGAAGAAGCACCTTCATTTGCGTGCCCTACACTTGTTATGCGGTATGAAACCGAACGAAAAGAAGGAATAGAAGCCGGTGTATCATTATTAGTCGGTGCTGATTACGATAAGATTGTTGCTGAAAGTGTAAAAATACTTTCAAGCAACCGTCAGGAAACAAGATTGAAGGCTCAAAATCCGTACGGTGACGGTACTGCATCTGTCAGAATAGAACAAATTATCAGAAAATATTTTAGTCTTTAAAGCACTTAGATATTTTTTTTCATAAATATTAACCAAGTGGCATAGAATACAGCATTAATTCAATTCATTCCAGATAATCCCTGTTCTAAATCAGGCAAAAAATATTTTTACATGTTTTATAATGTTATATCATTTAATTATTTAAAGGTTATCTATGTATATTAATCAAAATTTTGATAATAATCAGGTATTTTCTGCGAGAAAAGCTCCGAGGTACATATATCATTTCACAACCAAATTTAATTATGAACAGATTAAACAACAAGGTTATATAAATTTGTCAAAAGATTATTTGTCTGAAAAAGATGCTGTTTTCTTTTTAGATTGGCAAAATTTTATTAAGAGGTGGGGCGGAATTTTAACAGGTAAGAATAGTCCTTTTTTAAGTAAAAAAACTTTTTTAAATTATCTTTTAAAAAGAAAAGGTAAAAGGAAAATGTCTCTTTTGCGTGTCCCTGTTGATAAATTAAATAGAGATGATTTGTATGTGCGGAGTCAGGATATTTTATTTGATATGTGTACTAATTATCAAAATGAATTCCGTTCCCGTGATGCTGTTCTAAAACAGAAATTCCCTCACTTATTTGATTTTGATTCCGTAAACAATGCTAAAAAATATAAATCGAAAAAGCATTCTGTTGAATATATTTATACAAAGAATATTCCGCTGGATATTGTTAAAGAAGTGGGTTGTGCGGAATTAAATCTTCAGACCTGTAATAATAAACATAATTTGTTAAAATTCCTGAATAATTTATTATCAAATACCCCCGAACATAAATCATTACAAGTGTATAAGCAGTAAATTGTTCTGAAACGTCTGATAATATCGTAATGTTGATATAATTTTATAGTAATTTAATTTCAATAAAACTAATATCTCTGCTTTTGACAGAGCCAATTATATATTGTAAAATAGTGTATAATCAAATTTGACCCATTTCCAAAAACATACCATAATTTATACAGAGAGAGGTGTAATAATGGCAAATAAAAGTCTTGCTTCTGCCAAGGATGCTAAAAATGACGAGTTTTATACAGAGTTAAATGAAATCCAATCAGAACTTTCAAATTATACAAATAAATTTGAAGGAAAAGTCGTTTTTTGTAATTGTGATGACCCTTTTGAGAGCAATTTTGTAAAGTATTTTTTAATGAACTTTAACAGGTTTAAATTAAAAGAGCTTATTGCAACTGGGTATAAAACCTCACCGATTGCCGGAAAAGAGATCGCAGTAGTAAATATCCCTTATGTACTTAGAGTCACTGATACAACAAAATATCTCGTCGGAACGCAGAAAGACTTGGATATTAGAGGTGCGATATATTTTCTCAAAACAGAAGGCAGTAATATTATGACGCCGTTATTTGGTAATAAGTTTATTGATGAAAATAAACAAGAAATATACTATGAGGCTGGAGATTTTCGTTCAGATATGTGCATTGAATTATTAAAAGAAAGTGATATCGTATGTACAAATCCGCCGTTTTCGCTATTTCGAGAATATATTGCGCAGTTGATACAATATAAAAAACAATTTTTAATTATTGGTAATAAAAATGCAGCAACATATAAAGATTTTTTCTCTTTGCTTAAAAACAATCAAGTTTGGTTTGGATATAATTCTCCAACTTCTTTTATTTTACCGGATGGTACACACACAAAAAAAGTAACCGGACTTACTCGTTGGTTTACAAATATTGATCACATAAAACGACATCAAATGCTGCCGTTAGATTTGGGATGTACTTATGAGAATTATAAGGAACAGTACCCAATGTATGATAATTATAGTGCTATTGAGGTAAATAAAGTTCAAAAAATACCATGCGATTATAAAGGTGTTATGGGTGTTCCTCCTACTTTTTTTGATAAATATTGCCCTGAACAATTTGAAATTTTAGGTAAAACAAAGTTACTTGACTGGGCTAATAGTAAAGATTGTGATTTTTTCACCCCGCCGCCAAAGGAACTTCAAGAATATTATAAAAGCCTTGATAAAACATGGCGAGTACAAAATGCGTATATTTTAGTTGATGGGAAACCGTTGGATGTATTTGATAGGATTTTTATTAAATTTACAAATTCTTATATCAAATCACATCCAGAACAATTTAATAAAGGAGATTGTTAATAGATGACTATGAAAATTGTTGAACAAACTAATATAAAAGTGTTGGATCTTGTTAATGGATATATTAATGATTTAGAAACAGGTTCAGTAGAAGCATTTGGTGGTAGATTAAATGTAAGACCTCCTTATCAAAGAGAGTTTGTTTGGGATAAAGGTTCTAACGTCGGTGGTAAGCAGCAAAGAGCTTTGATTGATTCAATTATGAAGGGCTATCCAATTAATGTTATGTATTGGGTTAAAATTGGACAAAATCAAGCAGGTGAAGATTTATACGAATGTCTTGACGGACAACAAAGGATTATTACTATATGTAAATATAAAAATAACGAATTTGGTATGGATGATGGCACCCAATTCGATGGGTTAATAGATAATACCAAATTTTTAAACTATGATATGTTTACTGTTTATATTTGCGAAGCAGATACATTAGAAGAAAAATTGGCTTGGTTTGAAAGAATAAATACGGCAGGAGAACCACTTACACGACAAGAAATGAGGTCCGCTATTGCCTGTGGAATCGGTACAACACTGGCTAAAAAGTATTTTGTTGATACAAAGGTAAATAATGGAACAAATGCCTATTCTTTTGATATTCAATCCGGTCGCTCTGCTAAAGACTACGTTAAGACTGGTTGGGAGAGACAAGAGATATATGAAAAAGTCGTTACTTGGAAGATTAATAGCAAAAATGACAAAGATATTCTCGCATATATGAAGAATCATAGAGATGATACTAGCGAAGCAGAAGCTCTTTTTGAATATTTCAAAAATGTAATTCGATGGGTAAAACGTCTGTTCCCAACATATAATAAAGATATGAAAGATGTTGATTGGGGCTTTTTGTACAATAAATATCACAATAATAATAAGATGTCTGCATCTATACTTGAAAAAGAAGTTGCTTTTCTTCGCCATGACGTAGGTCGGGATAGTAATTTACATTTGGAAACTACACGTGGGATTTATGAGTATGTTATAGAACGTGCGAATGGAAATGATGATCCAAAAATTTTACACAGAAGAACTTTTTCGGATAAAGAAAAAAGTGCTCAATATGAGAGACAAAGGGGAGTTTGTCCTCATTGCAAAAAACGTTTTGAATATGTTGCAATGACAGGAGACCATATTGTACCATATCATCCGATTCCCGAATCAGGACAGCCCAATGGAACAACAACTCCTGATAATCTTCAAATGCTTTGTTATGCTTGTAATACTGACAAATCCAACAAGCCATTTGATAAAGCTTTAGAAGAAAAAATGTTACAAGAAATTTATACTATGTCTGATGCAGAAATTGCTGCCTTGCCACAGGGTGCAAAGTAGTATTATTTAAAAAATCTATAGTGGAAAATGTTAATGATTCGAATTTGATAATGGTTATCAATTGAAACGATAATTTTTATTGCTTATTTTTTTGGAAGATATCGTAAACCAAATCTTTTACTTTATCTCTGAACGATTTACGGAAGTTTAATCTTGTCAGAACATTATTTTCACTTGTTCCAAAAATATCATAGTAATAAGTGTCTTTTTCTATATTAGAAATACTTACACTTTTGCTTTTTATACAATTTTTATTCGGAGTAAAATGTTTTAGCAAAAATCCCGACAGTACGGAATTATTATCCGGTGCCATATACGGAAAAGATGTACACATTCCGTAGGAGCTGAATTCTCTTTCATTATACCCAAAAACATTTTTATAAAACGTGATATCTTTTTGACCGATAAATTTCCTTGCAATCGGCTCATGGGATTTGATACTGTCTTTTACATATAATACATCATCCAAACCTTTTCTGCCCATATTTAAAATAATTGTTCGTATATAATCTATAGCGGAAGTTGTCGCTGATATCGGGCAAAATAATATATGTTTATCAAATGATAATTCATCACCTAATCTTGAATATTCAAGTGCTTCGCCCATTGAAAACCCTGAGGCTGAAATATCATCTGCAATAACGAAAACAGAATTTTTTGGTAATTTTTCAATCTGGTTGCAGTAACTTAAATGCAAAACTCTTTCTTTGGGAATCTCCATAACTTTAGCAAACATTTTTCCAATAATATCAAAGCTCTTTATTTCGTTTTTCTTACTGGGAACAATGATATAAATATTTTCTTTGTTTATATGAATTTGCTCGGCATAATTTTCAATCTGTGATTTTAAATTTTTAATATTTTCTATCATTCTCTGCTTTGAATAGATTTCAATATTCTCGTCATAGTATTTTGCAATCCTTATAGCCAAATCGGTAAACTTTCTTTTCTTTTTAGTGTAATAATTTGCTACGGATTCAACAGTGGATTTTAACAAACTTTCAGAAGGCATAATCGGGCGCATTTGTTCTAAAATGTTTCGTCTTGTTGCCGGAATATCGGTTTTTATTGTTAAGCATTTTATATCGTTTTCTTCAAGATAATTTTCTATATTGCTATTCAAATATTTGTCTAAAGCTTCATTAAATGTATATTCAGGATTTTTAGATATTAATTTTTTTACTTTTTTTAATACTTTTGTTGTTTTTTGTGCCAGCAAATTATCATCACACAATAAATTAACTCCGTCAGACCAGCCCTCAAGATTTATAAATTTTATGTCATCAAATAATTTAAATTCCTTTATATTTTTCCTTAAATTCGGATCGCATAAATCTTCTTTGGTTATTAATAATCCTTCGTATCTCTTGCCTTTTATAGCCGGTAAATTGATTATGGATTTGTTTTTTGCAAAATAATTGAATATATAATTTATTCCGCCATTAAGGCTGATTTTGTTAATTTTTGCATTTGTAAGTTCTTTTTCAATTATTTTTAGTGATGAGTAATTTGCAAACTGCGTAAGCTTTTGCATTACTCTTAAAATTTCCGATTCTTCTGCTTCCGGAACATTTTTTATGACCTCATTTATTGCTAAATCAAGTTTCTCTGAATTGAATACAACTAATTTGTTTTCCAATTTTGAATAGAGATTATGGATATATTTGTCAATTTGTGAAACGGAATGTCTTTTGTCCTTAGGCTCAATATTTGTTTCAACTCTGGCATACAGCCGTTTGAAGTTCATATAGTCAGGAATATCATCTTTATGCTCTTGCTGTACATCAATGCTTATATAATTTTCACCCTTTGAAGTCGTCAGGAATTCAATTTCACGTAATTTTTTCCCGAATAATTCATTAATTCTTTTTGCTTTATCTACAATACTCCAATGATTCAGGTCCGGATGTTCTGCTATTGCTACTAAATTATCGCCGCTTACTTTATATTTTGCCAGTTCTGACATTATTTCAATTTGTTCGTTACTGTAGTTATTATTCAAATACCTTATATAACTCGGACTGTAATTCCATAAACCCATATCATTTTTTGATGTTAATATCGGTTCAAGCATTTTTAGTCTTTCAAAAGGAATCTCGGAAAATTTATTGAAATCTTCTCCTGGTATGCACAATTCGCCGGTTAAATCTCTGCCTTTTGCCAATTCGTATAAATATTGTAAATCTGCTCTCTTTTTCCCTCTTATGTGCGGTAACATTCGATTGCCATAAGTTGGTAAATCGATAATTTTTTTCGCTACTTCTGCTATTTCCGGCTTAACTGTTTCTCTGATAAATTGTTCATTTTCTTTTTGAAATTCTTTGTATAGTTCCTGAACTGAATCGAACATATTTTGAATAAACGGATATTCAGGCACTCTTTCTTCAGCAATTTTTGATGTATTATCAATGATTTTTGACTTTAATCCGTCGGCAGTACAGCCTATTAATTCTTCAAAGGGCTGTGTTCTAATTCCTTTGAAGTTAGTTTGTTTGTTATATTTATGCCGGTCTGGGAGTATGTATTTATTATGACTTTCTATGAGCATATTAAATATAAAAACCGTAAAAATTTTTTTTGACGGTTGTATAATTGCAGTATATTTGAGAATAAAGAATACCTGTTCTAATTATTATTTAGGGTGTGATATCTCGTAGCGAATTGTTTGACATGATTATAATCGTACATGGTTATTTGTATGAATCTTAGCAAAAATATTATTTACGGGTATTAATTTAAGTATGAAGGTCAGCCGATTTCAGAATAATATTAATATTCTCAATAGAACTAATGAGACGAATTTTAAAGGCAGCCCTGTTGTAGGTATTACTACATACCTGGATGAACGGGTTATGCTTGGAAAAGCCGTATTAGATATAGCTGCATTTGAAGCACCGCAGATTATAATGTCAAATAACAATGATGAACGCAGGGAAAGATTAAATAAATCAGTAATCGGATTTTCTTTGGGGTATTTGTCACCGCTTGTTACTCTGCCTTTAACAAACAGGCTTGCTATGAAACATATTGCGAAACTGACTAAAAACTTTGTTGCAAAAGATGCTAACTTAATACAACTTTCAAACAAATATTTAATAAATGCAGAGGAAACTAAAAAAGGTGTGGAGCTTTTATCCGAAAAACTAAAAACGGACTATAAACCTATATTAGACAAAGTTGGCGGAAATTATGAGGTATTAAAGAAAAAACTCATAAATGCTAAAAATTCCGTATTAGCATTTGATTTGTTATTTACATCGGCAACTATCGGATGCGTCGGCTTTTTTAATAATTGGCAAACCAAACGTAAAACAAAACAAGATGGATATTCTGCTGAATTTTTAATGGCAGATAAAGATATTATAGAGAAACGGGCAGAAAGTTTTAAGAAAAACGAACCGTTAAGAAAAGCAACTTGGCTGGGAATAGTAACTGCATTAACACTCAGTCCGTTATTACTAAAAAAAGGGTTGATCTCACAAAATTCAACTAAATTTAATAATTTTATCAAAAAATTTGCTCATAAATTTGATTACACAGACGGAATATTTATGAGTCGTTTAGTATTCTTTTTAAGCAGTACCTTTGGTGTTCAGACGGGGGTAATTCTTGCCTCAAGAAATCAAACCGAATTAAAAGATACAGCAACAAGAAGTACAGTATCAACAATAGCATTTTTTGGCGGTGATATTCTTATAGGAAGTATTTTAGGCAGACTTTCTGATAAATATTTAAAAACTGATTTGATGAAAAAGGATGTTGAAAAATCGTTCTTAAACAAACTAATACCGCCAATAAAACGGTTAAGAGATTTAAGCCCGAGAGATAAGAAAATCGGTACGGCATTATATTGGATAAATCTTGCAATGTTAACGGCTTGCACAGGTTTTGGTGTCCCATACCTTATAAACAAAATGATTAGACACGATGTAAATAAAGATGTTCAGGCACAAAATAAAAATACTGTAAAAACGTCACGTTTTTATGAGAGGTGAGTGTAAAATAACAGTCGGTTTGAGATAAAATAACACCTAATTTGAGAAATTAAAAAAAAGTAGGTTGCATTACAATGCGAACAAAAATAAATACGAACAAGATTTTATTTATTGCTCAGATGGATAAATTAAAAAAGGATCTATTACGCAAAAAATGGAAACACCAATGTAATAGATAAGTATAATCTTGAAATAGGTACTGATGAGAAAATAACAGTTGTACATTAGAACTTACTTATATAAACGAAATTTTTATCAAAATTCCAAAAGAGGATAATGCCCAAATTCTTTAACAGCCCTGCAAAATAATAGTCAGCTTGTGAAGAATAAACAAAGATTTTAATAATTATTTTATGTAAAATTTAACAAATCTTAATATTATTAAGCAAATACGAAATTCTTTACAATTGACTTAAACTGAATAAAACTAACCATTTAAACGTAATGTAATAAAAAAAAATTTGTTCTTGAAATTAAAGTTTTTAAAAATTATGCCGATAAATAATATGTAAAATAATACTGAAATGGAGTGTATAAAAATGTTAAAAATTAATGCAAACAGCAATTTTGTATTCAAACCGAGAATGGAAAGTCAAGGTAACGGTGAAAAAGAAATAAAAAAAGAAACCACAATATATAAACCAAGTGCACCTCAACCTGCGGATATTGTAGATATAGATAATCCTGATACTCCTCTGTAAAACAAAGGAAGAAAATATAATGCAGTTTAATCAATTCAATTTATATTCTTATAATGCAAATATTGCACAAAAAAATACTCTTGACGAAGTTGATAATTGTAAGCAAGAGTTGTTAAGGATTACAGAATATGATGCCGTAAAAGATTTTTTAACCCAAAAGTTTGGAAACTTTAGCGGGCAAAAATGGATAAATTATCCTGAGTTAAGTAAACAAGTTTATTTATATTTAGACGAAGAAAAAGTTGAGTTTTGTGCTTTAAAAGATAAAAAACAATATTGGGGCAGAGGTTGGAAGCTTGAAGAAATAAATAATTAGTCAGTTATATATTTCTCTTGATTGTTAAAAATCAAGCTACAAATAATATTTTCTAAATTTGATTAGAGACTTATCTGGTAAAGCATTCGCATACTAACAAGTTGCTTAGATTTACCTTCTGCGAATTATTTGAAAATTTTAGAACCTTAAGGCATAGCATTGGAACACGACTTCCGAGCATTGTGTCTGTTTCGTATCAATTAATTTTTTAAATTTTCTTTTAAAAGAACAGTCGGTTTGAGAAGAAAGAACAGTCAGTATGATATTCGGTGCCCTTGGGATTCGAACCCATGAAATGTAACAATTTCTATCCAAATGTAACAATTTATCCGAAATCATTAAATTTTTTTCAAAAAATGCCGAGATATAACATGTAAATTATGAAAATAAAGCAAAAGGAGTATATAAATGGTGCAAATTAATCATTTGTTTGGTTTAAATAAAGTATTTACAGGAAGCCGGCTTCAAAGACAAGAATTGCCTCAAAAAGAAATTCCACTACTCGAACAGGGTGGAGGGCTAGATACTGTATCTTTTTCAACAAATAAATCTGAAAAATTTGCAGATGTCAGAGCCGAACTAGACAAGAATGTTCCTGATAGAACTACAACAATTGAAGAAAAAGAAAAGGCAATCTCATATATAGATAGAATGCTAAATTGTGATGATATTACACCTGAAATGAAGGATTATTGGGCTAATAAAAAAGATATTATCCAAATGGAAATTCAAATGATAAAAAATGTGCAGCAAGCTGGAAAGGTTTCGAACTCCCAAAATATTGTTGAAGAATATAATAATTTTATACAACAACACTGGTGTGATAATTACCCACATGAAAGAAATGAACAGTTAGAATTTTTAGATAGCGAAGAGTACGGACTAACATTCTATAATACCTGTATTTCGTACTTAAACAGAATTCTTGCTTGTAATAACTTGCCGGAGGATGCAAGAACTCATTTTGAACAGGAAATAAATCATTGGAATGCGGAAAAACAATCACGACTTGGCGAAATTAATTGGCATAATCAGAATCACGGTATTAAAACTGAATCTTTCCAAGATGTATTTGAAGAATTTGACAAAGCTGTCCCTGACAGAACAACAACTTTTGAGGAAAAGAAACTTGCAGCAGCTTATATTAAAAGAATGATACTGTGTGATGATATTAGTCCCGAGCTAAAGAATTATTGGCAGAATAATAAAGATATTATTGAGATGGAAATGCATACAATTCAAAATGAAACAATGGTTGGAAATGGCGAGAAAATTGAAGATGTTTGGCAAGAATTTTCTGAGTTTACCAATAAATATTTCGGCAGTTTGAATGACAATATGAGTATGGAAGAAAAGTATGAAAACAGAGTCGCATACTATAATATGTACAAAAGTTTTATAAATAGATTTATGGGCTGTACTGATATTACAGAAGAACAAAGAGCTGAATACATGAGAATGGATTTAAATGCAGACAGAGATTTGTTTAATTGGGAATGTGATTATCAAAGATATAAAGATTCTCAATAAAAAAAGTTCAATGTACTTTCAAGAAATATATTAAAAAGGTAGTAAAAGCCTTGTAACAAGCTTGTTTATAACCTTCATAGACATCGAACTGTAAAAAAAAACAGTCGGTTTGAGAAGAAAGTTTGTAGGTTGGGTTTTCAACCCAACAATAACCTTTGGGTGCAATTTTGTACAATAGGGTGCAAGAATAGTGCAAAAAATGAGTAAAAAAGTGCAAGAAAAGTCACTTTTGGAGTTGTAAAATAACAGTTGATTTAAAAAGAAAGAACAGAGAATTTGATAGTTATTTTGGTGCAAATAAGCACATAAATGGCTTACTTATTTTTAATTAAACTAATAATGGTAGTATATATTATCCAAGGTGTTAGTATCAGACCACCAAAAATAAAAATTAACAAAAAATACCATTTAATTGGATTAGGTTTATATATATAGTTTAACTCATTATTTTTATTATGATTTGAGATTATAGATTTAAGTTGATTACATTCCCCCAATCCTAAACTGTGATGGGTGATAAGATTTTCTTCATTAAAATTATTTATTGAGATTAGATAATATGTTTTTTTACTTTTTGACGGTTTACACGAAAATGATTTTATATTATTTAAGTTATATTCAGCAATAATTTTACTTTCATTTTTTAAATATGTAGTATAAAATTTGCATTGCCCACTAGTATTGCATACAATGTGATGAGTTTCTGTAAAAATAAATAATGGAGCAACATAATTTCCTATAAAAAACAATAAGCATATAATGATTGCCCAAATTTTATCAAAGACTGTACTAAATTTAAAATACATCAACATCCTCTGTTGATTATAATATCACATTGGCATAGTAACAAATACTTATGCAGTATGCAACTGTTTGTAAAAATTCTAAAACTTCAAGTACAATTATTGGGACAAAAAGTACAAATGAGCGGACATTTTGGTTACCGAAACCGGACATTTCGGACATTTTGACTCAACCCATTTCCGACCTTACAAAATTGCTATTATTTACTAAAATTAGCTATCTTGACGACTAAGATTATTTACCCCTTCCGACCAAATGTCCTGTTAAAAGGTAAGAACCTTGGTTCGATTCCGCTATTCTACGCAAAATCAAAAAAATATGCCGCGAGGCGGAATCGAACCACCGACACGGGGATTTTCAGTCCCCTGCTCTACCGACTGAGCTATCGCGGCATATTTTTATTATTGCCTTTAGGCATAAGTATATTGTACTTGGTAAAGATTATTAATCAAGAGGTAAGTTTAATTTTGCGGTGCAAACCAGGAAGTTATATTTCTGCCCTCTATCATTGGTTTCTTTTCAACAACTACCGGATCATTTGCCAAATCTGCTATAAAACGATTTGCCAAGTCAATTGCCAATGATGAGTGCTGCATTTCACGACCTCTCAGCATGACTACCAGCTTAACTTTGTTACCTTGTGATATAAACTTTCTGATACTTTTCAATCTGACTTCATAGTCATGGGTATCAATTTTGTATCGAACTTTTACTTCTTTAATGTCGATTGTATGTTGTTTTTTCTTCGCTTCTTTTGCTTTTTTTTCAAGTTCGTATTTATATTTTCCGTAATTTAAAATTTTTGCTACAGGCGGAGCTTGATTTGCACTGATTACTACTAAATCTAAATCTGCTTCCTCTGCCATTGCTAGTGCTTTTGATGTGGGCACTACACCTACATTATTACCTTCCGCATCAATAAGACGTACTTCTTTTGCTCGGATTTTTTCATTAATTAGCGGCTTCTCTTTGCTTTTACCGGCAATTTTTTCTTCGTTTGAAATAATTATTCTCCTTATATTGTTAAGTATATTTACATTTTTTATGATACCATGCTCTGTAGATATTGCAAGTAGTGTATAATGTCGTTTTATTATCTGATTAATTGTTTGCTTCATATTCACGGCTCAGAGCCAGCCATTCATATCCGCCTGTTGATGATGGCGGAATATCAGTAATATATGTACCGCCATTTCTGCCTCGTAAAAATTCTATATATCCGTCATTCGCTATCATATCAAGCGCATTTTTGATTGTTTTTGTGCTTACATTAAATATTTCCGAAAAATTCTTTATAGACGGCAGTTTATCCCCACGTTTACAGTTCTCTATAATATACTGTTTAATTTTTTGTTCTACCTGTTCATAAAAATATAGTGTGTTATTGTCATCCTTAACGTAGCTTCCGTAGTATCCTCTTCTTGTACGTACTATATCAGCTGCTTCCAGGATTTTGATTGCATCATGTACGGTTTTAATACTTACTCCGTACATGTCCGCTAATGTGCTTACAGAAGGTATTTTATCTCCTTTGGAAAAATCATTTTTTATATAATTTACAATGTGTTCGGCAACTTTATCAACTATTGTTTTAGTTTCTGATGTTTGGTTCTTATATTTTAAACTGTTAATTATAAAGTATTTTTCGGATTTTTTTAATATTTTTTGTGTCAGAAGACTATTAATTGCAATTCTGATTGTTGTAGCCGGAATTTTAAGTTCATCAGATAACTTTCTTATTGAAGGCAGCTTTTCTCCGGTCTTATATCTTGTTTTAATATATTGTTTCAGTATTTCAACGGTAACATCGCGTTTTGAAGTTAGTTTTTCTGACGGTGTATCATTAATATCCCTGATAAAAGTGCCGATTTTTTGCCGGGAAAAAACCAATCCCTTATCTTCTATTATTCTGAATACATTTTGCATTGTTCCGAGACTTACACCGATATGAAATGCCAATTCTGATTTAGCGGGTAAAAAATCGTACGGTTTAATTTTACCGTTCTTCAGTGATTCTTTTATCCAGACTGTCAGCCATTCTGATATTTTATTAACTTTGTTTTCTTCCGGTAAAAAACTGTGTACGTGCGGAGCCATTTCCTCAACTGTAATTTTTCTGCCGGTTTTAATGTTGTTCATTAATTATTCCCTTAAATTATTAAAACAATCATACCATAAGAATGTATATAAAATTACAGATATTTTTTGTCCTTAAGTTCATCAGGCATAAATTGTTGTTTTATGTCAGGGGCACTGTGTGTATATATGTATCCTTCCCCAAATCCGTATTTTGCGGCATCTTTGTAGTGAGCATCTCTTAAGTGCATAGGCGGAGGAAAATCGAGTCCGCTTTCAATATCTGCCAGTGCTGAATCTATTGCAACACACGCCTTATTTGATTTCGGGGCATTCGCAACATAAACAACCGCATTTGCAAGCGGGATTCTGCCTTCAGGTAAACCAATTAGTTCAACTGCTTTATATGCACTTACGGCAATATTCATTGCGTTAGGATCGGCAATTCCGACATCTTCTGCAGCGCATACAATAAGTCGTCTTGCGATAAATCTTGGATCTTCGCCCGCTTCAATCATTTTTGCAAGGTAATATATTGCCGCATCTGCATCCGAACCTCTGAGGCTTTTTTGGAAAGCTGAAGCACAATCATAGTGTTCCTGTTGTGAATATCTTGTATTTCGTTTCTGGGTGATACTTTCAAGAATATCAATTGTCAAAAGTCTTGTATCATTAGAAAAATTGCTTGCAAAATACGAGTTTTCAACGAGGTTTAATGCACATCTTGCATCTCCTCTTGCATTATTTACTATAAATTTTATAACATTATCATCATATTCAATAGGCTGATAATTTTTTTCGAGATATTCAAATCCTCTGTTTATAATTTTAGCCATACTAATGTCATTTATCGGGTTTAATCTAATAACCTGTACCCTTGAAAGTAGTGCCGGAACAACCTGAAATGACGGATTTTCTGTTGTTGAACCAATTAGAAAAAGTGTGCCGTTTTCAACATGCGGCAGCAGTGCATCCTGTTGAGTTTTTGAGTAACGGTGAATTTCATCAATAAATAAAATTGTTTTTTGTCCTGCTCTTAGTGCTTCTCTTGCTTGTTCAACGGTTTCTTTAATTTCTTTTATGCCTGAAGTTACGGCTGATAATTCAATAAACTGTGCATTGACTTTTGTTGCAATCAGCCTTGCCAGTGTCGTTTTACCGCAGCCGGGAGTTCCCCACAGAATAAGTGAAAAAAGCCGTTGTGTTTTTAATAAATTTAAAAGCGGAGAATTAGGAGCAACAACATTAGACTGACCTAAAAATTCGTCAAGAGTTTTTGGTCTTAATATCTCCGCAAGCGGAGTCTGTTTATTGATTTCTTCCAGTTGTGTAAATAAATCCATTAACAAATCCCTTAGATAAAGCGATTAAAAACTTCATCAATGTTTTTAAGATAGTCGTTCATTTCAAAACAGTCATTAATCTCTTTTTCTGATAATTTTGAAGTCACATCACTATCTTTTAATAACTCCTGCTTGAAGTCACCGCCGTTCAGAGCATTGAGTGCGTGTTTCTGAACGATTTTGTATGCATTTTCCCTTGTATATCCTTTTTCCGTTAGTTTTAACAATACTTTCTGAGAGTACACTATACCGCCGTACAGGTTTGCATTGTTAAACATTCTTTCTTCATTAATAACAAGGTTTTCCATAACTTCTGTAAACCTGTGAAGCATAAAATCAACCAGTATTAACGAATCCGGAAAAATTATTCTTTCAGCAGAACTGTGTGAAATATCTCTTTCGTGCCACAGATTAATGTTTTCAAAAGCCGTTATCATGTTAGAACGGACAACTCTTGCAAGTCCGCACAGGTTTTCGCAAAGAACAGGGTTCTTTTTGTGCGGCATAGCTGAAGAACCTTTTTGATGCTTGCCGAAACCTTCTTCCACTTCTCTGACTTCTGTTTTCTGCAAATGTCTGATTTCTGTTGCAAACTGTTCAATGATTGCGGCAATTGATGCAAGTGAAGCCATAAATTTTGCGTGTCTGTCACGGGATATAATTTGTGTAGAAATTTTAGCCGGTTGAATATTCAAATATTCGCAAGCCAGTTTTTCTGTTTCAGGCGGAACATTACTGTATGTTCCGACAGGACCGGATATCTGTCCTACGGAAACTTCTTTCAGCGCATATTCAAAACTTTCTTTGGCTCTGTTTATTGAATCCAGCCAGTTTAACAATTTAAACCCGAATGTTGTAACTTCCGCATGTACCCCGTGAGAACGTCCTATACAGATTGTGTTTTTGTGTCTGAAAGCCATATCTTTAACTAATTTTGACAATTCATCCAAATCCTTCAGTATAATTTTTGAAGAATCGATAATTTGCAGAGCAAAAGCAGTATCTATTACATCCGAACTTGTGAGCCCCATGTGTATATATTTTGCATTTTCTTCTCCTACACTTTCATTTACGGCAGTTAAAAATGCAATTACATCGTGTCTGACTTCTTTTTCGATTTCATCAATTCGGTCAAGTGAGAAGGATGCATTTTCTTTGATTTCCTTTAGGTTTTTTTCGGGTATTTTGCCTAATTGTGTATATGCTTCACATACCGCAAGTTCAACTTTAAGGTAGTAACGGAATTTTTCATCCTGTTCCCATATTTTTTTAATTTCTTCTCTGGAATATCTGTTTATCATATAAATTATTATACATTAAAAATATATAGTTAATTTTTCATGCTGCGTTTAAGACTTTTTTTAATTTGACTTAAAGGTCCGTTGTACGGATCTGCAACATTAGAAATATATTTTCTGGTGTATATAAACGGAAATTTCGGAATCCAGCCGCATTTCATAATAACATTTACAGTGTCGGCACCCTGTGAAAACATTAATTCGTCTATGGTTTGTTCATAAGCCGGTGAGATGGATGAAAACAGTTTTAGTAAATAGTCAGTAAATGTTACACTGTAATACCCTGTAGTCGCAATCGGATTCGTGGTAATATCAACAAGCTGAATATTGTTTAAATCTTCATGAAGCAGTCTGATGTCGTAAGGTACTTCAAGTGCTGTGCCGCTTTCTCTTATTACTTCATAAGTTTCTCCGTTATAAACAAGAACTAATTTATTAAATTCGGGCATATAGATATCTTCAAAAATATTATCAAGAATCATTTGTCCGTTCATATCAGAGATGCCGTACATATAATTTTTAGAAGTTACAAACATTCCTCCGTATAAAAGGTCAATTGAAGAATATTCAACCGGCAGAATATCAAATCCCATTTCATCATAAATACCGTATTTGTCGCCTTTTTTGAATTTAACATATTTTCCCAAAACTCTTTCCGCATGGCTGAATCTCGGTTCAACTATAATCTTGCCTGAGTTGTGCATAATTCCGAATTTTGAGCCGTCCTGTATAATCCAGGCAGTGTTGCCTAATCTTACCATTTTTTTATATTTTGCATCCGCAATTACAGTTCCGTTTTCATCAATAAGTCCGAACTTACCGTCATCTGATGAAAATACAGATACATCGGCAAGTGTGCCGAGTTGTATTAACAAAAACATTAGTATTATGAAAGCTGTCTTCTTCATATTTTCAGATTATCATAAAAAATTCAATTTGTCAGAGCATTAATTTTATAAATTTGCAATACCGTCAATTCTATTCTATAATCATTACAGCCGTTTAAATTTAAAGGAGTAAGTATGAAAATATTATTTGCAGCAGGAGAAGTATCACCTTTTTCAAAAGCGGGAGGATTGTCTGATGTTGTCGGAAGTTTGCCGAAAGCATTGGAAAAAGATGCGGAAATTGCTATTTTCACTCCTTTGCACGGTTGTATTGATTATAATAAATGGGGACTTAAAGAGCTTGAAAACTCTGAAAAGTGGATTACGTTCGGTTCTTCTCCGCAAAAATTCAAGTTGCATATGGCGAAGCTTCCCGGAACAAATATTAATGTATTTTTTGTGCAAAATGACTGGTATTTTTCTTGTTTTCAGGACGTATATCCGAGATGGCTTGATCCCAGATATGAACATGAAAGATATATTGCTTTTTCTCTGGCGACATTAGAGTATGCTAAAGATTTAAATTTTAGAGCTGATATAATTCATTCTAATGATTGGCATACAGCTATGATTCCTTTGTATATTAAGGCGAATTACAAGTTTGACGAATTTTGGTGTAAAACGAAAAATGTATTTGAAATTCACAATTTAGCATATCAGGGTGTTTGGTTTGAGGATATTTTGGATTTTGCCAATATGCGGAAAGACATTGTGTACAATGAATGGGGTTGTGAGCATTATGGCAAGGTTAACTGGATGAAGGGGGCAATAAATTATTCAGATAAAATTGTAGCTGTATCCCCCACTTATGCAAGAGAAATATTATCCGGTGAGTATGGTGAAGGTATGGACTATACTCTCAGAGGACATACTGACAAACTGACAGGGATTGTAAACGGTATTGATTATTCGGTATTTAATCCAAAAACCGATAAAACTCTGGCTAAAAATTATGATATAAGTTCATTAAAAAACAAAGAAGTTAACAAAAAGAAAATCACTGAATATTTCGGACTTAATTATAATCCTGAGAGACCGTTGATATCTCTGATATCACGTCTTGTTGACCAAAAAGGACTTGATTTAATCAGGCAGGTAGAAGGTGATTTGCAGAATATTAATGCTGATTTTATTTTCCTTGGAACAGGTGATAAGTCTTATGAAAATTTATTTATTTGGCTCTCAAATAACACTTCAAACATAAGAGCTTATGTCGGGTACAGAGGTGATTTGGCAAATCAGATATATGCAGGCAGTGATTTCTTCCTGATGCCGTCAAAGTTTGAACCATGCGGACTTTCTCAACTTATTGCTATGAGGTTTGGTACTTTGCCTATAGTCAGAGCTACCGGCGGTCTTGAAGACACTGTTACAGGTTACCCTTTAAATGATTCGAACGGTTTTAAGTTCTGGGGATATGACGGCTGGGCTATGAAAGATGCCATTAATTGTGCAATAAATGTATATAAAGACAAATATACTTTTAATGCAATGAGAGAATCTGCTATGAAAGCGGATTTCAGCTGGAAAGAAAGTGCTAAAAAGTATCTGGAACTATATAAGAGTTTAGTTTAAGATTTGCGTTTTGATTTTTCAGTATATGAATGGCTTTCTTTTATACGGGTAAATATTTCTTCATCAGTCAATGTTTCATCTAATGACATTGTTATCCAGTAAGTTTTGTTCATGTGATATGCCGGATAATATCCGTCTTTTTTAATGAGTTCAGGTATTGTTTCTTTGTCGAGTTTTACATTCATAACTTCTGTTAATTCGGAGGATTTCTCTCCGAGCTTTTCACGTTTTACCTGCATAATAATTCCATACCATTTATTATTGTTTGGGTTTTTGAATACTCCGCAATCAGGTGAATCGTCCCATAAAAATTGAGGTTTGTCTTTATAATTATCATAAATTAATTTACAAATTCTGTTTCCTTGCTTTGATACAAAGTATTTTTCGTTGAAGCAATTATCTCTTATATCAGTCAAAATTTTAATATATTCTTCTCGGACTTTACCTATATATGCCCCTTCGTTATTTTCAATTCTCAGCGGCAAATATTCGTCTTGGTTTTCCATATCTATAACTTTGCCCTGAACGTTGCCGGATTTGTTAATTTCTATAAGAGCCAGAAAACTTTTATTCATAAAATATTTTTCACATTTATATGTGCTTTTGTCTTTTATAAATCCGTATTTTGTAAGTTTATTTAATTCAACTTCGTATTTTTTAAATATTTCAGTTTCAATGCTCATTTTTACAGTTTTTTAACCATTTCTTCAAGGCATATTTTTACGTGTGCATAGTTTAAGCCGCCCTGCATATATGCTGCATAGGGTTCTCTTATTGGGCCGTCAGCAGAAAGTTCAATTGTGGAACCCTCAATAAATGTTCCGCCTGCCATAATTACCTTATCTTCATAACCGGGAATATATTCCGGAACCGGAGTTACATAACCGTTAACTGGAGAAAGCATTTGAATTGTTCTGCAAAATTCTTCAAGTTTCTCTCTGTTATTGAATATTATATTTTGAATAATATCTGTTCTTTTTTCATCATGTCTCGGAATTGAGTTAAATCCGATATCTTCAAAAACTTTTGCGGCAAGTATTGCACCTTTTACTGCCTCTGATACAATCGAAGGTGCCATAAATAATCCCTGAAAAATCAGTCTGTGCTGATTAAACATTGCTCCGCCTTCCGAGCCGATACCGGGAGCGGTTAATCTGTTTGCACTTCTGTCGACATATATACCCCTGCCTGCTATATAGCCGCCTGCTTCAACAATTCCGCCGCCCGGGTTTTTAATAAGTGAGCCGCCAATTAGGTCTGCACCGACTTCAAGTGGTTCTGTTTTATCAACAAATTCTCCGTAACAGTTATCTACAAAGCAGATACATTCCGGATTTTTCGATTTCACGATTTTACAAATTTTTTCTATATCATCTATTGAGAGTGATTTTCTTGTTGAATATCCTTTTGAACGTTGGATTAGAACCATTGTAACAGTTCTGTCAATCGTTTCTTCAAGTTTTTGATAATCGATATCTGTATTATTTATAAGCGGTACTTCATCATATAAAACCCCATTGCCGATTAGTGAAGCTCGTTTTGTTTCTTCATCACCAGCGGTTCCTATTACCTCCTGCATAGTATCATAGGGCGCTCCTGCAACAGATATAAGCTTGTCGCCATATTTGAGGTTTCCGAATAATGCACAGGCTAAAGTATGCGTTCCTGAAGCAAAATGTATTCTGACTAATGCTTTTTCCGCATTAAATACCTGTGCAAAGGTTTTATCTAAGACTTCTCTGCCCAAATCATCATGACCATAGCCTGAAACGGTATAAAAATGTTCCGGTGCAACCCTGTTATCAATAAATGCTTTTAATACTTTTCTCTGGTTATAATCTCTAATCTCATTTATATAATCAAATTCTTTTTCCAGCTCTTTTTCTGCATTTTTAAAATCGTACTGCATATTAAAATCCCTTTAAAATATCTTCAGTATGTCAATTATTTTATCAAAAACAAAAAGATAAAGAGAGAGATTGTTAATGTAAAATTCACTGATTTTTTTCTGCTATAATATTAAATAAATCGGGAGTATATTTCTACGGAGCTAAATAGTGAAAAAGTTTTTAATTGCAATTTTTACAATATTTTTGACCGCAAATTTTTCGTTCGCAATCCAAGCCAAAGTTGAGAAATATGAAATTGATTTTCCGACAGCCTATGAATTAATGTTTAACAACAACAATTCCATAAAGGCAATTTTAGAAGAAATAAATGCTAAAAAATACAAAAAAAATGCCGCAATTGGTGAATTTATGCCAAAAGTAGGAATGAATGCGACATTTATCCACTTTGACAAAGACATAGGAACAGGTGTAAACTCATTACCCATGATGGGTACAACTGTTACGATACCTAATCTTGTAATTCAGGAAAAAAATGTTGCAACTTTCGGTTTTACTGCACTTTGGAATGTATTTACAGGCGGGAAAATCTGGGCGCTCAATTCGGCTGCAAGAGCGGAACTTGCAGGTTCAAACCTTAAATATAAAAGTTTGTCCGGAAGTTTAACCACAAGACTTGTTGAAAGATACTACGGACTTACACTGGCTCAGGATATTGCCGAAGTCAGAAAAATGGTTAAAGATACGACAGAAGAACATCTTAATGATGCAAAACTTCTCGAAAAAGAGGGAATGATTGCAAAATCAGAAAGACTTCATGCGGAAGTTGCATACAAACAGGCTAAAAAAGATTATGATGCAGCTGTTAAAGATGTTTCAATAGTGGAAGAAAGTGTAAAAAATCTTATTAAAGATGATGACGTTGATTTGACGGGAATTACAATTCAGCCGTTATCTCATCTTTTTGTTTACGAAGGCGCAATAGCCGGTCTTGACGAATGGAAAAAGCTCGCTCTTGAAAATAATCCTGACTTTAAACAAACAGAAGTTCAAAAAAAACTTGCACAGGCAAATTATAGGGCAAATGTTGCAAATTATCTGCCAACAGTTTCTCTGTTTGCGTACGATGTTACTGCACAAAGTCATCTCGCATCGCAGCTGCCGAGATTTGGTGTGGGAGCAGGTGTAAATTTTATGCTATTTGACGGTTTTTCACGTTTTAACAATCTTAAAGCTGCAGATGCATTAAGAAAAGAAGTTAAATACGCAACTTTTGCTGCTAAAAATGATATTGAAAGCCTTGTTGTTAAAAATTACAATGAACTCTTAAAATACAAGGAAGAATATGAAAGTACGGATAAGACGATTGAAAGTGCTCAGGAGTCCTTAAGATGTGCAATGCTTGCATTTAAAGAGGGATACGGGACGTCATTGTCCGTTACAGATGCGCAGACTATGCTTGCATCAATTAAAATTCAGCGCTTAAATGCACTTTACAAATACGATTTAAAACTTGCGGAATTGCTCGCAAACATTGGTGAATCAGATAAAATTCTTGAATATATTAAAAACTCAGCAGAGGAGAAATTATAATTTATGAAAAAATATATTGGTTTGATAGTCTTAGTTATATTGGTTATTTTAGTCATTTTTGCCGTGAAAAACAATAATCAAATGATTGTTCAGGGTGAAATTGACACAAAAACCGTTGATCTTTCATCAAAAATAACGGGACGTGTAAGAGAAATTAAAGTTAAAAAAGGCGATACCGTTAAAAAAGGTGATATACTTGTTATTTTGGATACACCTGACATTGAAGCAAAATCTGCTCAGGCTGATGCGGCAATAGAGCTGGCACAATCAAAAGAGCTTGAAGTATATAATGGTGCCCGTTCTGAACAAAGAACAATGGCTTTGAATACTTTGAATAAGGCAAAATCAAATCTTGCTCTTGCAGAAAAGACATACAACAGGGTAAAAAACCTCAATGCTGAGGGGGTTGTTTCCAATCAAAAGGCTGATGAAGCATTTACTATGTACCAGGCTGCTCAGCAGGATGTTTTGGTTGCCCAAAACAACTACAACATGCTTGAAAACGGCTCCAGATACGAAGACAAGCTTATGGCAAGTGCAAATGTAAAAAAAGCAAAAAGCACTAAAAATGAGGTTCAGTCTTATTTAAATGAAAATGTTATAAAATCACCTATTGACGGACAGGTTACCGAGCTTTCCGTTGAAGAAGGAGAGCTTGTCGGTGCAGGTTATACAATAATTACTATTGTTGATTTAAATGATAATTGGGCGGTTTTCAATCTTAGAGAAGATATGTTACCAAAAATTAAAATGGGAACGGAATTTTTTGTAAAGGTTCCCGCAATCGGAAAAACTCCAATAAAAGTAAAAGTTGACTACATTTCCGCTATGGGGAATTTTGCAACATGGAGAGCTACAAAAATCAGAGGAGATTTTGACCTGAAAACTTTTGAAATACACGCAAAACCTGTTGAAGCCAATTCCGATTTAAGAGCCGGTATGAGTGTAATTGCTGACTGGAATAAAATTAAAAATTAAAAGGCAAGTATATGAACGGTTTTTGGGAAACTGCAAAACGTGAGATATCAAGAATCAAATCAAGCAGATTTATGCTTGTTATGATTTTTGTTCTGCCGATATTTTTTTCATTCATCATTTGGTGGACATTCAGCGCCGGCACAGTAAAAGATTTACCGGTTGCAGTTTTGGACTTAGACAATAGTGACATTTCAAGGGGAATAACAAGAGCGATTGATTCAACCCCGTCTGCTGATATAAAATACAGGGTTGAAAGTTACAATCAGGGATATGACTTAATAAAGAGCGGTCAGGCATACGCATTTATTGTATTCCCTCAGCATTTCAAAAAAGACTTAAACAGAAATAATCAACCTAAAATAGTTTTTTATTACAATAACCAGACAATTCTTATTGGCGGTATTTTATCTAAAGACATACAAAGTGCCGTTATAACAAGTATGAAAGCCGTTGATGCTCAAATAAGAATGAAAAAAGGTCTGCCCAAAGATGCTGTTATGCAAAAAGTAAATCTGATTCGTGTGGATGAACGGGTTAAATCAAATCCTTATATGAACTATGCTTATTTTTTGGCTTTCGCAGCTATCGCTCATATTTTTCAGATTTTTGCGGTTCTTTTTTCCGTATGGACATTGGGAATTGAGTTTAAAGACGGAACAACAAAAGAATGGCTGAAAACCGCAAATGACTCAATTTTCAATGCAGTTTTCGGAAAATTATGCGTATATTTAATCATCTTTACGGCTCTGATTCTTTTTACTTACTTCTGTTATATTGTGTTGTACGGCTCACCTTTCAACGGAAATATAATTTTCTGTATTCTTTCAACAATGTTGTTCATTTTGTCTTATCAGCTTGTCGGAATGATGTTTGTTGCGATAACCTCAAATCTCAGATTATCGATGAGCTGCGGTGCTTTTTACACTGCAATGGGACTGACGTTTGCCGGAATGACTTTCCCTGCAATGTCAATGCCGGCAATTGGAAGATTTTATAGTGTACTTTTACCGATAAGACCGTATGTTAATCTTATTATTGACCAAGCAATGAAAGGATTTCCGATTCAATATGATTTAATCTATATTTATTGGATAACAGCAACAGGACTTTTGGGGTTGAGTACAATCGGATTACTGAAAAAACACGCATGCGATGAGGAGTTATGGTATCAAATATAATAAAAATCTGTAAAGACGAACTTAAATTAATATTTACCGATGCAGGATGCCTTCTCGTTATGGTTGGTGCGATATTTATGTACAGCATTTTTTACATGATGCCGTTTTCTAATCAGGCAACGAGAGATGTTCCCATTGGTGTTATTGATAACGACAGATCAGCAATCTCACGCGAATTTATCAGGGACTTGGATGCAACGGAATATGTCAAAATTAAAAACGATTTTACAGACATAAATGAAGCAAAACAAGAATACTATAAAAATAAAATTCAGGCATTTATTGTTATTCCTAAAGATTTTGAACGTGACATAAAACGTGGAAAACCATCGTTTGTATCAACATACTCGGACAGTGCCTTCATGATAATTTACAAACAGGTAGCAACTGCCGTTGCGACTCTTGCAACAGAATTTGGCGCAAAAATCGAGGTCGGAACACTGATGAAAAAAGGTGTGCCTAAAGATAAAGCCATAAAACTCGTTATGCCGTTTGACTTTGTTCAAAATCCTTTATATAACCCGATAGGAAGTTATCAAAATTATATTTATCCGATGGTTTTGATTATGCTTTTACAACAGACGATGATAATAGGTGCGTGTATGATTGGCTCAACAATTCGGGAAAAATTGCGGGGGGTGCGCTATAGAGAAAAAGACGGAAGTGTAAAATTTTATAAGCTTAATTCTGTTACACCCTACTCAAACAATCCTGTTGAGATAGTTTTAGGGAAAGCTTTTGCTTATTCGGGATTATATTATATCTATGCAATGATTTATTTTCTCATTTTCCCGTCATTTGTTGTGTATGATATGACATATAATATCTTCCCTATGGTTTTGATATTAATCCCGTATTTGTTATCCTGCGCATTTTTTGGACAAGGTCTTGTATATTTCTGCTCAAAACGTGAAGTTTCGTTTTTTATATTGGTTTCTTCATCAGTACCTTTAATATTCTTACCAGGATTTGTATGGCCAAAAGAAGCAATTCCCGCCTTTTTGAATTTTGTCTCAAAATTTATACCTTTTGAACCTGCTGCAGACGGATTAATTAAGATAAATCAAATGGGTGCAAGTTTTTCACAGGTTCAGAAGGATTTTTGGATTTTGGTCGGATTATGCGTAATTTATTTTATTTGTGCCTGTGCAGCAGTCAAAAAAATGCAAAGCGAAACAACACAAAATATTGAAGATATGTAACCCCAAACGTCATGTCATCTGATCGGTTTCTGAGTTTGTGTGTCAAACTTGCGATACTTTATGTCAAAATCCCTGATACAAAACAACAAAACAAAACACAACTGTACCCGAAAAAGTGGACTTGTATTTAGTGGTATATGTTGAGAGATTGGAACTCTCGACCTTATTATTTAATTGTCATTCACAATTTAACTCTGTGTTATAATATTTTCAAGTTATTCGACTTAATTTGTATCATTTTGACACAAATTAACAAATAATAAAAATTTAGGAGAGATTATGACACAAAAAATTATAGGACTAATCGGCATATTTATTTTTCTTTTTATTGCATGGTTATTTAGCAGTCACAAAAAGTCAATTAATTTCAGAACAATTCTAATAGCTTTTTTTCTGGAATTTATTGTTGGAACAACGATTTTTTTATTGCCGAAAAGTCGAAATGTTTTATTAGCTTTCAGTCATTTTTTCTCAAATATTATAGAAGCATCCAGAGAAGGAGTCGTATTTGTTTTCGGCTCTTTAGGTGCAGCAAACTCAGAGCTGGGATTTATTTTAATATTTCAAAGTTTAACATTTATAATAATTTTTGCATCACTTTGTAGCTTGCTTTATTATTTAAGAGTTTTACCGTTTATTATTGTAACCATAGCAAAATTTGTAAAGAAATTTTTTGGTATAAGTGCAATTGAAGCAATATGTTCTGCAAGCAATATGTTTGTAGGTATAGAATCTTTTACAAGTATCAGACCGTATTTTAAAACATTAACCCGCTCTCAATTGTTCCTGATTTTTACGGTTTTCATGTCAACAATAGCTTCATCAATGTTAGCTCTGTATGTATCACTGCTTAGTGATAAAATTCCGACAATAGCAGGACATTTGGTGGGTGCAACCGTATTATCAATTCCAAATGCAATTATGATAGCAAAGATTATGGAGCCAGAGATAGAAACTCCTGAAGAAAACGAAATGAAAATTGAAGTTCCCGAATCTGCAAGAACTTTTACGGGAAGTATTGTCAACGGTGCAATGGACGGCGGTAAAATGGTTATGGGTATAACAGTGTTACTTGTTGCGGTAATTGGCATATTAGGCATATTTAATCTATGCTTGAGCTATTTCACTGATATAACTATAGCTAAATTTTTAGGATTTATATTTAAACCGGTTGCTTTCTTAATGGGTGTTGCTCCGCAAGATACATCAATGGTCGGAGAATTCTTGGGAACAAGGCTTATTATGACAGAAGTACCGTCTTACGTCGGATTAAGTGAAGCAATTAAAACAGGTACTATATCTGCACATAGTGCAATCATTGCTTCGTATTCTTTATGCGGATTTACCAGTATTGAATCTTTAAGTATAGCAGTTGGAGGAGCAGTTGCTCTTGCACCTGAAAGAACAGAATTGATAACTTCCGTTTGCTATAAAAGTTTACTTGCTGCAACGATTGCAACTCTAATAACAGGAACTGTCGCAGGATTGTTTTATATTGGATAGGGGTAAATATATTTATGGGTAAAAGTTTTAATTTTATTAATAACATCCGACTAAAAAGGTAAAAGGGGTAAATGTATTTAATTTTAATATTAACTTCCGAGTTTACATGTCAAACTTGCGATACTTTATGTCAAAATCCCTGATACAAAACAATTGATATTATTATAAAATTTAAAATAGCTAAAACGCAATAAAAAAGAGCCTTTACAGGCTCTTTTTTAAAATTGGAGGTTAGGAGATTCGAACTCCTGACCCTCTGCGTGCAAAGCAGATGCTCTACCAGCTGAGCTAAACCCCCAAGGTTTACTCATAACTTTCAGGCTTTTGCTTTCCTTTCGGTTACATTTATTATAATACATGGTAATTTTTTTTTGTAAAGCATATATTTATTGTTAGACTATTCCACTTTTCATGATATGATTTTATTTATAATACTGAGGAGCAGTTATGAATAAAAATTTGGTCGTTGGTGCAGGTTTTTCCGGTGCTGTTATAGCAAATTTAATTGCAGCAAAAACAGATGAAAGTGTTTTAATTATTGATAAAAAAGAGCATATTGCCGGAAATTGTTACGATTATCGTGATAAAAACGGAATCATGATTCATAAATATGGTTCTCATATCTTTCACACCAATTCCGAAATAATATGGAGTTACCTTAAACAATTTACTGATTTTAATACTTATATGCATAAAGTAATTGCAATAGTTGATGGTATTGAAGCCAATATACCGTTCAATTTTAATACTTTGTATGAGGTATTTCCTGTTTCTGTTGCTGCTAAATTAGAGGAAAAATTATTAGAAAGATTCAAATATAATACCAAAGTTCCCGTATTGGAATTCCTTAAACAAGATGATGAAGATTTAAAATTTTTGGCTAATTATATTTATGAAAAAGTCTTTCTTCACTATACAACCAAACAATGGGGAGTAAAGCCTGAAGATGTTGACGGTGCTGTTACAGCAAGAGTTCCCGTATATTTAAGTCGTGATAACAGATATTTTCAGGATAAATATCAGGGTATTCCTCTCGAAGGTTATACACGTGTGGTTGAAAAAATGCTTGATAATAAAAATATCAAAATCTCTCTCTCTACTGATTACAAAGATATTGATGCTTCCGGTTTTGACAGAATTTTTTACACCGGTTCAATAGATGAATTTTATAACTATAAATTCGGTGAATTACCATACCGCAGTGTGAATTTTAAATTTGAAGAATATAATAAGCCTTACTACCAGTCGAATGCGTGTGTTAATTATCCTTGCAATTATGATTTTACAAGAATCCATGAGTATAAATATTATCTTGATGACAAGTCTGATAAGACAGTAATTGCTAAAGAATATTCGGAAGCATTTGTAAACGGCAAAAATGAACGTTATTACCCGATTCAAAGTGATACAAATACTGCACTATATAATAAATATTATGAACTTAATAATTCTGATAATAAGGTACATTTCTTGGGTCGTCTTGGTGATTACAAGTATTACAACATGGATCAGGCAATTTTACGTTCAATAGAACTATTTGAGAAAGTTTATCATAAATAATCCTTTTTATTAAGATTATTTATATTGTTTTTTTTTAGCACTCTTTATATAATATTTTTATGATTAATAATGAATTAATGGGGATTGAAATTAACAATTATACCTTCAATGAAGCTGTAGAGAAGGCAATTTGTCTGATGAATTCCGATTTTGTATCTCAGGTTGTTACAATTAACCCCGAAATGTTTGCACAGGCAGAAAAAGACCAAGAATTTTTAAACATTGTAACTAATTCTGAAATGGTTGTTCCTGATGGTGTTGGTATAAAATTGGCTCTTAAATTTAAAGGGAAAAATATTGAAGTTATTTCCGGTATTGATTTTTCAAGAGAATTACTGAACAGATGTGCTGCTGACGGTTACAAAGTTGCAATAGTAGGTTCAAAAGAAGATGTTATTGCGAAGGCTGTCGAAAATTTGAAAAATGAAATTCCAAATATTAATATTGTTTATTGGCATAATGGGTATTTTGACGATAATAATCAGATTTATAATGAGATTAAAGCATCAGAACCGAATTTGGTTCTTGTAGCTCTCGGTTCTCCAAAACAGGAATATTTTATTTATAATGCAAAAAATATTCTGCCGCCTTGTCTTATGATAGGAATCGGCGGAAGTCTTGACGTATGGTCAGGTAATGTAAAAAGGGCTCCAAAATTATTTCAAAAATTAGGACTTGAGTGGTTGTACAGAACAATCTGCGAGCCCAGCCGATTTAAAAGAATCTTTCCTGCATTACCGCTATTTTTAATTAAATCGATATTTTATAAGAAGGAAAAAACATGTTAAAAGAAAATGAATTAAAAGAATTAAGAGTTTCTGCTGCAGAAACAAGAATGAATATTCTGAAAATGATACACGAGGCAAAATCCGGGCATCCGGGCGGCTCGCTTTCAGGTGCGGATATTCTAAATGTACTTTATAAAAAGTGTCTGAATATACCTTCAAAATGGGATAAATCACCCGATTTTGAATCCCGTGACAGATTTATTCTTTCTAAAGGACATGCGGCACCTTTATTATATTCGGTTTTGGCTCAACAGGGATTTTTTCCTGAAGAGGAATTGTTAACACTCAGAAAATTCGGTTCAAGGCTGCAAGGTCATCCTTCTAAAATTTTTGATATTCCGGGGATAGAAACATCTACCGGTTCTCTGGGACAGGGAATCTCAATTGCTTGCGGTGTTGCTTTAGGTCTGAAACTCGATAAAAATCCTGCTTCTGTTGTTGTATATACAGGTGATGGTGAATTACAGGAAGGCTCCTGCTGGGAAGCATTTATGCTTGCTGCCCACAAAAAACTTGATAATCTGATTGTAATTATTGACAGAAATAAGCTGCAGATTGATGGTTATACAGAAGATGTTATGAGCCTCGATAATTTGTATGATAAGTTGAAATCTTTCAATTGGGATGTTATTCAAATTAACGGCCATGATTACAATCAAATTTATGATTCGTTTATGAAGGCAAAAAAATGTACTCAGCCCTGTGCAATTATAGCGAATACCATAAAAGGAAAAGGAGTTTCATTTATGGAAAATCAGGCAGGCTGGCACGGTAAGGCACCAAATGATGATGAACTCGGTAAGGCACTAAAAGAGTTAAAAGAAGGAATATAGACTATGACTTGTCCGTTTAACAATTCAAATAATGAATGTAACAAAACCTGTCCTTTATTTATTTCACCTGATGATTTAAACGAATTTGTTGTGGCAAGATTGTCGAGTATTGGTGTTATGGAACGAACAAAAGGAATGTGTTCGATTAGAATGCTTGCACTAAGCCAGGGCAGGGCAATTTTTGAAAATACAAAAACCAGAGGTTAATCATTGATAAATTAAATCATGTTTATCAATTCATCATAGGTTGATATCTCAGTATAATTAATATTCAGGTTTCTGCCTGTTACGTCAAGTACTGTTTTATTTTCTTTGATTGCGTAAACAGTTTTATTAAGTTTCTGCATCTCAAGAACAGGTATTCCGCCCAGTGAATTATATGGCATTACTAAAAAATCAAGGTCTTTTATGTTAATTCCGTCTGTTTTAGATAATTTTGGAGCAATATTCAATCCCAAAAGAATGCAGGGAAGGAATGTTGGTGTAATATATTCTGCAGAACATTTTGAATCAACAATGTCCGTAGAGATGGTTATATTTTCAAATGCAGGTGAGTGTGCTGCCGGTACCATTAATTCTTTTGAGATGTAGTGTGAGATAATTGCCTCTACTCCGCCAACAGGATCAACACCGGTTCCGTTTACATAATCTTCACTTTCATCCTCAGGAAATAAACAAACAATTGCAATTGCTTCTGCACCTTTTTTAATAAGGTTTTCTGCCGATTTTTTTATTGTTGATAAGTTTTGTACGTCACCGGTTGAAGGTCCTGATTTATCAATGTAAAAGTCAACTCCTACATGTTCTTCAGTTACCTCATATCCTATAATATTAATGCCGTAAACTGTTTTAACTGCATTAATCGTATTAATATGAACATTCAAAACTCTTTGTGATATTGATTTATCAAATACAACACCGATTTTGTTATCGGAAGAAGGGATAAGATTGCATTCCCCTTTAAAGAAGCGGTCAAGAGAATATCCTTCAACATAGAACATATTTTCATTAATCGCAGAAAAACAGGCTGCATTAACTACATTCGGATTAACTATTAGTTTACACTTTTTGGATAGTTTTCTTGCCCATATACCGCTGTCTCCGGCATAACCTCCTATTGAAGCACCTACGCCGGTCGGAACTATAAATGCACCCAGTTTTTGATTTCCGTTAATCAAGTTTAACTCCAATAATAAATTACAGTCCTTTAATTCTGTTTAAAGGCCAGAATATAAATACAGCTCGACCGATAAATCTTTCTCTCGGTAATGTACCCCAGAAACGGCTGTCTTGGGAATTTCCCCTGTTGTCGCCCATCATAAAATAATGTCCTTCGGGTATTATAAGCGGTCCGCAATTCATATCATTTCTGCAGGGAATATAGTCGAATTCACTCATAATATAATCTTCCTGCAGCGGTTTATCATTTATATAAACGTGATATGCACTGTTTGAATCTTGTTTGATTTCGAGTTTTTCTCCCGGCAGTCCTATAACCCTTTTGATAAATGCAACATCTTGACATTTGATACCCGTAAGTCTGCTTAAAACCGCTAACGGATTAACGTCAAGTCTGACAAAAGGAGGGTAAAAAATCATAATATCACCACGCTTTGGGTATGATTCAAAACGATGATGTTTTATTACATTCGGAAATTTTGACAGTTTTTCTACAAAAATTCTGTCACCGTTACCGAAAAATCCGGGTTTCCCGATTAATGTCGGGAGCATAGAACCGGATGGAATATACCTCGGTTCGGCAATAAAAAATCTTATTATAATTAAGGCAATAACAACGAAAGCTACCGTATCTAATGCTTCTTTTGCATATGCCTTCAATTTGTCTTTATCAATCATAATGAACCTATCAAATCCTCTAAGTTTTTTCTGAAAATATTGTCCGGAAGTTCAAACAATAATGCTCTCAATTCTTCTTTATAATTATCCTTTAAACAGTTTGCTTTTTCAATACCTAAAATATTAACAATGGTTTGCACACCGTTTTCTTCATCGTTTTCCATAGAATCCTTTTCCGTGTCGTTTTCAATCTGGTAAATTATTCCAAATAAATTCCCGAATTTTTGAGCAAAAGCTTCATCAAGCCCTGATAAACAAGCTGCAGATGCCATTAAAGCTGCAAACAGTGATGCTGTTTTACCTTTAATTATATGCAAGTATTTTTCAATGCTAACTTTATTTTTAATATTTAATAACTGTTCGATTTCTGCTTCGCTCATTAATTTAATACATAACATATAATTATACGAAACTTTTTTGTTGTTAATGTTGTTCAGAATATCGACTGCAACTGACATAATGTAATCACCCAACAGAACTGAAGCTTTATTTGAATACTTATGTGCAATTGTTTCTTTACCGCGTCTGTTTTCTGCATTATCAATTACGTCATCATGCATTAATGATGCATTATGAATCAGTTCCGTAGCAACAATAAGATTTATCAAACTGTCAGAAATATCAATATTTAAACACTTTAAATATAATATTGTAACAATAGAGCGGATTCGTTTAGAACCATTGTTTAAAAAATTATAAAGCTCTGATTTTAAGGTATTGTCTGCTTTTATAACGAATTTTAATTTTGTATCAATTTTTTGTAATTCGTTCAAAATGTACGATTTATAATCATTCATTCCTTAATTTTAACATAACAATTTGTAATAAATAAAGGGGCTATGTAATAGCCCCCTTTTCTTAATTGATATCAATTAGATATTACCCTAATCAACAACACTGCATGATATTTGAATTTCTATTCATTCTTTAATTCTCCTATATCAGGTTCAAAGCGATACTCGGTGTTTGGTTTGCTGTTGAGAGTAATGTTGCTGATGCCTGTTGAAGAATTTGTGCCTGAATATATTTTGATGACTCTTCTGCTACGTCAGTATCTCTAAGGGTTGATAAAGATGATATAGTGTTTTGTGACTGAACATCTATAGCTGAGAGTGCTGATTCAATTCTCTTTTGAGAAGCACCGATTTTTGTTACACGTTTTGAAATATCATCAATAGCCATATCAATAAAACCAATCATTTGTTCCGGACCATCATCTTTATTATCCTGAAGAACATATTCATAAGTCTTTTTACCGGTATCTTCATCTTCGGTAACCTGACTTAATTTAAGTTTTGAACAAGCAGCTGCAAATATTTCATATCCGTCATCAGAATTGTACTTGTAGCTGGTGATTTTTGAGTTTGCTGCAGCATCCATATAGGTTGAGATTTGTTTTGTAGTCGTGCCTTCTGTATAGGATTTTCCGTAGAATAGTCCGCTTATGCTTGCATTTTTGAACAGGTCAACACCTAAGTTAATAACGCTGTCATCATTTGCATATAAGCCGACCTGTAAATCAATACCATTTTCTGTTACACCGGTATATTTAGAGTCTTCTGTATAAGACATCAATTTAATACCGTTATATTCTGCATTTGCAGAAATACGGCTGACTTCTTTTAATCTTGCTGCAATTTCAGCCTGAATTGCTTTAAGTGATGTAGAACCAAATGTTCCGTTAGCTGCCTGAACAGCCAAATCTCTGACACGTTGAAGGTGGGATGTTAACAAACCATAGGTTTGTTCTGCAGTTGTTAATAAGTCGCCGCCCATTGATGCGTTGTCTGCAGCCATTTCAAGTGAGCTGATTTGAGTTGTCCACATATCAGCAATAGAATAACCTGCTGCGTTATCGGATGCTGAATTAATTTTGAAACCTGTTGTCAATCTTTCAAGTGATTTGTTTAAGCGATTGGTCGCATTGTTCAGATTTCGTTCCGCAATGATTGCAGAAATGTTTGTGTTGATTGTGAGTGTCATTGATAGATCTCCTTTCTCTTTACGATACGTACTTTTAGCAGCACTTCCTTGTGCTGTAGTCTATATTTTTTATCAATGTTTTCTTTCTGAAATTTTGCACAATTTCTCCTGTGGTAGCGAATATTTCAAAATATCCGCAGTCCGATTAAACCTCTATTGAGGTTTGCTATTTATTCATAAATTGAGACAAAGACAATACTAACTAAGCGCTTAATTTTATAACTAAGTGCGTATAATATAATCTTTGTATTACTCCTTAAACCGGAACTCTCTCTTTCTTTTATATTCCGTTTAAGATTTTTGGAAATACCAATTCTTAGTTTGATTCAATATATTTTACATCCTTGCAAAATAATTTGAATTTTTGATACTTCCTGTTTGTTTTGTAAACCATATCCGTTACGTTGTTCGGTATCCTTACCCCGAATACATTTACCCTAAGATTTGTGATATATACTTTATACTAATATATTATTGCAACAGTATGTAAAAAAAGTAAACTGTTTTGTCAAGTTTTGTTACAAATCTTAATAATTATCCGAAAAATAGGCAATTTTTTTGGTAAAAAGAACTTTATATAATTATAAGAGGATAACTATGGCACCACAATGCAATATTAGTACAAATCAACAAACCGGTAAATTCTGGAGTAATGGTCACTACCAGGAAGCTAAAATTGGCTATGACGGCAGTTGGTGGACTCAAAATCCTGAAACCGGTAAATGGGAAAAAGTTGATAAAAATACAGTTATTTTTCAGTTTAACAATCCCTGGGATAATGTTTATTCCGGACTTGAGAAAAGACGTAATAACTCTCTGGCATATATAGAACATTGTGAAGAAGAAAAAACTCTTGCAGATAAAGCCGCAAATTTTGCAAGAGGTTTAAAACAAGGATTTACTGCTAATTTTAATAATGCCTGCAACGGTATAAAAGAAGCAAAAATTCATTTGGAAGCATTATTCCCGAATAACCAAGATACAAAAGGCTTAAGTTCTGCTGATCAATCAGAAGCTAAAAAATTACAACAGATAATAAAAACTGAAGAAGGTAACAGAGATGTTGCGCAAGCTAATATGAGTGCTCAAAGCAGTGCAATCAGAACTAATGAGGCTTGGTACCGCTTTATGTGTCAACAACAGATGAATGAGTATCTTGGCCCTCTAGCTGATGTTAGTAATCTGGAATCTGTTGCAGATAAAATGCAAAGTAGTGTATAAATTTTTAATTTAACTCTCTTAAATATTTATTTTTTGTGTTAATTATTTGTTTATGCAAATTTTTCCAATTTTTTTTTATGTAAAATTTTGTAAATATTTTAATTTAATTTAAAAATTATCTTAATTTTCTCTTTTGTTAACTATTATTTTTATTAATAAAAATATTTTTAATAAATTCAGAAATATTATATTTGTAAAATTTTGTAACAGATTTATATAAAAAATATGCATATTTTTGTAAAGATTTGTAACAATATGCTCCCCAAAATGAAATTTTATAAAGTAAATAGACTTTATATATATAGAGTATAAAAATCGGAGCTAAGATTCAAGATGGCATTCTTAATGTTACTACATGAAAAAATGAGGTTGCAACGTCGTTACAACAAACTGACGTTAAAACAACTTCGCATGGGTAACAAAATAGACCGAATTAAGCGAAATATAGAGAAAAAGCAGAAATATTACCAAAAACTTGAAAGTAGCCTTGAAAACCAAGCAAAGAGGATGACTGAAGATGCATCTATTTACTTCCGTAATATGTTTGGTCTTGGTGTTCAAAATACATTCAATCCATATGCGTATGCACAAAATGGCGGCGGATGCTTATCTGCTGCATTTAATATTGCACAACAATGGGATGGAAAGACACATCCATATACCGGTAAAGAGATTGAAGGTCTTGGTGACAAAGGTAAAGAGTTACTGATTGCCTACATGCAAGGTATTATTCAGCCGAAATATGATGACAAAGGTAACGCAATTCAAGGACAATATGAAAATTCCCAGACAAAAGATCCTGTTACTGCTCAGCAATATGAAGCATTGAAGACAATGTCTCAGTACTGTAACAGTCAGGTTTCTAATGTTCAAGCACAGTGTCAGGATCTTTCAACTAACTATTCAAAAAATGTTTCAATCTGGTTGGAAGCACAAAAAGAAGTTCTCAATGCTCAGCAGGATATGGAACTCGATGCTCTGCAGGACGAAGAAAACGATTACGAAATGGAAAAAACAAGTATCGAAACCGAACTCGAATACATCAAGGAAAGAAAACAAGCACTCGAATCTGCACTTACAGAAGGTGTCAAAGATTCGGCACCGAAGTTCGGACTCGGATAATAATTGTGTACGAGATAATAACAATAATAAAAAGACCGGTTTCAAAGCCGGTCTTTTTAGTTGAATGTATTAAATGTTCTGTCTTGGTTATCTTTAATTATTGTTTTTATTGCATCCATTTCTGTTTTTAAAGAATTTCTTTCGGTTTCTAATTTTTGTAAATCCTGGTCGAATTTTTTATCTTTATCATTAACTATGCCAAGCTCATATTCATAAGTCGCTTCTGCTTTTTTTAAGTCTGCTTCATCTTTAACTTCCTGTAAATGATTGTCTGTGATTGTTGTTCCGACACTCGTATCTGACCATCCCTTGTTAGTACCGCGATCGTTATATACCTGTATAGTAATTGCACCTGAATTAATCATTTGATTGAACCATTCATTCCCCGTATTGCCGTCTTCTGCCACGGTGTTTACGTCAATACAACCGCCTGCCTGCTGGATACATTCAAATAAATGAATATAATAGTCAAATTCAGGTTTCAATTCATCAAAGTTATCGGGATATGTTCCGTCAAATTCTCCGTTCATAGGATCGGTATTATTTTCATCATCTTTATCCAGACGCATACAATCATATAATGTCTGCATATTGCTGTTTGAATATAATTTTTCTCTGAATTTGTTAAGAACATCACGTTTTTCGGCATTGGTTGAATTTGAATCAGCAAGAATTGTGTTTACTTCTTCATAAAGTGATGATAATTCAGAATTCCCGCCATCTGCTGTCAGTATTTCGTATGCTTTTTCTTCAGCTTCCGACAGTACCAAATCTCCGATGTTTCCGTTTTCGTCACCTGTTTCGTTACAAGTTCCTATGCCGATTGAATCAATATTACGTTCTCCGCTCCAGGTTCCCATATCTTCCATTCCAAGCATTGCCCACGCAAATGCATATTTGTCCGTATCAAATCCCTCTTCATTATATAAACGTGCCGCATCCGCATTTACGAGAACCTTGCCGCTGTTAGAATCAATAAGTGCATAATCCGTACATCTGTTTTTGTCGTACTTGCACAAAGTCGAAAATGTTGCATCAACATAGCTCTGTTTAATTCCGTCTGTGTAAGCAACCTGAATTTTTGTGGCATCCAAAGCATCACAATAATCCTTGTATAAATCGTCTTTGCGAGTTCCAAGTGCAATTTTCTGATTCATAATGTTTTGTGCTTTGTACTCTGTATCGTGCATTCGCCCGGTGATTGTGAGTAGTCTAGCTTGTGATGCTGCCATTCCCATGGTATAAATTGTCCTTTATTGCGTTTCCCTTGTTAACCATGTTTACGGCATTTTTCCCGAAAACTTTAGTATTTTAGTATAATTATAAAAAAATTGTTACAAAAATTTACAATTTATTATTTTTTAAAAATGCTTCAATAAATCCGTCTATATCACCATCCATGACGGCATCTGTATTACCTATTTCAAAACCTGTTCTGTGGTCTTTTACCATTTTGTACGGATGAAATACGTAAGAACGTATCTGAGAACCAAAATTTATATCAAAATTTTCACCTTTTAGTTCGGCAAGTTTTTTTTCGTGTTCTCTTTGCCGTAATTCTAACAACTTAGATGCTAACATTTGCATTGCATTTTCTTTGTTTTGCAGTTGAGAACGTTCCTGCTGGCATTTTACAACTATTCCTGTCGGTTTGTGTAAAATTCTGACTGCAGTTTCGACTTTGTTTACGTTTTGACCTCCGGCTCCGCCCGAACGCATTGTATCTATTTCTATGTCATCCGGAGGAATTGTTATTGTTTTTTCATAATCCGGAATTATCGGTGAAACTTCACAAGAAGCAAAACTTGTTTGTCGCTTACCGTTTGCATTAAACGGAGAAATCCTGACAAGCCTGTGGACGCCTTTTTCCGCTTTGGCATATCCATAGGCATATTTCCCTGATATTTTAATAGTTGCGGATTTTATGCCGGCTTCTTCGCCATCTGACTTATCAACCAAAACAACTTGCCATTTTTTTGCTTCTGCCCATCTTGTGTACATCCTGAGTAACAGGCTTGCCCAATCTTGTGCATCAGTACCGCCTGCACCTGCGTTAACAGTTAAAAATGCATCTGCCTCATCATATTCGCCTGACAGCATTTGCTGAACGTCATATTTATCAAGTTCTTTTTTTAATGCGGCAAGCTGACTTTCGCTTTCTGAAATTAGTTCAGAATCCTCGGTTTCCAATGCAATTTTTGCATCCTCAATAGTCGTGTTCCAACGGTTGAACATGTCTATGTTGTCTTTAATTTCTCGTACTCTTTGTCCGAGTTCATTAGCAAGCGACTGATTCTGCCAGACTTCGGGTGACTGCAGCTTGTTTTCAAGTGTCATTAATTCTTTGGAAAGACGGTTAAAGTCAAAGACACTCCTTGTTTTTGTTTATTCTTGATTCAAGTTCTGATATATTCATAATTTTTCTACTAACTCCACTACTTTGTGATGAATATTTTCTATTGTATCTGCTGAATTAATAACCTTAACTCTTTGCGGTTCATCTTTTGCTATTTCAAGAAATCCGTTTCTAACACGTTCAAAAAATTCAATACCTGCCGACTCCATACGGTCTTTATTTTTGCCGACTCTTTTTAATGAGGTTTCCGTGTCAATATCAAATATAATTGTTAAATCGGGCTTTAATCCTCCGGTGGCAATATTGTTCAGCATTTTTATCTGCTCAATATCAAGCTGCCTTCCGTATCCCTGATATGCAACAGTTGAATCTATATGACGGTCACAAAGAACAATTTTCCCTTCATCAAGTGCCGGTTTTATGATACAGTCAACGTGTTGTGCTCTGTCAGCAAGAAATAAAAAAGATTCACAATTAGAAGATACTTCACCGTCATAATTAAGCAGAATTTCTCTTAATTTAATACCCAGCCCTTTTGCTCCGGGTTCTCGTGTTAAAAGAGTTTCTTTTGATTTTTCTTTGAAATATTTATCAAGCAGCTCAATCTGTGTTGTTTTACCGCACCCGTCTGCTCCTTCAAATGTTATAAATAAACCTTTCCCCATTGTTCTCTCCGATATTATGTGTAAATTATAACATAAGCAGACATGATTTTTTAATTTTTGTTTTTAAAATAGTCAATGAGTTTCATTACTGACAAAAATTTATCATAAGCATTTTTATATTGCTGATAGTCTTTTAATGAATGTTTGAGTGACGGTTTTGCAAATATCTCCGGAGAAGAATCAAGTGCAATAAATAAAAAGTCTTTGTAGAATGCGGCAGATGCATTTTTTGCTCCAAATGCCGTTTTAATATTGTTGATTAATTCGCAAAATTCAGGAGTTATAAGGCTGCGTGCTTCTGTTTCATTATCCGTAAATACATCATAATTATTTTCTGAATATACCTGATTTATATTTGTATATTTAAGCTCGCCAAATGTCTGAGTAATATTTGCAGGTTTTGTTTTATAAACTGTATTACCGGCAAAATAGTTATTAAGGTTAATTCTTATGATGTTACCGGTGAAAACGGATTCATTATCGGATTTTTTATTTAATTTGACTTCCAGTTTTAATTCACATTTTACAATATCATAAGCGAAATCATTATAATCGCCTATGTAACTGACATACAGGTTTTCATTATCAAATGCCGGTACAAGATTTGCTTCTCTGTATTGCAAAATGTGTGCGCCAAATTCATCTGATTGTTGAATATTACCGATATTTTGGCAAATCAGAGGGAAAATTTTTGATTTAATTTCATTTTCAAAATTTTTGCCTATATAAATATGAAGTAATGCAATTATTGTGGCTGCCAAAAAAACATAAAAAGCAAAAGGTCCCATTCTGAAAACAACAGTCAAAATCAAAGTAATTACAACAATAGCAATTGATGTATTTTTGATTGATTTTATAAGACTTAATCTTTCCTTTTCGTAGTTTTCAAGCATAGGGTTAACATTTTTTGCAAATCTTTGCTTAAATTCTTCTTTAATATTTGTATATATTTCGCTTTCGGACATATTAGCCATCCTTTTATCTGGAAGTATTAATTAACTTTTTATCGTTTTTGATTGCACGGAACAGGTTAACTGATTTTATTCCGCATAAACGGGCAGCAAATGATTCCTGAGAATTTTCTACTGCGATTTTTAATTTACCGGCTGCCGAATTGTATTTAATTCCTGCTTTATCAATATATGACTGTTCATTGTTATATGACTGAATTGCATCTTTTATGTTTTGATTATTCATTAGCTCTGGAGAGTTTTCCAGTGCTGAGATAATATTTTGCATTTTTGCATCAAGTTCATTGTCCAGTGCAATTCGTCTGTCGGCATTATCAATGTTATCTCCGAGTAATAACAGTTCATTTTTCAGCAGGGTTATATCATCCAAAATTGATAAGTTTTCCGGTTTGAATGACTGATTGATTAAAGATAGTATATCTGATATGGTATTGTATCTTTTTTTTAGTTGTTCATTCATATCGGAATATGTTTCACAAACTTTAGTTTTGATATTGGAAACTGATATATATGTAAATAGTAGCCAAACACTTCCAAATATTGCACCAATTACAATTGTACAGACAATAAACAATATCATATACTCCTCCTGCAGATATAAATAATTTAATTTTAAACATATTTTATCATATTTATTGAAATAGTAAAAGTAAAAATCGTTTTTGACTTTAACTCTCACAAAAGTATATAATGTATTAATGAGGTTGGAAAAATGAAAAAAATATTTTCTCTGATAATTTTGTGCTTTTTAACTTGTATATCGGTGCAATCAAAATCTTTTGAGCCCGTTCCGGATAATGTAAGACTTCCGGCAAAATATACACAGGATTATATAGATAAAATTTCTCCCGAATACCAAAAAGTTTCCAAAGAACAAATATTCCATGTCGCACTTGATATGTTAAAGGGTACTACAGGAGATTTTTCCAGAAAAGCTATTCTTGGTTATAATATTACCCAGTATCCGGTAAAAATAGAATTTAAAGATTTGTCTGAAGTAAATCCGGCATATTCAACATTTGATGCTATAGGATGGAAAAAAAGAGGAAAACTGTATATATTTATAAATCCCAAGCATCAATATGCTCCTCCGGGGGCTTTGGCTGCTTTGCTAGCTCATGAGGCACTGCATCAGGATGAATATAATTCTCTCAGCGAAGAAACTTATGCATGGACTGTTGAAGCTATTGTTTGGGATGAAATATTAAAAAGATATCCGGAGTCTAACGACCTTGAATCATCACTTGTTACTAGGGAAAATATACTCAAACAACTGCTGGAAAAAGGAAATTATACAAACAAATATATTAAAAAGACTGTTTATGCCAATAACGGCTATAAAAATTTACCTCTGACTTCTCCGGGTTTTGAAAATAAATAATATGACTGTAATAATTATGTTTAAAAATTCTCATAATGTATATTTTTGTGTATAATATACATTAATGGGGGAGATTTATGATAATTAAATTTGCTGAATTAATAATTACCGCAGTCGTTGCGTATTTAATAGGTTCAATACCTACAGGTTACATTATTGTAAAAACTAAGACCGGACAGGATATTCGTCAGGTCGGTTCAGGTTCAACCGGTGCAACAAATGTTAAAAGGGTTTTGGGTAAAAAATGGTTTTTTATCGTTATGATTCTTGATGCAATAAAAGGTGCAATCCCGGTTTTGCTTGCTAAATATTTTATTACTACAGCGGCACATCTTGGTCTTGCTGATGTTATTGCTGCTGTCGCAGTAATTATCGGTCACAGCAAACCGGTATTTCTCGGTTTTAAAGGCGGAAAATCCGTTGCGTCAGGTGTCGGTACCATGCTTGCATTAAACTGGATTGCAGGGCTTAGTATTGCCGTAATATGGGCAATAATAACATATTTTACAAAATATGTATCAGTCGGTTCTATTATTGCACTTGCTGCCTCTCCGTTTATTATGTATTATCTGAATGCACCGCTTGCATATATTGTTTATTGTTCAATCGGTGCAATATATATTATTTATTTGCACAGAGAAAACATTAAACGATTGATTCAGGGATGTGAAAATAAAGTCCGGTAAAATTCTTATTAAAACGGGAGCAGAGTTATGTTTGATAATTTTAATGAAGTTATATGTTTGGGAATGGGCGGTTCTTATTCCGAAATCGCAAAGGACAGATTATTTAAAGCTTATGATATATTTATGTATCAGAAATCCTTTAACGGAATTAAAGAGTGTATTGATTATGTTGACGAAAATTCTAATTCTGTAGCGATTTTGCCGGTTGAAACAACTTATAAAGGAATAATAAGGGAAACAATTGACAATCTTATTCAGACAAAAAACCAAAATATTCAGATTCTTGCTGAAACAATAATTCCCGTTAACGATTGTATTTTATCTAAAACAACCGAGTTTTATTCTATCTCAGGGCTAATTGCTAACCCGAATGCACTTTCTAAGTGTAAAACATTTATAAGAGATGAAATGCCTCGTCAGCTGAATATTATTATTGCCGAGAGTATGGAAGATTCTGTGAGAATGTTAAATAATTATAATCTTACATATTCAGTAATAGGAACCCCAAAGACTGCAGAATTGTATAATTTGAATATTTTAAAAGAACATATTGAGGATTTTAAGATAAATAACAGACGTTTTATTGTCATTGGTGACGGTGATACACATCCGACCGGTCATGATAAAACAAGTATTGTGCTTTTTCTTGATGACCATCAGGGTGCTTTGCTCGATGTTGTTCAGGTCTTTGTAAAATATCACATAAATATTACACAGATTAACTCTAAAATGGTTAGCGGCAGTGAATCTGAACAGGCTGTGTTTATTGACTTTGACGGTCATAAAGAAGATGCTGAAATTCAGAATCTTTTAAAGGATTTGGCACCTAATTCAAAAGGTCTCAGAATTATTGGTTCTTATGCATCATTTTAGAAAGAAATTGTGAGGATAAATGAAAAAAGTTGTTCTTAGTATTTTATCATTAATAATTATAGGATTGCCTGTTATGGCTGAAAATATGCCGCCTGCTAAGTTAAAGCCTTTAAAGAATAAAGCAAAAATTTCTTATAATCAGGCAAATGGTATCTGGGCAGAAAAACCTGATTGCAAACATGAACTTTGTTTTTTGAAAGTAAAAGGTTTTGGTGATTTTTCCGATTATTTATTCCTGAATAGTGATTTTGCTTTTACAACGGATTGCGAACATGAATTTATAGTTAACGGAAAATTAATCGGTCATTCAAATAAAAATCTAAATTTTTATGAGATAGATTATGCAAACGGAAAAGTGCAGAAAACTCTTTTGGATAAAGAAGAAGTACAGGCACTATTTCCTGAATACAGTGTAGTTTGTTTATCAGAGTTTAGCGAAAATACTAATGCATTAAAGATTAAGAAGGGCTTTGGCGATTTAAAAATATTGCTGCTGAATGATAAAGGGATTTTACCGGATGTATATAAGTTTTCATCAGGTAATGCAAAATTTGAACAGTACGATATGAGTGGTTTTATAAAGATTACAAAAAGCGGAATGATACAATTCTCGGATTATTCCGATAATTCATCCAAAAATTTGTGGTATGTTCTTTTGATAAGATAAAATCTGTTTTGCTTGATTTTTAACCTTTATTTGATATACTTAATTTGTTGACTATATGGCGAGTATCGTCAAGCGGTTAAGACCTCGGATTGTGGTTCCGATATGCGTGGGTTCGAATCCCACTACTCGCCCCATTTTCAAAAAAGACCTCTTTTGAGGTCTTTTTGCTTATAATTCAATGTTTCCAAGGGTTCGTCCCTAAATGGTATTTTTGAGTTTATTTTAGTTTTAATATGCTGAAAATAAGATATAACAGATTTTTATATGGGTTAGTATCCCATAAACTACTTATTATTAAGTTTTTTCAAGTACTTCCTGTAAATTGCCCAAGCGGCATTTTCGGGACTATCAGGAAACAGAGTATTTGGAACTTCTGAATATTTTACCCAACTTGCAGAATCAACTTCTTTAGATAATTTGAAATCATGTTTTTTAGCAAAAGCCATAAATCCGAGCATTAAATTCTGTCCTTTTTCAAACCAAACAGAATCAGCATATTCTATTTTTTCAACATCTATACCCAATTCTTCTTTTACTTCTCTTATTGCAGCATCTTCTGCAGATTCTCCAACTTGCATATATCCTGCAACAAAAACATTGTATTTATTACTCAAATATAATTGTTTTAATAGTGCAATTTCATTAAATTCGTTATAAACTAAAACAATCACACAAGTTGTAAAAGAATCAAACCAATATTTCTCGCAACTTTCGCAATAAGGAACCTTCCCGTCATCTCCCGCTTGTTTTTGAATTAATTTACTTCCGCATGTTGGACAATAATCGTACTTCATTCTCTGCCTCACAAATTATATTAACATAAAGACTTTTGTTTAATATCATTCGGTTAATTTTTATACTATAATAAAACCATGCTAGATGTTGATTTAGATGAATTTCGTGAGTTAATGGCAACGGGGAATATTGTTGAAGATGAAATGCTTAAGACTTTCAATAAATTAAGTCAGTATATAGGTCGGGCTTTAGCCCGACACATATTTTGTTTTTTGTCGGGTTGAAACCCGACCTATTAACTAAGAAAGACCTCAAATAAGGTCTTTTTTATTATATTATTTGGTGCAATTACACCTTTGTTTTACAATTGTATGTTTTGTATAATTAAAGCAGGTTTATTTTTATCTTCTTAAAGTTATAAATAAGCTTTTCAAAAAGGTTTAAATTTTTGCCTTCAAT
>JAEEGL013778024.1_pt1 | contig 50881 bp, 41 predicted proteins | sample 9134231 | NCBI WGS metagenome assembly JAEEGL01 (sample SAMN16246548, study PRJNA631951) | gut metagenome | biome: gut microbiome; feature: rumen; material: fiber-attached | host: Bos | place: Iran: Karaj | collected 2018-10 | reverse complement strand
TTTGCCGGCAGCTTTGTGCGATAAATCAGAATTTGTCGGGGCGGTCGGGGGACATTGTTGGGACGCTGTCCCCACACCCCTGCCTAGGGGATACTATCCCCTAGGAACCCCGCTGCTGCTCCGTACCAGCCCCATAAAGGGGCTGATGCGGAGCAGAAATGGGATTCTCAAGGGACAGTGTCCCTTGAGCGGTAGTCTGAGGGCAGAGCCCTCAGAACATCTCTCAATCATCCCGACAAATTCCGGTTTATCATCGCAATCATAAAAATCCGCGAAGCCTGTCAGTCAGACTTCGCGGATTCTTTTCATTCAAACGGGATTCAGGATTCAGATTCGTTCTGTGCAGTCTCAGCATCTGCGGATTCCGTATCCTGTGCCGCCTCTGCTTCTGCCGGAGCATCCTCTGTCTCCTCGGTCTGCGGCTTCTTGGCAGCCTCCTCCGCTCTGCGGCTCTCGACTGTCAGCTCTCCGCGCATGATTTGCAGGAATTCCTGCTCATTGACCTTTTCATATTCCAGCAGGAAGTTTGCAAGCGCATCAAGCTGTTCGCGGTTCTCGCTCAGGATTACGAGTGCGCGCTCATACGCCTCCTCGACGATCCGGCGCACCTCAGTATCAATCCGTGCTGCGACCTCCTCGGAATAATCACGGACATGACCGTAATCTCTGCCGATGAACACTTCATCGCTGTCCGAGCCGTAAGCGACCGGACCGAGCTCATCGGAAAGACCCCAGCGCGTCACCATGTTCTTTGCGAGCTTGGTCGCGCGCTCGATATCATTGGAAGCGCCCGTGCAGATATCCTCGAGCGCGGTCTTTTCACCGGCTCTGCCGCCCATCATCATGACAATAGTTTCGAGAAGCTTCGTGCGGCTCATGTGGTTATCCTCGGTATCCGGACGGGTCCAAGTCATACCGGCAGCCATGCCGCGCGGCACAACGCTGACCTGCTGGACACGATCCTGCGTTTCGAGGTGATATGCGGTGACAGCATGACCTGCCTCATGGAAGGCGGTAATGCGCTTGTCACGCGGCGTCGGGATATGCGATTTCTTCTCCGGACCGGAGATGACCTTCATCGTTGCCTCGTCGATATCCGCAGAGGTGATTGCCTTGCGGTTTGCTCTTGCGGCAAGGATTGCGGCTTCATTCAGCAGATTCTCGAGGTCTGCACCGGTAAAGCCCTGCGTATCCTTCGCAAGATCATGGAAATCGACATCGGGACCGATCGGCTTCTTACCCTTGTGAACCTTGAGAATCTCCTCTCTGCCCTTGACATCCGGATAGTTGACCGTAATCTGCCGGTCAAATCTGCCCGGACGCAGCAGCGCCGGATCGAGAATATCGCGGCGGTTTGTTGCCGCAATGACGATGACGCTTTCCTTATCGGTAAAGCCGTCCATTTCAACGAGGAGCTGGTTCAGCGTCTGCTCACGTTCATCATGACCGCCGCCGAGACCGGAGCCTCTGTGACGGCCGACCGCGTCGATCTCGTCGATGAAAACAATCGAAGGCGCGTGCTTTTTTGCCTGCTCGAACAGGTCACGCACACGACTTGCACCGACACCGACGAACATCTCGACGAAATCGGAGCCGGAGATCGGGAAGAACGGTACACCTGCCTCACCGGCAACCGCTCTTGCAAGCAGCGTTTTACCGGTTCCGGGAGGACCGAGCAGCAGCACGCCGCGCGGGATTCTTGCGCCGATATCGTCATACTTCTTCGGATTCTTGAGGAAGTCCACGATTTCAGCCATTTCCGCCTTTTCCTCATCGGCGCCCGCAACATCGGCGAAGGTCGCCTTTTTTGCGGAGCCCGTGGCAGCCTTGATATTTGCTCTGCCGAAGGAATTGATCTTGCCGCCGCCGTTCGCCTGCCGGAACATCACGACGAACAGTACAATCGCCATGATCATCAGCAGCGCCGTCGGCACGACCGTCAGCATCCACGAATTATCCGTGATCTTGAAATAATCCTGTGTCAGCTCATTGCCCTTATGCTTTGCGTTGTATTCCGTGCGGTAGTCTGCAATATCCTCGAGGAACAGTTTGACATTCGGAACCTCGTAGGTATGCTGCTTCTCCTCACCCTCAAGCGTATATTTCAGCTCTCCGGTACCGAGGTCAAGTGTGTAATCCGTCACCTTGTACTCGTCAAAATACGCAAGGATATCCGAATACTTTGTCATGTGCTGGTTGCCGGACATCGAGGAAAGCAGTACCCAGATCGCCACGATGAACACCAGCGCAATAAACACATACGTCAGCAAGCCATGATTTTTGCCCAAGTTTCGATTCACTCCTTTGTTGTTGTCAGTTCTCAGCCGCCCTGATTTCGGCAATCAGGATGCGGCGGCTGTCTGCATCCGGTTTGACACGCGCCGCTGTACCGATCCGTTCGCACCAGATGCATCCCAGATCGTCATACAGAATATGGAGCGTTTCCCGCTCCGGCGCCGGCACAAGCGCCTGTATTTGCTTTTTGAGCAGCGTCCGGAAGCCTCTGCCCGGCAGGATAATCTCATCCCGCGGACCGCACTGCCGGAAAACAGGCTGCCCCTTTATTCTATCAAAATCCAACGTCTTTTTTGTGTCTGCCGTGTGAAGATTCCGTGATAATGATTCGGCATCGCAGCAGATCACAAAACAGCGTTTTTCCGGAAAAATCCGGTTTTCGCCGAGCCGCATCGGGATCGGTTCGCCGAAATGCACATGCGTCTGCATATACAGAATGCCCCGATATACCCGCGCATAAACATCGCCGGAAAGATTTACGGTCCCGCTGCCGGAACACAGCGCTTCGTCGATTGCGCAGAGCATCTCATACGAAGGGTCGATGGGCTGCGGCTTCGGCATCTGCTCCAAACGCTGCATATAAACGCGCATCCGAAGCGGCTTTGCGTATTGCAGCAGCCCGTGAAAGCCGCCGCCGACCGGATCAAAACACTGCCGGTACGCTTTTTCCGCTTCATCCGAAAGATATGCTTCATCCTCCGTGAGGATAGCCGCGGTTCTTGCGATTGCCTGCATCGCTGCCGGATTTTCCCGCAACAGCAGCGGCATCAGTTCACTGCGGAGACGGTTCCGGCTGCTGTCCGGCAGAAAATTTGTGCTGTCCTCGACATAGGATTCGCCGTAATGCTGCAAAAAGCTGAGGATTTCGGATTTTTCGGCTTGCAGCAGCGGACGGATAATCCGCCCCGACCGCGGCAGAATCCCGCGCAGCCCCTTCATGCCGCTGCCGCGCAGCAGATGAAAGAGTACAGTCTCCGCATTATCTCCGGCATGATGCGCCGTTGCGATCTCGCCCTCGGGCGCCGCCTGTGCCAGTGCTTCATAGCGCAGATGACGCGCAGCGGTCTCCACGGAGAGCCGGTGTTCCTTTGCATATGCCGGAACATCGACATACACCGTCTGAAACGGAATGCCGTATTTTTCGCAGAGATTCTCACAGAATGCCGCATCGCGGTCTGCTTCTGCCCCGCGGATGCCGTGATGCACATGCACCGCGCGCAAATCCACGCCGAGCTGTTCCCGAAGTTGCCATAGACAGAGCAGCAGCGCCGTACTGTCCGCGCCGCCCGAAAAGGCAACCGTACAGATTCCGGACTGCGGTCTGCCGGCACCCGAAAGCACTGTCTCATGCAGCGGACTCTGCGTACTCATGCAGGCGGAGCCTCACCCTGCTCCTTGGGCGAGAACCGCGTGAACTGCGGGTCCCAGATCATTTTGATTGTGCCGGTGCTGCCGTGACGGTTCTTTGCAACGATGCATTCAACCTCGACTGCGGCATCCGTTTTTTCCTTCTGATAATAGAAATCGTTGTAGAGGAACATGATGATATCGGCGTCCTGCTCAATCGAACCGGATTCACGCAGGTCGGACATCATCGGACGCTTGTCGGTACGGCTCTCAACGCCGCGGTTCAGCTGGGAAAGCAGCAGTACCGGAACATTGAGCTCCTTCGCCATCAGCTTGAGATTACGGGTAATATCCGAAATCACAAGCACGCGGTTATCCGATTTCAGCGGCGCATCCATGAGCTGCAAATAGTCGATGACAACCATGCCGAGATTTTTCACTCTGCGGAGCTGCGCCTTCATCGCCGAGACCGTGATGCCGGTCGCCTCGGAGAGCATGATATTCATGCGGCTGAGCACATCGGCGCTGCTTGCAATGCGGTTCCATTCTGCGGGCTCCATTCTGCCGGTACGCAGCTTATGCGCATTGACCAGCGCCTCCGTGGAAATCATACGCGAGGCAAGCTGCTCCAGACCCATTTCGAGCGAATAGATCGCAACGGTTCTGCCGGTTCTGCGCGTCACATTTGACGCAAGATTCAGCGCGAACGAGGTCTTGCCCATGCCCGGACGGGCTGCGAGAATCACAAGGTCGGAATTGTTCATGCCGCCCGTGACCGCATCCAGCTCCGGATAGCCGGTCTTTGCACCGATATACTGCTCACGCTCCGGACCGGTGATCTTCCGCAAATAATCAAAGGTCGAAACCACAACATCGCGCATCGGGACAAGCCCGTGGACATCTCTGCCCTGCCGGATGTCATAAATCTGCTGCTCTGCCGAATCCAGCAGCGTCTGCGCAGATTCCGAGCCGACTGCAATCTCCCGCAAAAGCCCGCGCGCAACCGTCGCAAGCTGCCGTGCGCAGTAGCGTTCTGCAACAATCTTGCAATAGCTGACAATATTCTCCGCAGACGGCACGCCCTCCATGAGATCGCGCAGATAATTTCTGCCCTCGCTCTCATTCTCAAAGACGCCCTCGCGGACAGCCTCATGCACGACGACGACCGGATCAAGCTGCTGATCCTGACCGCCGCTCTGGAAGATCGAAAGCATCACATGGAACAGCTGCTTATGCTGCTCCAGATGAAAATACTCCGGACGGATATGCTCCAGCGCAACGGAAAGCATTTCCGGATCGACTAAGATCGCGCCGAGCACCGCCTGCTCCGCTTCATCGCTGTAGGGCAGCGACTGCTCGGAGAATGCATCGGAATATCCCGAATATCCGGCAGGATCAGCCATTTTCTGCCTCCACGGAAACAGTAAACTTTGCGGAAATGCCGCTGTAGAGCTTTGCTTCCGCGCTGTAATCGCCGGCATTCTTCATCTCGCTGCTGACGGAGAGCTTCCGCTTGTCAACCGCAAAGCCGAACTGTTCTTTCAGCGCATCCGCAACATTGCCGAGCGTGACAGCGCCGAAGAGCTTTCCGCCCTGACCGCCCTTGGCGCGGACAATCACTTTTTTGCCTTCGAGCTTTGCAGCCTGCTCCTTCGCCTCCTGCACGGCAACGTCGATTTTGTGCTGTGCAGACGCCTTCTGTCCGGCGAGCTTATTCAGATTCTCATTCGTTGCTTCGACTGCAAGTCCCTTGCCGAGCAGGAAGTTCCGTGCATAGCCGTCGGAGACATTCTTGATCTCGCCCTGCTTGCCGGTGCCCTTGACATCCTGCAATAAAATGACCTTCATGATAGATTCATCCTTTCTATTCTGATTCTGTTTCTTCCGTATTTTCCGGCACAACTGCTGCCTTGTTCAGCTCCTCGACGAGCATTTCGCCAAGCTGTGCCAGCGTGCAGTCCGTGCGCTGTGCAGCCGCCATAATCTGATGACCGCCGCCGCCGAGCTGCTCCATAATCACCTGTACATTGACCTTACCGAGCGAACGTGCGGAAATACAAGCCTGCTTGCCGCTCTGGAAGAGCACAAACGACGCCTCCACGCCCTCCACGCCGAGCAGTTCATCGGCTGCCTGCGAGGCAATGACCCGAACGTCCGGTATATTGTCCCCTGCAACAGAAATTGCATATTTTCCGTGCATTTTGGCTTCGGATACCAGCTTGGAACGCTGCTGGCAGGCTTCGAGCGACTCCGCAAACAGCGTCTTGACCGCAATCGGATCGGCACCGCGCTCACGCAGGAATGCGGCAACCTCAAAGGTATGTACACCGGTCTGCATGATAAAATTCTTCGTATCGAGCATGATGCCGGAGAGCAGCGCTTCCGCACAGAACTGCGGCATCTCCTCGCGCCAGTCAAAATACTGGATCATACCCGTGACAAGCTCCGCCGCCGAAGAAGCGTGCGGGTCATGCAGCTTGAGTGTCGTATTATCAAGATAATTGACCATTTGGCGGTGGTGGTCAATGACGACCACATGCCGCGCCTGCCGGTAAAGATCGACATCCTCAACGATATCCTTGCTGAAGGTATCGACGATCACCAGCAAATCGGTATCATGCATCTGCTGCCGCGCCGTCTCCGGCGGGATCATGCAGCCGGGCATTTCCTGTGCAATGCGGTCTGTCAGCAGCTTGGCAAGTGTCGATTCGGTGCGGATGACGATATTATACGGGATGCCGGTCTGCTCGGCGATGAACGCCACACCGACCGCCGCACCGACCGCATCGAGATCGCTCGCGCGGTGTCCCATGATATAGACATGCGAGCTGTGCGACATCATCCGCAGCAGCTCCTTGGCGATTGCACGGTTCTTTGCCTTGTTCTTATGCTCAATACCCTGCGAAACGCCGCCGTAGAACGAAAATCCGCTGTCGGTCTTGACCGCAGCCTGATCGCCGCCTCTGCCGAGCGCCATATCGAGCGACTGCTGTGCAATGCGCTCATTTTCCTGCAAGGTCTCGCCGCTTCTGCCGACGCCGATTGACAGCGTCATGCTCATTCTGCCGCGCACCTTGATCTTGCGGACGGCATCCAACAGCGGAAAATGTGCACGCTCCATTTCAAGACAGTGGCGCGCCTCGGTCAGCACCATAAAGCGATCCTCATCCAGATGACAGAAGATGCTTTCGGTGCCGTCGAGCATTTTGTCGAACAGCGATTCCAGCGCTGCCAGTACAACCGCACGCTCGCTCTGGCGCGTACTGCTGAACAAATCCTCGTAGTTGTCGATATTGATGAGCAGGACGCAGGGGCGCGTATCAAGATACACCCTGCGCAGCGTCACATAATTCGAGATATCCTCAAAGCTGTAGAGCACGGCATGCCCTTCTTTGCGCTTATAATCGGTACGCGAAACACGGTACTGCCGGTCGAAGATGCCGAGCTCAGTTGTCTCGCCGTCGCCGATTGCGTCCGGACGGAACGGCAGCACTGCCTGCAGCTGCATGCCGAAGATATCTCCGCCGCCTGCAAACAGCTCCGCAAAAATGTCATTGAACCAGATGATCTCATGCCTGTGATCGACAATCACCAGCGGAACCGGCATATGCACAGGGGCTGTCTGCATCGTCCGCGTCAGCGTTGTATTCATCCTTGCAATATAGCGCAGGGTATTCTTCCGTATCAGAAAAATCTCATAGCCGAGCCAGCCGCAGGCAGCAAGGAACAGCAGCAGTACAATCCAGAACAGCGCGTTCTGATACTGCGCGTGTGCCATGATCACGGCAATCAGCCCTGCCAGCGCCAGCAGCGCAGAGGCAAAAATCAGTCTCCACGGCTGATTCTTCTGCATGATATCACCTGCCTTTCCGTAAATTCAGCATGCCGGAGATTCAGACCTCCATGATGATCGGGAGAATCATCGGCGAGCGCTTGGTTTTCTGGAAGATGTGGTCGGAGAGTACATCGCGCAGCTTGCCCTTGAGCGCGGTCCAGTCGCGCAGCTCATGCGGTGCGCAGTGCTCGAGCGTCTCCAAGAGCAGCAGTCTTGCCTCATCCATCAGCTCCTCCGCCTCACGGACATAGACAAATCCGCGCGAGATCAGCTCCGGACCGGAAACGATCTCGTTCTCTGCGCGGTCAATGCCGATGACAATGATGATCAGGCCGTCCTGCGCCAGATGCTTTCTGTCACGCAGCACAATCGAACCGACATCGCCGACGCCGAGACCGTCCACGAGCACTCTGCCCGCAGGCGCCTGACCGACGATTTTCATATCATTGCCGTTTGTCTCGATCACATCGCCGATCTGTCCCACGATGATATGGTCTCTGTCCATGCCGAGTTCCATTGCAAGCTCCGCATGCTTTTTGAGATGCTTATATTCGCCGTGCACTGGAATAAAATACTTCGGCTTCGTCAGCGAGAGCATCAGCTTGAGCTCCTCCTGACACGCATGACCCGAAACATGCACCTCATACATTCTCTCATAGACAACATGAGCGCCGGATTTCATCAGCTCATTGACGACGCGCGTCACATATTTCTCATTGCCGGGAATCGGTGTCGCAGAAATGATGATGAAGTCCTGCGGCGTGATATTGACCTTTTTGTGATCGCCCATTGCCATGCGGGTCAGCGCGGACATCGGTTCGCCCTGACTACCCGTCGTGATCAGCACGATCTGCTCCGCGGAATAGCGGTTCATCAGGTCGATGTCGATGATCGTATTGTCCTTGACATCGAGATAGCCGAGCTCGCGTGCAATCGTGATGACATTGACCATGCTTCTGCCGAAAACGGCGACCTTTCTGCCGCAGCGCTCGGCACAGTTGATAATCTGCTGAACTCTGTGGATATTCGAGGAAAACGTCGCAATGATGATGCGCTTGCCCTCTGCCTCGGCAAAGAGCTTATCAAAGGAGACACCGACCTTTCGCTCCGTCGGCGTATAGCCCGGACGCTCCGCGTTCGTCGAATCCGCCATGAGTGCGAGCACGCCGCGGCCGCCCAGCTCCCCGAATCTGCCGAGATCAATGATCCCGCCGTCAATCGGCGAATAATCGACCTTGAAGTCGCCCGTATGGACGAGCACGCCTGCCGGTGTGTGGATTGCAAGACCGACGGCATCCGGAATCGAGTGGTTGACATGGATCAGTTCCACCGCCATGCAGCCCATGCGGATCGTTTTCCGCGGCGCCACGACATTGAGCTCAACCTTGCCGCTGAGCTGATGCTCCTTGAGCTTCGCCTCGACCAGTGCAAGCGTCAGGCGCGTGCCGTAGACGGGCGTATTGACTTTTTTCAGCAGATACGCAAGTCCGCCGATATGGTCTTCATGGCCGTGCGTCAGCACGATGCCGCGCAGCTTGTCGGCGTTGCGCTCGATATACGTGAAATCCGGAATGACGAGATCGACGCCGAGCATATCGGCATCGGGGAATGCAAGTCCGCAGTCAATGATAAACATATCATTGGCGCATTCGATCACGGTCATGTTCTTGCCGATTTCCCCGAGACCGCCCAGCGGAATGATCTTTACGGGTGTCTTTGCGCGCTGATGCTTATCCTTCTGCGGTGCGCGCTGTACATTTGCCTGACGCGGCGGATTTCCCTGCTTGCCGGCATCCTCTGCACTGACTTTTTTGGAGACAGCAGCCTGTTTCTTCACTGCCTTTTCGGCTTTTTTCCGTTCCTGCTTCTCCAGCTTCTCGCTGACAAGCTCCAGCGGACTGATCTTTCTGCCGATCGCTGCAAGGGGAATACCACTCCGCTGCGTCTTCCCGCGAGAGAATCCGCCCTTTCCGGAACGATCTGTATTTCTGTTCAAATGATTGCTCCTCACTTTCCGCAGATTCCACAACGCCGGAACCTGCTTTTTTATTTTGGGTATATCCATACAGAATAAGTATACGCCAAACTGCCTGAAAAGTCAAGTCTCACGCCTGCCCGCCCCCCGATTTTCGGAAACTCCGGCAAAAAAAAGCGCGAAACACTGCGTATTTTGCCGGATTCATACAGAAGCATCTGAAATTGCTGCGCGCCCGCACTGCGCCGATTTGTGCATCTTACAGCATCTCCGGATATTGACAGATCGGCGGCTGTGCTGTATAATCATAGTAACAGAAATCGGAATTTGGCGGGATGATTGAGAGATGTTCTGAGGGCTCTGCCCTCAGACTCCCGCTCAAGGGACACTGTCCCTTGAGAATCCCATTTCTGCTCCGCATCAGCCCCTTTATGGGGCTGGTACGGAGCAGCAGCGGGGTTTCTAGGGGATAGTATCCCCTAGGCAGGGGTGTGGGGACAGCGTCCCCACAATGTCCCCCGACCGCCCCGCCAAATTCTGGTTTATGCGAATAACACGCTGTCACCCCTCCTTCGTCTCAACCTCTTTGACCAGATCGGAATAAAGAATCTGCTGTCCGTCACGAATGACATACACGCCTTCGGCATCACCGGTGTCCGCAGCACAGCGCCGGAGGATGCCGGAGGCTTTCTGCATATTGACAGATTGCGCAGTTCAGGGTATAATCATTCTGATAGACTATCATACGGAGGATACAAATATGCAAAATCAGTTTGCGAGAACGGCACTGCTGTTCGGCGCCGAGGCAATGGAAAAGCTCCGCGGCAGCCGTGTCGCGGTATTCGGCGTCGGCGGCGTCGGCGGATATGCGGTCGAGGCGCTCGGACGGAGCGGCATCGGTACGCTCGACCTCATCGACAATGACACGGTCAGTCTGACAAACCTCAACCGCCAGATCATCGCGCTGCACAGCACGCTCGGGCAATATAAGGTCGATGTCGCCGCCGCGCGCCTGCGTGACATCAATCCGGAGATTCAGGTACATGCGCACCGCTGCTTCTTTCTGCCGGAGACTGCCGGTCAGTTCGATTTTTCGCAGTATGACTATGTTGTCGATGCGATTGACACAGTCAAGGGCAAAATCGAGATCATCATGCGTGCAAAGGAAGCCGGTGTACCGGTGATTTCGAGCATGGGCGCCGGAAACAAGCTCGACCCCTCGGCGCTGCGCGTGACCGATCTCTACAAGACGAAGGTCTGTCCGCTGGCGCGTGTCATGCGGTATGAGATGCGCAAACGCGGGGTCAGATCGCTGAAAGTGGTGTATTCCGAGGAGCTGCCTGTAGAGACTGACCCGCAGCTGACCGCCGCACTCGTCGCGGAGGAGGGCGGCATCCGGCGGAGCATCCCGGGCTCCAATGCATTTGTACCCTCGGCTGCCGGTCTGCTGATTGCAGGCGAGGTCATCCGCGAGCTCGCGGCGAAATAAGCTGCATCCGTTTTCAGACACAGAAAAAGAAGGACATGAACCTTTCGGCTCATGTCCTTCTCTTATTAAAATTGATTCTGTTGCCTTTGTGCAGCGAATGCCGCATTGCAAAAGTTCCGCCGTTGAATCAGTGTAGCGAATCAATTAGAACGACGTAATGATCTTTGCAATATACTGGAGAATCACAACAACGTCTTCTGCATCCGGAGAACCGTTCTTGTTGACGTCAGCATTCAGCTTACCGATCTTAGAAACGTTTGCACCGGAATCCTCAGCGCAGAGTCTTGCCAGCAGAACTGCGTCTGCAACATCGACCTTGCCGCTGTTGTTGACATCGCCGAGCATTGTAGGCTTGTCATCGTTCTGCTCCTTGGAGCTTTCCTTGGTGGTGGTAGTCGTAGTGGTGGTAGTAGTGGTTGTCGTAGTCGTCGTCGTGGACTCTGCTGCTGCGATTTCCTTCGGAGTCGGAACCTCACTTGCGAGTGCAATGATATCCTTGTAGAAGGACTTCGGCTGGCAGTTGCCGTCCCACGGCAGCGGCTTACCGCCGTCTTCGTAGTTGTTTCTCCAGCTTGCGCTGTCACAGTGACCCCAGAGCGTGAAGGAGGAGATGTAAGCACCGCGCTCCATTGCTGCTCTGAAGATGTCTACGAACAGGGATGCGCCCTTGGAATCTGCGCAGTTGGTAACGTCAAGCTCAGTGATCTGAACATCCAGACCGAGGCTGTTGAACTTGTCGATTGCTTCTGCATAGGAGTTCCAGCTGTTGTCGTTGCTGACATGAGCGCTGCCGCTCTTGCCGAAGTCAACAGCGTGCATGTGAGACTGCATGCCGATACCGTCGATGTACGGACCTGCCTCGAGGATCTTCTTCGCCATGTTGTAGAGGTCGTCGGTCTTCTTCTTGAAGTACTCGTTGTAATCGTTCATGTAGAGCTTGCAGTCTGCCGGAGCATACTGTCTTGCGTACTTGAATGCGTTGATAACGAACTCGTCGCTCTTGTAAACGGTCCACCAGTTGGAGAACTCGCCGCCGTCGCCGCGGAATCCGCCGCCGTCATTCTTGAACAGCTCGTTGCAGACGTCGTAAGCGTAGATCTTGAGGTTCGGGTGCTTTTCCTTGAGCCACTTGAAGGTGTTTCTGATCATGCTCTCAAGGCGCTTGTTCATACGGTCCTTGGAGACCCAGTTGCCGTTGTCCTTGAAGATCCATTCCGGAGTCTGGGAATACCATACGAAGGTATGGCCGCGGAGTGCGATGTTGTTCTGCTCGCAGAACTGGAAGATCGACTCAGCACCGCTGAGGTCAACGCCGATTTCATCGTTTGCGAGGTTGGACAGGTTCTGCTTGCAGATGCTGTCCGGCTTCATTTCGTTTTCGCAGGTGATAGAGTTGAAGTTTTCCTTAATGAAGTTCTGAACCTGCTGGTTTCTTGCATTGTATGCGTTCAGAGCAGTACCGACGCGGAAGTACGGACCCATAACGTCCTTCAGACCGCTGCCGCCCTCTTTGAAGGTGTAATCGTTGTTCTGGTGTGCTGCAATACCCTTTGCATCCTGCTGGACGGTCGTGGTATTTGTGGTCTTGGTGCCCTGGGTATTCTCGGTGCTGCCGGATTTTTCGGTCTTTGCAGTAGTCTGAGAGGTGGTACCCTCAGTTGTCTGATCGCCGCCCGGCGTGGTGTAAACATTCAGCTCGGTGATGTCAGCGACACCGCTGCTCTGCCAGCCTTCAGCATTCAGTGCGACCTCATAGAGGTTACCGATGCCCCAGCCCTGGTCTGCCCATGCCTTGAAGTGCTCGGAAACAGTGATATGACCGGAAGTTCTCTTGGACTGACGGACACTGAAATACTGCTTAAAGGTTTCGGAATTGCCGTGGATTGTCGGACCGGTATGATCCATCTGGAAGATCTTGTACTGTGCACCGTCAATGGTGACCATTTTGCCGTTGGCGTCCGGGCACCAGTCAACCCAGTCCTCGATGATGTAGTACTCAACGAGCGGCGGATTGCCTGCTGCACCCTGATTCTCAAACCAGCCGTAAACGCAGAGACGGGAGTTACCGCTTGCGCTGCCGGTCTGCTTGTAGTTTGCCTTGTAATCCATACCGATGTATTCGTAATCGGTTGCTTTCTTCTTGGAGCCGAAATCCAGACCGCGTCTTGCGAGGAAGTTACCGCGGTTGACCGAAGCGCTCCACTCAGCCTTGAAGGTTGCGCCCTTGCCGAGTGTCATGGAGCCGCTGCCGCCGGTGTTGTCCAGCCAGATTTCATAGCTGAAGCCGTCGGAGTTGCCCTTGTGCTGGTTCGGGTTGCCGTTGCCGACCTTCAGAACCTGACCGCTTGCGGTCTGACCCTGCTGACCCTGACCCTGCTGAGTCCACTGACCCTGCTGGCCCTGACCCTGCTGCTGGGTTGTTGCAGTCGTGCCCTGCTGCTGTGTAACCTGCTGCTGACCGCTGCCGCCCGGCGCCTTGCTCGGATCGGTGTAAACATCGAGCTCGGTGACGTCTGCGACGCCGCTGCTCTGCCAGCCTTCAGCATTCAGTGCGACCTCATAGAGGTTACCGATGCCCCAGCCCTGCTGTGCCCATGCCTTGAAGTGCTCGGAAACAGTGATGTGACCGGAAGTTCTCTTGGACTGACGGACACTGAAATACTGCTTGAAGGTCTCGCTGCCGCTGTTGATCGACGGACCGGTGTGATCCATCTGGAAGATCTTGTACTGTGCGCCGTCAATGGTAACCATTTTGCCGTTGCCGTCCGGGCACCAGTCAACCCAGTCTTCAATGATGTAGTACTCAACAAGCGGAACATTGCCTGCTGCGCCCTTGTTCTGGAACCAGCCGTAAACGCAGAGACGGGAGTTACCGCTTGCGCTGCCGGTCTGCTGATAGTTTGCCTTGTAGTCCATACCGATATATTCGTAATCGGTTGCTTTCTTGGTAGAGCCGAAATCCTTGCCGCGGCGTGCGAGGAAGTTACCGCGGTTGACAGAAGCGTTCCATTCAGCCTTGAATGTTGCGCCCTTGCCGAGTGTCATGGAGCCGCTGCCGCCGGTATTGTCCAGCCAAACCTCGTAGCTGTAGCCGTCGCAGTTGCCCTTGTGCTGAGTCTGACCGCCCTGAACACTGAGCCTGTCACCAACACTTGCTGCCGAAGCAGGGAATGCCGGCATTGACGACAGTGACGTCAACGCCAGGGTGGCTGCACTCAGCAGCCCGAAAATTCTTTTCTTTCTCATAATACCCCTCCAAAAGTGTTATGAATGCCTCTCGCCGTATAGCGATACTTATGCTATACGACCCTTTTGTATTTTTAGTTTAGCACAAAACGAAAGCCAAGTCAAGTGCATTTTTTGCTGAAAATCTCATAAAACAGCCCAATTATTGCGAATTCTTTAGAGTTTGCTTAAGTTGTCTGATTCTGCGCCCGTTTTTGGCAGTATTGATGAATATGTCCGCAAGTTTGCGCACATGTTTTCGTTAATATTGCTGTTTGAAATATTACGATATCGTTTTTTCATATGGATTTCTTGCGATAATTGCCCCAAAGCGCATGAAATTGCGTCCGATATCCGCCTGCAAATCGCAATGAGCGGTGTGTATTATTTTGCACATACAACATCCAGACCCTTGACAGCCTTCCGATTCTCTGATACAATAATAGATAGAGAACAAATGTTCTAGCCGGCAGAAATATGTTCCCGACTTCAAACCCCATTGAACAGGAGGGATCTTCTATGAATCAGACGAATCAGGAAGCATGGGTGCAGCACCAGCCCTATACCGCCATGCTGCGGCAGTACCGCGCGGCAGCAGACAGACTGACGCAGCGGCTGAATGCTCTGCGGAACGAGCTGAAAATCATGCAGCATACAAAGAAATACACCCGTGAGTCTGCCAATGCACAGCGCATGCTCGAGCGGAGAATGGATCTGCTGCGCTCTGAATATTATGAGATCACGGACTGTATGCGTGAAATCGGAATCTATGCGGCAAAGGAGGCGCAATGAAGCGCGGCAGATACAGAGTCCCCTGCGAGGTACTGGAATTCGATCCGGCACTCGTCGGCAGACTCTCCGCCGACGCCGAGCAGCGTCTGAACCGTGAGCCGGACGGCGGCAGAATGATGATCCGTGCGCTGCGGCGTGCTTGGCAGACTGCCCTGACACCCGTACAGCGCTTCTATATGCAGGAATACTATACATATAGGAAAACAATGGCGCAGATTGCCGCAGACTGCGGTGTCAGCACCGGAACCGTCTCGCGGACACTGGCGCGCGCAAGACAGCGGCTGCGTAATGCGCTGCAATGTTATCTCTGATCTCCGGCGCCTCCCCGACGAACTAAGCAATGACACTGAACTGGATGCAATCCGTGAACTGAAAGAAAAGCTGGACGGCAAATACGAAATCGTCGATGACATCAGCCGGCTCTGTCAGTAGGTGCTGTCCCCGATTCCGGTTTTCTGACCGCGGCGGAATCTGCAACGGTATTGCTCCATATCCGGCAAGCCTGCTTGACATCTTCTGCGGAATGCGGTATAATGACAGCAGAATGCAGTATGGGAAGGAGCAGAAGATGCAATGGATGAAATGTCAATGCGGCTTTCGGAGCTGGAAGCCGAAACCGAAGAAACTGTAAAACAAACTGGTAAGCTGACTGTCATGCAGGAGCGCGATCATGCGATGCTGCAAAAGGCAGTGACTGCGATTGAAGCGCTGCACGAAGCACATAAGCAGATCATTGCCGATCAGGAGGAGCTGCGCACACTGCTGCACAATATCCAGCGGCATCTTGATTCGCTGACGGAGCGTGCGGATTCGATTGACCAGACTGCGGATATTCTCGAGGACCGCATCGCGGCGCTGGACGAGACCGTCAAAATCCTTTCGAGCGATATGGACAATCTCTATGAGGATATGAACGTGCTTTCGGCGGAGACGCGCAACCGCGGCATCAAGCTGAAAGAGGATGTGCAGCGTTTTCTCTGGGATTCGACCGAATCCAAATATGACGAAGAATCCGACACCATGTGGTAGCGGGCAGCGGGCAACGCCCGCATGAATTGATCTAAAGATTTCAGGATACCTGACCGTTATTTTGCACTCTACACCTTCCGACAGGCTATGCAAAACATGCAGGTAAAAGGGCAGCGCCCGCCTGCGTGATTCTAAAGCCCAACGGAAGCGGATGCAGGCAGCAACATGCAGTATCCCGAATCCGTTTCTATACTATATATAGTATAGTTTCTCATGATAATACAGGAAAGCCGTGAAGCAGGATGATTTGCTTCACGGCTTTTTTGTTACGTGCATTTCAGAAACATGCAATTACTGATTCACGGCGGAAAGCTGCTCAATCAGCTGCTTTGCGGCACGTGGCGAACGTCCGCCGCTGCGCTGCGCAAATTCCTCTGCCGCCTGACTGAGTGCCGCGGTATCCATATGCAGATCATACTGCGCTGCAAGCTCCTGCACAAACCGCAGATAGGTTTCGCGGTCAGGACGGCGGAAGCAGATGCGGATGCCGAACCGTCCGGCAAGCGCCTGCTGCTCCGGCATCACATCCGGAACCGGCGCATCCGAATCCGCATCGGCAAAATCCGCAGGTTCGAGATAACGGCTGCTGCTTGCCGCATAGATCACCGTATTCGCCGGACGCGCCGCAACAGAGCCCTCCAGCACCGAGCGCAGAATCGCAAAGCTGTCGTCCTTCGGCGAAAAGCTGAGATCATCCACAAACAGAATGAATTTCAGCGGATTGTCATGAATCTGCTCCAGAATGACCGGCAGCATCGGCAGATCGGCTTTTGTGAGCTGAATCAGGCGCAGTCCCTCACCGAAAAATGCATTGACAATCGCCTTGACCGTTGTCGATTTGCCGGTTCCGGCATCGCCGTAAAGCAGGACATTCTGCGCATGCTTTCCTTGCAGCAGTGCCACCGTATTGTTAATGACCGCCTGCCGCTCCGATTCATAGCCGGAGAGCGCCGCAAGCTGCACGCGGTCCGGATATTTCACCGGCACGATTGCCGCATCGCGGATGACAAACATCGGATTTGCCGCGTAAATGCCGTAGCCGTATTTTCCGATCTCGCGCAGGCGGGCATGATACTCCGCGCCGAAATCGAGATCGGCGTTTTTCCATTCCGGCAGAATGCCGTAATAGGAGACCTCCTTTTGCAGCTCATGCGGACGGATTCTTGCAAGGCGCTGCAAAATCGCAAGCTCATTCTGTACGCAGGCTTGCAGCATCTCGTCAACCGCATCGCCGCGCGCCGCCGCACGGACATAGAAATTATCATCCTCGCAGATCAGCTGAAAGATGTATTCCGTCAGGTTCATGCTGCGCGCATAGAGCCGCGTAATGAATTCCGTATACTGCCGCAGCTGGATCATTGGGTCCATTGTTTCCGTATCCAGCAGCGCACGCAGCGGCAGAATCACCTCATTTGTCAGCAGCTTGCGGAAGACGACCAGCGAATTCAGCGCCAGATCAATTTCCTGTAATTTCTTGTTTCTTCCCATTTTTCGATCCTTTTTTCATGATATCATCTGTCCCGCGAGGGCAGAGCCGTCTTATCATCCGGTATGCATCATCCCACGCAATTCAATCAATCCTGTCAGGCGATGCATAAACAACGTCACCCTCTTTGACCGTTCCTTTTGTTCTGAGCCACAGCCTTGCCCATACACTGTCCGGCTTTTCTTTCCAGTCGGAATAGTATACCGTCTTATCCGGCACAATCTCATTCACAGTTTCAAAAAAGGCATCCGCCCAGCAGCTCCATGCCAGCTTATACACAACCGCAGGTACATCTTCTCTGTAGCTGTGTATTCTTTCCTTGTCGGTGTCAACATATACCGTATCGCCGGTTTTTACGCTGTCCTTTTCAGACAGGAGCACTGTAACCCGATAGCCGAACAGCGTTTTCTTTACCTTGGAGATGATCTGCCAAAGTGTATAGCTGAGCTCTTCTTCCCGCATATTTTCCTTCCTGCCGCAGAGCAGCGGTCTGTCCGTTTTTTGCCTGTTTGTATATCGGTCCGAATCTCATATACGGAATCACGCTCCCGCAAAACGCAGATACGGGTCATCCCGTTCCTGCTCCACATCCTGCACGGCTTTCTCCCAGAGATCAAGCCGTTTTTCCGCTTCCATATCTGCAAGAACCTGCGCGATATCCTCCGCATAGCCGATGTCCTGCCAGATTTTCAGAAACTGCACGCCGGTCTGGTATGCATCCTCCGGATCGGTACATTGTTCCGCTGCAGCGTCCCAGTCCGATTCATAGACAGGATCTGCCGTGCTGCCGTCATTGAGCCGCTGCATGCCGCCGAGCATTTGAATCATGCCCCAGTCGCGTTCAGAGTCCAATCCGTTCTCCTGCGAGAGCAGCTCCAGATAGCGGAAAAAGATGCGGTTTCCCTTCTCGTTCTTCATACAGATGCTCCTTTGTCAGTCGCTTTCAAAGTCATACGGATTCCAAAGATTTTTCCAGCAGCGGTATGCCGCATAGCAGACACCGGCGGTCAGCAGACCGTCCCCGAATATCACGATTGCCGTATCAAAACGGAAAATCCCCAGAAATGCATTGCTGAATGCATGCGCCAGAATCGCTGTGGGCAGCATCAGCATAGATTTGTCCGTCCGGATTCCGTAGAAGATCAGCACGGTCAGCGACACGGCAAACAGCGCACCGCAGACCGCCGTCCAGAGATTGACGCCGAAGATATCCGAAGCGGCATTGCCCGTTCCGATCAGCCCGAAGCAGGATAATCCGGCAGTGAAATTCTCCTGATAGCCATGCGCCATCCCATAGGTGACGGCGTCCTCGCGGCTGTCATACTCCTCGAGCAGAAACTTCATCGTCAGAAACTTTGTCCCCTCCTCGAGGATGCCGTAGAGCAGCCCGTTTGCGAGGAACCGCCCGACAAAGCTCTCGATCTGAAAGCCGGAGCGTATCATCGCGCCGATGATAAACGCCGGAAAGCATACAACAAAGGCAATCAGCGCCGGATAAATCCGCGCACCGGTCTTTTTGTGCCAGAGGAACACCAGCAGCGGCGGTGTCAGAATCCGCACCAGCCCTGCGAGCACACAACTGAAATCATCCATACATTGCTCCCGCGTTATTCGACAGCGGCTTCCGGAATCGTCCGCAGACAGTTTTCGCCGCGCTCGAGCGCCACGATGCCCGTCCGGCACATTTCCATGATGCCGTATGCCTTCATCAGGTCAATAAATGCGTCGATTTTCGAGGTCTCGCCGGTCAGCTCGCAGACCAGCGCCTCCTTGGAATAATCCACGATCTTCGAGCGGAAGATTTCAACCGCCGCCATGATATCCTGCCGCGTTTCGGCGTCATTGCGCACCTTCAGCAGCAGCAGCTCACGAATCACGGTCTCATGCTGATCGAGCACCTCGACCTCCTTGACATCATGGAGCTTTTCAAGCTGCGTCACAATGCGCTCCTTGATATCCTCATCGCCGCGGAATGCGACCGTAATGCGCGAAAGTCCTGCTGACTCGGTCTCGCCGACGGTCAGGCTGTCAATGTTGAAGCCGCGCCGCGTGAACATGCCCGATACTCTGGACAGTACGCCCGAAATATTCGCAACCAGCACGCCGATAACATATTGCTGTTCCATATGTGCCTCCGTATCCGCTGAAATGTTTATTCGATCTCTGTGATAATATTGTCAACCGAACCGCCCGGCGGCAGCATCGGCAGCACAAGCTCATCGCTGCTCATCTGCGCGTCGATCACGAACGGTCCGGACTGTGAAAATGCCGCCTGCAATGCATCCGCAAGCGCCGCCTGTGTCGATGCCCGCGCGCCGCGCACACCGAAGCCCTCCGCAACCCTGACGAAATCCGTCTGACGGTTCAGCGTTGTGCCGGAATAGCGGCGGTCATAAAAAAGTGTCTGCCACTGCCGCACCATGCCGAGCACGCCGTTGTTCATGATAATCACGGTGACATTCGCCTGCTCGGAAACGGCAGTCGCCAGCTCCGTGAGATTCATGCCGAAGCTGCCGTCACCGGTGAACAGCACGGCACGCTTTCCGGTTGCAATATTTGCGCCGATTGCCGCACCGAGACCGTAGCCCATGGCACCGAGTCCGCCGCTTGTGAGGAAGGTTCTCGGCTGATGCAGCGGATAGCGCTGCGCCGTCCACATCTGATGCTGCCCGACATCCGTCACAATGACCGCATCTTCCGGCGCCGCCGCACTGACCGCATCAATGATCTGAAAATGCGTCAGATGCTGCGAATCGCTGCGGAGCTTCTTTTCGAGCAATGCATGGGAATACGCCGTGCGCGCCTTTTCCTCCAGCCGGAGCCGGTCGATTTTCGCGCGCCATTCCGGATTTTTCCGCGGCTGCACCAGTTCATTCAGCCGCCGGAGTACATCCTTTAGGTCACCGCGGATTGTCAGCGCCGCGGCGATATTTTTATTCAGCTCCGCGCCGTCGATATCAATGTGAATGATATTGAAATGTGCCGAAAAGCGGTTCTTATCGCCGGTTGCGCGGTCGCTGAACCGCACGCCAAGTGCCAGCACCAGATCGGCAATATCCTCCGCCGCAGTTGATGCAAAATGCCCGTGCATGCCCTGCATCCCGAGAAACAGCGGATGCGCCGAGGGCACGGCAGAAAGCCCCATGAGCGAGCAGCCCATCGGTGCTTCGAGCTTTTCGGCAAGCGTGATCAGCTCCGCAGATGCATCGCCGGCAATCACACCTCCGCCGAAATAGATATACGGCCGCTTCGCCTTTGCAAGCAGTTCAGCCGCCTTTTGCAGGCGCCTCTCCGATGCCGGCTGCACCGGCTCGCATGCCGCCGGTTTCTCCTGCGGCGTAAATTCATAAACCGCCTCCTGCACATCTTTCGGGATATCCACCAGCACGGGTCCCGGTCTGCCGGATTTTGCAATCCGGAATGCCGTCCGGATCGTATCCGCCAGCTCTTCAATATGCTTGACGATGAAATTATGCTTTGTCACCGGCATACTGACGCCGACGATATCGACCTCCTGAAAGCTGTCCCTGCCGATCTGGCTGCACGGGACATTGCCCGTAATCGCAACCACCGGCACCGAATCCAGATAGGCAGCCGCAATGCCGGTCACGAGATTCGTCGCGCCCGGTCCCGAGGTCGCCATGACAACGCCGACCCTGCCGGTCGCTCTTGCATAGCCGTCGGCAGCGTGCGCAGCGCCCTGTTCATGTGCCGTCAGGACATGCCGGATCCTGTTCCGGCTGTCATACAGCGCATCAAACAGGTCGATGACCTGTCCGCCCGGATAGCCAAACAGCGTATCGCAGCCCTGCTCAATCAGCGTTTCGATCACGATTTTTGCTCCGGTCATCTGCATCGTTGTTCCTCCTTTTGTCCGTTTCAGGCGGCGAAAAGGGATGTATGAAAAAACGCCCCTTTCACACCGTTCCGGCAGGAAAGAGACGAAGACACGATCTGTATGCTCCGCGGTACCACTCTTCTTGGCGCCGAAGCGCCCGCTCATGTGCGTCACCGAACGCACTTCTCTGTCACGGGAGAACCCGTCCGGACTTAGTAGGCAGACTGCCGTTCTGTCCGGCTGCTCAGGGAGGACTTATGACCGGAGCCGAATGCTGCCTTCCAGCAAAACGGCAGCTCTCTGCGAAACGGGATTCCGGCTTTTTATGTTCCCTTCACCGCATTTTCTATAATCCCATTATAATCGCTTTTCTTCCGTTTGTCAAGCCCTAAAAAGAATTAGAAATCTGAAATGAGAAAATGCTCTTTTGAAACAGAAAGCCGCCCGATTCGCAGTCGCGCGGAATCGGGCAGCTGTTCATGATTGATCCGTCTGAAAATATCCGGTTCACGGATGCAGCGAGAAGTTTGTCGCATACCAGCCGAAGCCGTTATTGACAAGCACCCAGCGCACCGTACCGATATAATCATTGACCGCGACCTTTCCGATCGTCGATTCCAGATGCACATCGACCGTGCAGACATTCTCCGCATACATCTTGACATGCCGAATCTCAAAGACATGATCCTCGCGCATATTCGGGTCATTGTTATACCAGATATCCGAAGAAATCGTATACATCAGATTTGAGACAGGCGAGCCCGGCAGCAGATAGCCGCTGAGGTTTGCAAGGTTCGCATCCAGCTCGCAGCGCGTATTGATCACATAATCCATATAGGCATAGGTCAGCGCCGTGACGCGGTCCACCAGTCCCTGATCCGGCTCCTTTGTATCCGCAATCGGGAAAATATAGGTCTGATCGGCATGATCCGGTGCAGGTGTCTCATAGGGCTCCAGCACATTTCCTTCGGCATCAGTGACCGTGATCTTCGGCGGACAGTACAGTCCGGAGATCACGCACTGCCGCGCCATGGGCTGTGCCATGAAGAGACGCTCGGTCTGACTGAGCTGAAAATCAGACTCAACCTCGAGATAATTCTCCTCCGGCACATCGACGCCGTTGACCGACAGGAATGCGCCCGCCGGCATCGTCACATTCAGCGTGAATTCCGGCGTTGCCTGCAATGCAATCACCGAAACCGGATCGTCCACGCGCCAGAGCGGGAAATTATACTGCTCCGTCCAGCCGGTTCGCGCAAGTGCAACCTTTGCAACCGCTTCCCCGTCACGCAGCACATAATAATCCGGTCGGGCATTGGTATAATCCTCCGCGCGCTGATACGTATATTCACCGGCAGATTCCGCCTGACTGCGCACGAAATCATAGAGCAGTTCCGGCTGTTCATATTCATTGAAATCCAGACCGGCAGCCGCCTGCGTCATCATATCCGCAAGAAAGCTGTCGCTGATGGTCTCCATATAGCTGTCAATCGTGTATTTCGGACACGAGAGCTCATATTCGAGCAGATAGCCCTTCGCCTTACCGGCAATCACGCTGATGATAATGGAGGCGATGACAATATACAGCACGACAGCAATCACAAACATGCCGATGCTGACCGGTCGGATTCCCGTGCGGAGCTCCTCCTTCGCAGCGGCTGTATGTGTTGCAAGCGCAGCTTTTGCGCGTTCGGCATAGTCGCTGACTGCACCGCGCAACACGCCAGCACTGCGTTCCGTCTCCGGACGGCGCGTTTGCGCCGGACGCGCGCTCCGTGCCTTTGCAGAAACCGTGCGGCGTTCCGGTGCAGCCTCCGCCGCCGGACGCTTTGTCTGCTTCTGACGCGGTGCTTCACCGTCCGCGGATGCGCGGCGTTCTGCAACTTCTGCACTGCCTTCGACCGGCGGACGCTTTTTCTTCTTTTTGCGCGGTGCTTCACCGTCCGCGGATGTACTCCGTTCTGCAACTTCTGCACCGCCCTCGACCGGCGGACGCTTTTTCTTCTTTTTGCGCGGTGTTTCATCGTCCGCGGATGCGCGGCGTTCTGCAACTTCTGCACCGCCTTCGACCGGCGGACGCTTTTTCTTCTTTTTGCGCGGTGTTTCACCGTCTGCGGATGCGCGGCGTTTACCGGTTTCGCCGTCCGTGACCGGACGCTTCTTTTTCTTTTTACGCGGCACACTGTTCACAGCAGGCGCCGCAGATTCTTCCGTCTCTGCCGGACTGACCGCAGCCGTATCGAGCATTTCCTCCATTCTGCGCTGCTCCTTTCATCAGGATTCCGGCGCAACAAGCCAGCAGTTCGGCATATTGCGTGCGCCGTAAAGTGTCGAGACAATCGTATTCTGTTCGCCCTGATAATACATCACAGAGGAAGCGCCGCCGTCCATATTGCCGGCGTTGACCATACCGATCTCCGCACAATAATCCACAAGCTGCGGATAGGTCAGACCGATGCTCGTAAACATTCTTCCTTCGATCAGCAGAATCATCACGGTACCGTCCTCATCCTGTCCGATGACCGTGCGCGGATTGTAGCCGCCGAATCTGCCGTTCATATCCTGCTTGACGCCGTCCTTAATCAGAATCGGACCGAAGCACGCCGCATCGCGGATGCCCATATCGAGTGCCTGCTGTGCGGTCATCCAGCCGCAGTGCAGCTTGCCCTCCTGATCGAGCCCTGTGATCTCATAGAACGAATAGGGATCGCCGTAGCAGAGCTGACCCTGCGAGATTACAACACCAACCGGCAGACCGCCGTTACCGGTGCCGTTCGGATCGACAAAGCCGTTTGCATTGACCGCCGCAATCGCGCCGTATTCCTCTGCCATTTGTGAAATCTGCTTGCCGCAGGAATTCGGCTGTCCGAGCGGACCTGCAACGCCGACATACACGCGCGAGGGGTCCTTGATTTTCAGCAGCTTACCGCGGAACATCGGCTCATAAAATTCGATCATCTCGGTTTCGGGCTGTACGCTGTCCGGCGCACCGATCGGCGATTCGAGCTTCACGGATGCAAATTCCGGCAGACTCGCCGTCACCTTTTTATTGCCGATCTGCTTTTCGCCGCCCTCCATGGGCGCATCCTTGCCGGAGAACATCGCCTTGAGGGCGCGGAATTCGCCCTTCTCCTCCGCGAGCTGTTCATACTGCTGCTTCGCCGCCGGATAGTCTGCACTTGTCACGGTTTTCGCCAGCTTCCGTTTCGCACCGGAAAGCAGAAGCACCGTCACGATCACGAGAACCAGAATCCGGAGCAGCCATGTTCCGCATTTGAAAATGCTGCGCATCGTTGCCATGTTGTGTTCCTTCCTTTTTTCTGTTATGATAAATGCGTAAAACCGCATTACACGCCACATTATATTTTAATATAAAATCCGAAAAAATGCAAGGGGTTTCGACCCGAAGCGGCAACTTTCTCCAAGTTTCTCATTGCAGCCGGAATCGGCAGTGTTTTTTTGTGAGAGATATACAGTGTGCATGCCGGATTGCAAAACAAAGGTGTCCGTGCAGCATGCAAAATGCGGCGCCGGATTTCCGTTATAACATAAAGAACCGCCTTGACCGGCAATCCGTCAGGTCAAAGCGGTTTCTTGTTTCATGCATAGAGTCAGCGTCTGCCCTTCGGCGGCTTTTTCTTTTTGCGGACGGAGTATCCGAATTCGCCGCACTTCCGCCCGAGCGCGAAGTATTCGCCGTGCGCATAGGCGAGCAGACCGCTCTGCTGCAAATTCAGCTTTCCCTTGCTGTCCACATAGCGGCTGTCGGCGTCCGTCCCGATGATTTCCGCCAGAAACATATCATGCGAGCCAAGCGGCAGAATCTGCGTCACACGGCAGGTCAGGCTCACCGGCGCTTCATCCAGCACCGGTACCGTCCCGTTTTCCGGCATCACCAGATGCAGCCCGCATGCCTTGATCTTATCCGTATCGCGTCCCGAGCGCACGCCGCAGAAATCGACCGCCTTCACCAGTGCCGTTGTCGGCAGATTGATTGCAAATTCGCCGCGCTCTTTGATGATGTGATAGGAGTGGCGCGTCGGGCGTACCGAGATATAGGTCATCGGCGGATGCGTGCAGCAGATGCCCGTCCACGCAACCGTCAGGATATTCGGTTCCTCCATGGTGCCGCAGGTCACGAGGACCGGCGGGAGCGGTGCAAGCATGGCGCCGCCGTTCCAGTGTATTTTCTCCATTCGCTGATTCGCTCCTTATTTTTCCGGCAGCTCCGTATACCGCTCCACACGCATTCTGAGATGATATTTCTCACGGAGCTGCGCAATTTCCTGCATCATCGGCGATTTGTGGTGCAGATCAATCGCACCCTGATCAGTCCAGCGGTCGATCAGCAGAACCGTCTCCGGATCGTCCGCAGGATAAAAATAGGCATAGCGCTCGCAGCCTGCCTCTGCACGCACACGCGCCGCGATGCCGCTCTGCTCCATTTCTTCGGCAAAGGCTCTTGCAGCGCCGTCCCTGCCGGTATAGTAGATATTGACCGTCACTGACATGCCGCCGTTTCCTCCTGTGACTGCACAATCTCCCTGCAAAGCCCGATGATCTCCGCCGCATGCCCTGCATCATCTTCTTTATATTCCACGCCGGTCAGTCCCAGATGTCCGCAGCACGAAATCTCCAGATGCCCGTAGAAATGCTCGATGCTGCCGATCACGCGCGCGCATTCCGGCAGATTCGGTCCGGTCCGCAGCGCGATTGCATAGCCCCTTTTGCCGCCGCTGAGCTTCCGGTGCGGCGTGTGAGTATTGCACCACGGCGTACAGCGGTCGATGAACGCCTTGAACTGTCCGGGGATATCCGCCCAGTAAGAGGGCGACACGCAGACAATGATATCTGCCCGTTCAAAGGCATCCATAATGCGCGGAATGTCGTCATCCTGCACGCACTGCGCCGTCTGATGACAGCTCCGGCAGCCCTTGCAGAATGCAAAATCATAATCATCAATGCAGACCGTTTCGGTTTCCATACTGCCGGAAAGCTGCGCCGAAACAATCCGGACAATCTCCGCCGTCGCGCCTGTCCGGACAGGGCTGCAATTTATAATCAAGGCTTTCATACGCCTGCTCCGCCATTCTCCTGCTCTGCACAGGATTTCATGAATCAAATCGCTTTTCATCGCGGTATAGGTCTCCCTGTCCGCGGGATACCGTTCTGCCAGCGATTGCTTCAAATCCGAATATGCCTTCGCATCATCCGGATGACTGTTCAGATAATCGCGCAGAGCAATGTAATTGTTCCATGTCTCCGCGCCGTACTGCACGGCATGAATATGGTGCGTCCGGATGATTTCATCGCCGCAGACATAAAGATACTGTTCCGGCGGATCAGCGCCGCGGAACAGGAATCCGTTTTCCGCAAGCACAGCATTCTTTGCAAGCAGCGCATCAAAATCCGATACACCGATCACGATATCAATGATTGGCTTTGCGAAAATCCCGCGGATTGCCGTACTGCCGATATGCTGTATGTCAGCCGCCGTATCCTGCAAAATCTCATGCAGCCGCGTGATTGTCTGCTGCGCGATGATCTCCCATTCGCTGTGATGCGGTTCGAGCGCCACGGTTCCGCGTCGCAGTCCGAATGCCCTCTGCATAAACCGCCGTCAGAGGATGCTCCCGCCCGCCAGCGCAGAGGCATCGACACCGAGCCATTTGCAGACGGTCTGTCCGATATCGGCAAAGCTGCCGCGGGTGCCGATATCCTGCGGCGCGACCTGCTTTCCGTATATCAGCACGGGGATATATTCGCGCGTATGATCGGTGCCGTGTGCCGTCGGATCACAGCCGTGATCGGCAGTCAGAATCAGCAGATCATCGTCGCGGAGCTGCGGCAGCAGTGCGCCGAGCTGCGCATCAAAGGTATTCAGCGCGGCGGTGTATCCGAGCGGATCGCGGCGATGTCCGTAGGCGCTGTCAAATTCCACGAGATTGACAAAGCAGAGTCCCTCGAAATCACGCGCGGCAATCTGAATCGTTTTGCCCATGCCGTCATCATTGGAAACAGTGCGGTTGCCTTCGGTTATGCCCTGCCTGTTGAAAATATCCTGAATCTTGCCGACCGAGATCACCTGCTGACCGGCAGCCCTGATTGCATCGAGCATCGTCGGCGCAAACGGCGAAACCGAATAATCATGGCGGTTCGCTGTCCGCTTGAAGCTGGGATATTCCCCGACAAACGGTCTTGCAATGATGCGTCCGACGGCATATTCGCCCTGCATGATCTCACGCGCCTGCTCACAGATTTTATACAGCTCCGGCACGGGGATGATATCCTCATGCGCGGCGATCTGCAAGACACTGTCCGCCGAGGTATAGACGATCAGTGCACCGGTCTCCATATGCGCTCTGCCGTAGTCCTGAATGACCTGTGTACCGGAATAGGGCAGATTGCAGAGAATTTCGCGTCCGGTCGCAGCGCGCAGACGGTCGAGCACCTCCTGCGGGAAGCCGTCCGGATAGGTTTTCATCGGGATATCGGAAATCAGTCCGGCGATCTCCCAGTGACCGGTTGTCGTATCCTTTCCGGCGGAGCGCTCCGCACATTTTCCGAATGCGGCGCTCGGTGATTCCGCCGGTGTACCGCAGCCGATGCCGTCGATATTGAACAATCCCATGCCTGAAAGATTCGGAATATGCAGCTTTCCGGAATCATAACAGCTTCGGATTGTATGCGTCCCCTCATCGCCGAATTTCGCAGCATCCGGCAGTGCACCGCAGCCGCAGCTGTCCAGTACGATCAAAAATACACGCTTTGCCATAACAGCGCCTCCCTTTGCAACATATTTTTCCGTTTCATTATACCATAATATTATGCAAAAAGCAAGCTGAGCGCAATCATTTTTCATCAATACAAGCGGGCACTGCCCGCCTTACAAAAATGTCACATCCGTGTCACCTGATTCGATGTCGCTTCACTGCAAAATATGCTATACTTTTCTCATGGCAGGGCAAGTGCATCCTGCCGGCGGATCGAACCGGTATCCGGTTCATCCAGTCAGAACAGGAGGTAATCAATATGGGATTCTATGTTATGATTCTGTCGTTCATCCTTGGCATGATTTTTCTTCTTGCGGGATTCTCCCGCAAACGCCAATGGCAAAGCAAGCTGCTGAACGGGATCACAAAGCTGTCCGGAATCGGACTGGTCCTGTTTGCCGTCTGGCTCGGCTTCCCGAAATAATCCTCTGAATCATAATCAGAAAGCGATCCCTGCGGTGCAGCTTACGCACCACAAGGGATCACTTTGTTATCGGGAAAAAGAAAAAGCTGCGGCACGAAAAACGCGCACACAGCTTGAAGAATGTCATATAAAAGATGATTTACCGGCTTACGATATCTATAATGCCCTGAATGATCTCGGGGTTGGGATAGCCGCTGCCGGTTTTGCCTTTCATACCGTAGAGCATTGCAAACTTAAAGTTGTCAGCCAGGCACTCTTCGGGGTCTGTGACGTAATAGGTGTTTGTGCCGAATACTTCATCGAAGTTTGATGCCTGTTCTTTTTCATAGTAGGTATCTGTACCGTCGATGGGTGCAAGGACCACTGCTGAGCCATCATCACGATCAGTCTTCGCTTCGGCATAGTCTTTGGTATATATGTATATGGGGAAACATTCAATATCCTTCCCGTCGATATGAAAGGACGCATAGGCGTTGTGGTGTTCCACATCGGGGTTGCTGGAATACTTTTCTTTCAGGCAGGGCGGGAATTCAAAATCGTGATCCGCAACGGTGAAATGGATGAGCGAGTACATCTGCGCTCTGAATTCGGAATCACATCTGGTGAGGCAGTGGAACATCTCATGCCACAATAATTCATCCAGAAAATTCAGCCCCGGCATGAGGTCCAAAAAGGCAAATATCTTCACTGTACTGTCATTCAGATAGATTTCCGTTCCGTGCGTGTATCCGCTGGCATTGGATTCCAATGTCATATCAGCGGCGATCAGGACGATCTCATCTGTCTTCGGAAGATTGTAGCCTTTCTTTTTGAGTGTCCTGCTCATTTTCGCAAAACGGCGGTCGATCGAATACTTTTCAAGCAATCCGAATTCTTTCACACTGTCAGCAGATGCCTCCAGCAGCTCGTCCATTGTGCCGCCTGCTTTTCTAAGCCTGAAATCAATATCATTCTGTGTGTAATGCTCATAGTAGTCTGTGTTTGCAAGCATGAGCGCTCTGCCGTCTTCGGCGTTTGCAAAACGGTGCGGAATATTCTGCGCGTATATCTTCGTCATGATGATGTCAAATACTGCAAGCAGCAGTATGACGGCAAGCAGTATCAGCAGTGCTTTTTTTACACTGTGTTTTTTCTTTTCCATATTTCGTTCACTTTCTGCATTTCTATTGAAGGTGCTTACAACCATTTCACATTATACCATGCCTTCTCCGAAAAAGCAATCCCCCTTTTCATCATCCTGCGCCGACCGGATAAAGCGCGCCCTGCTCAATCAGCTGCATGACTGCGACGGCGACAAACACCTTGCCTGCCGAAGCACTTTCAAATCTCGTGTCAATCGTATTCGGTATCCTGTTTGCAAAAAACGCAAATCCGGTGATACTTTCACACAGAACGGTATCATGTTGCTCGACATATATGATACCTCTGAAAATCTTATCAATATGATCTATGATATCCATGTTTTATCACACATTTCCTTCTGACGCATGCATCGCATCGGTCCGTTTGCTCTGACAGGATTGACCTGATTATTTACTTACAGTTATTATAGCGTGTTATCCTTTGAAAGTCAAGGCATACATGCACATGACAAAACGAAAGAGAAAGGCTGCGTAACTGCAATGTTACACAGCCTTATCTTCCGATTACATGAACCGCTTTATTTGCGCCGCACGTTCGCCGGACGGATTATTTTTTCGGCACCAGTGCAATAATTCTGCCTGCAAAATCATTGAAATTCTGTGTCTGAAGAATGATTCTGCCGGGACCGGTCAGCTTCGTGAGGAACAGCCCCTCACCGCCGAACAGGATATTGCCGAGACCTTTGACGGTCTGGATATCGTAGCTGACGGTCTGATCGAACGCAACAACATTACCGGTATCGACCAGCAGCGACTCACCTGCTGCAAGCGTCTGCGAAACCATATCACCGTCAACCTCGAGGAACGCCAAACCGGAACCGCTCAGCTTCTGCAAAATGAAGCCCTCGCCGCCGAAGAAACCGGCAGAGAGCTTTTTGGTGAACGCGATCTCCAGATTGACCGACTGCTGTGCACAGAGGAATGCGCCCTTCTGACAAATCATCGGCATCTGCGACACATCGACCGGAACCACACATCCCGGAACGGTCGAGCCGAATGTCACGCGGACATTGTCGCGCTGGGCAGTATAGTTCGCCATAAAAACAGATTCGCCGGTCAGCATTCTGCCGAGACTTTTTGCAAGCCCGCCGCGCGCGTTCGTTGTCATTTCGACGCCCTCGGTCTGCCAGATCATTCCGCCGGACTGTGTATAAACGGATTCTCCGGCATTCATAGCGATTTCGACCGCAGGAACGGTCTGTCCGATAATTTGATACTGCATATTCATTCTCCTTTTCATTCCGGATTTTTTTCATTCCGGCAGATCATTGCCGATATGGCGGATCAAGTCCGGCGTCTGCCGGCTGATTGCTATTATTATAGCAAATATGAAAAACGGCGTCAATCGGATTGCAAAGATTTGTCAAACTGACCAAGCACGCAGACAACGGTTTGTAAAATCTGCACAAGCAGCCCGTACAAAATCAATATTTCACAACTTGTACAAAAACGCTTGAAAATGATTTCGTTTTGTGTTATAACAATAAAAGAAGATGATTCCGCAGACTGCATCGGAATGAAGGAAGGTGGACGTGATGTTTATACAGGGAAAATGCTATAAATGCGGCGGCTTTCTCGCTGTGAACAATGCCGAGGATGCCGCGGTATGCCCGTTCTGCAATCAGGCAATCGTTGTGGATAAAGCGGTCAGGTGCTATCTGGAGAGTAATCCGCAGGACAGCGCCGCAAAACAGACACCCGCAGACTATGATCCGGATTTTGTTGCCGAAAAAGGCGTTCTGATACGCTATAACGGCTATATGAAGAAGGATGTCCGCATTCCGGCAGGCATCACGACAATCGGAGATTCCGCCTTTCAGGGCATGAACAATATCGAGACCGTGCATATTCCGGCAGGTGTCAAGCTCATCGGCGCCGCCGCGTTCTCCGGCTGCAAGATGCTGCATACTGTCGCCATTCCGGAAGGCGTGGAGGTCATCGACAGAGAAGTATTCAACGGATGCATCAGCTTAAAGCAGCTCCGGCTGCCGGACAGCATCAAACGGATCGAAGCCGGCGCACTGTCCGGCTGCACCAGTCTGGAGCACTTGAATCTACCGCCGCAGATCGAATTGCTCCCGTGGAGAATACTGGAGGGCTGCACCGCCTTAAAATCCGTAACGATTCCGAAGCAGGTCAAAACAATCGAAGATTTTGCATTTGCCGAATGCAGTGCGCTGGAGCAGGTCATATTTGAAGACGCCCATGCAGACAGTGATTCAGCCGCAGGTGTCCGCCGGATCGGCATGAATGCATTTCACAACTGCACCGCGCTGACGCATATTGATATTCCGGAAACTGTAGAATTCATCGGGAATCATGCGTTCCGCGGATGTGAAAAGCTCACTGCGCTGCGGATTCCGGCGCATGTCAAAGCAATCTATCCGCTTGCGTTTGCAGACTGCACCGGTCTGGAATCGGTGACATTTGCCGGCGATACGATGCTGTATAAAGGCAGCAACCCGTATAAATACGGTGACAATGTTGCGACCTTCTATAACTGCCCGAAGCTGCTGAACATCAGCTTCAGCGGATTGCAGCAGTATTTCTGGGCATTTCCCGCATATATGGAATCGCAGGAGCCGGTTTTTATGGAAAACGGCAAATGCAGACACTGCGGCGGGGAAATCAAAGGCATTACTAAAATGATCTGCTCGGTATGCAAAAATCCAAAGGACTATTGATATATATTGCCCCTCTGTCCGCGCAGAGGGGCTTTTCATCAATATCATATAACATTTTTCCCGCAGTTTTCAATCAGGTAAAACCTTACTACTAAAGGCAAATTGTATTTCGCGTGTCACCGAAAGCGAAGAAGCAGCAATCGCCGTTGTCTGAACATCTTCGCATTTCAGTTCCGTCATCAATACCCCTTATTCCATGCCTTTCAGTACCTCTACCATGTCAATCCGCTTTATCCTCCGTGAGAACAGGAAGCTGACAAGCACGGATACAGTCATAACAAAAATTGCTGAAATAATATATGTTGCCGGCGCAATATAGCAGGGCCAGTCTATGGCATCACCGTTTGAGTCCATCATCGCTTGAAGCGGCACACGGCCGAGCGGCAGTCCGCAGATCACGCCAAGTACAGACAGCCATAAATTCTGCGTAGAGAGTAGTCTGCGGATTGCACTGCTTTTGAAGCCGAGAACTTTCAATGTTGCAAATTCCTTTTCACGCTCATTGAAGCTCAGATTTCCTGAATTATAGAGCACAATCACGATCAGGAGAACTGAGAATATCACCATGAAGTACACGAGAAGATTCATAATCTCCATCATCTTGTCAAAGGCTGCAATCAGGTCTTTCATGCTGTGAACAGCAGAAACGCAGTCATGACCGGCGACATTTTCACAGTCTTTTTTTGAAACAAGCATAACAGGTCTGAATGTCATATCAGCCTTTTCATAATCCGCACGCAGCATTGTGATTCCGGTTATATTCGGGTGACGCGAGATCAGTCCGATCCTGCTTTCATTCCATTTGCTGCCTGTTGCAGTTTTCCAGTACACCTTGTCGCCCGCAGACAGCCCCAGCTTTTTCGCCTGCTTCATTGTCAGCGCAACTGTGCCTTTCGGAATAGGCGTCGTATTCAGTTCCGTATCGGACACGCAGTAAAGCTGTTCTCCCTCGGTAACTGCCAGCTTGCAGCTGATAATACCGTCGGAAGTCGGGTGATCCTTTGCAGCAACGGACACAGCCTCCATTGCAATCAGCTCGCCGTCAGTTTCGTTTTTCAATTCCTCCGCCTGTTCGGGCGTACAGCTGTCATTGAGAATGACCTGATATCCGTAGTTCTGGATATCGTGGAAATACCAGTCACGGACATAATCAACGGTATCATATGCACCAAGCCCGAGCTCCATAATAATCATGCCCATGCAGGTACCGAACACGCCCATAAACGCGCGCATTTTCGAGCGCGAGATGTCACGGAGATTGTATCTTGCATTGAAGCTGAGCTTCTTCCAGAAAGGGAGCTTTTCAAACACACAGGACTTTGCAGTTTTCGCAGCCGCAGGTCTGAGCGCCTCAGACGGGTGAATTTTCAGAATCTGCTTGCAGCTGAAATAGGAAGTTCCCGTGCATATCAGAACAAGCACCGCCGCAACGATAAGACTCTTATAGCTGAATCCGGGCTGCCAGTCGGGGAGCGTGTAGAACTGACTGAACATATCGACCATAAGTCTGCCGAATGTCAGTAACCCAAGCACAATACCGAGCGCACAGCCGATGACCGACAGCACAAAGCTGTAGCTGAGGTAGTGGAACAGTATCTTTCGCTTTCTCATGCCGAGTGCGTTGAGCGTGCCGATCTGTGTTCTCTGCTGTGCAATCATTCGTTTCATGGTAGTGATGATTACGAGCAGTGCGATGGCGACAAATACGAATGAAAAAATATACGAAAAGCTGTCGTGCTGGGCAAGCTCATCTGAAAGCTGATACCAGCCGCGGATGCTGTTTCTGTCGGCAAGATATGCGTAGTTATCGTCCAGAGCCTTCGCAATTTTGTCTTCATAATCGAGTGCCTTGCCGTCGCAGGTAAATATGATCTCGTTATTGATACGCATTTCTTCGGGCAGAGCCTTCTGCGATAAATAGGCAAATCCGATATTATGAAAATCGGTATCCGTATCCGTTGAGGCGCAGGCAAATTCATATTCCGGTGTGACGATCAGACCCTTGACTTCCTTTTCAATGTCCAGTCCCATGACATGAACTGTGAATTTATCGCCGACTTTTATGCCCCATGTCTCGGCAAATCTGCTGAACAGCCACAGACCGTTTTCATCGTCTGTATCAAAGTCTGCGCCGTCAACTGTACGCGGAACCGTAACATCTGCACTGTCCTGAAAATAGCAGTACATCTCCGCTGTGTTGTATGTTTCATCCGCTTTTCCGAGCACCTCGGTCCGGCGCTGTGTATCATTGATGCCGCTGACATCTGCAATTTTCTTCGCCTGTTTTTCATCAAAATCCGCACCGTAAATCCAGCCGTCTGCGAAGTTTGAGCTGTTTTCAAAATCAGTCCTCGCTTGATTGCCGCCGATCACATTTGCCTGAAATCCCGTATAGCACCACATGGCAATCAGCGACAAAAGCATGATCGAAAAGAACTGCGCAAAGTTTGCTTTGATGTCACGGAGCATTTTTCTTTTGAGCATTGCTGTCACCTCACCATTCGATGTCATTGACAGACAGCGGATTTTCGTTTGTCTTGATCGACTTGATCTTGCCGTTTCTCATGTGAATGATGCGGTTTGCGCACTTGGCAATATCCGCATTATGGGTAACGAGAATGACCGTATTCCCATGTTCCGTTGACAGCTTTTGCAGCATATCAATGACCAGCTTTCCTGTTTCCGAATCAAGCGCACCTGTCGGCTCATCGCCAAGGATGATCTTCGGGTCCTTTGCAAGTGCTCTCGCAATGGAAACCCGCTGCTGCTGACCGCCGGACATCTGCGTGGGAAACTTGTTTTTCTGGTCGGCAAGTCCCACACGTTCAAGCATTTCATCAGGACTGAGTGCAGACTTCTTTATGTCCTTTACCAATGCAACATTCTCATATGCAGTCAGTCCGGGGAGCAAATTATAGAACTGGAATATGAAGCCGATCATATATGCACGGTACTCCGAAAGCTGCCTGTCATTGTACGATGATATTTCCTTGCCGTCAACAATGACCTTGCCCTCTGTCGGCACATCCATACCGCCGAGCATATTCAGCACCGTTGATTTACCCGCGCCCGATTGCCCAAGGATTACCACGAATTCGCCCTTTTCGATGGTAAAGCTCACATGATCGACGGCGACCTGTTTTCCTTCGCCTTTTCCGTAAATTTTCACTACATCCTTGAATTCTACTGCTGACATTTTGATTCCTCCCAATTATCAGTTAGCATATGTAAACTTGCAACCCTATTATAGCATATGCTAACTCAAATTGCAAGATATTTCGTAAAAAAAACCCCCTGAACAGCAGCCTCTGACCGCTGAACAGGAGAAGTTGGCTTAATCCTTAAACCGGAACAGCTTTGCAGCAATGCCGTACATCACAGCAGACAGCACGATTCCCGCAATGATGACAGCCGGAAATGCCCAAGCCGGACTGCACTGCATCAGGGAATCCGCATATCCTGCCGGCATCTCCTCTGCGGCGCATTCATAGGTATAATCACGGTTGAACCAGATTTGCCCGTAGTAGCCGAAAGACGAAAAGGACATCATAATGCTTGCAATCAAGTTGCCCGGTGCTTTGTAATGACAGATCTGGTTCAGGAGATTGTTTTCGGAGAGCTCGTCATATTCACAGGTCACAACCTGTTTTCTGGCAAGACGGTTCTGTATTGTTCCGGGCATATTGATCTTGCCGCGGATAACCGGCGCTTCTTCAATATGGTTCACATATTCCCGATACAAGCCCTGTTTCAGCTGCCTGCCGATGCCTTTTGCGAGAATCGCGGCAAACAGATTGTGGATATGGTCGAACGATTCCTTTGCAATGTCCTCATAACCGCCCTGATCAAGTGTCGTAAACGCATATGAGAGCATATAGTAGATGTTTTTGATGAAGATACTTTTATCTTTCATGACTGAAACACACCCTGCAATCTGTTCTCCCAAGTCTGCAATTTATTCGTTTCATCAAACCAGTATTCCCGCAGCATCGGAAGGATGTCGTAATTCACGACATCCCTCAGCCACTCCTCAGTACAATCCTCTCTGCCGCAGAAATAGCTGTGACCGATACAAAAGCCCTTACCAAGCGATTTGTCCGAAGTTATTTCGTTGTTCAGCTCTTTGACCGCTGCTATCAAGGCATTCAGCGTATCATTTTTCAGGCTGTTCTGATACTCAATGAAGCCCTGCGAATCAAAGCCCGGCTCGACATCGAAAAAGCTGAACCGGCGGCGCAGCGCATAGTCGATCATGGCAAGGCTGCGGTCGGCTGTGTTCATCATGCCGATAATATACAGATTCTTCGGCACGGAGAACTGCATTCCGTTGTATGCAAGTGTTTCCTCATTTGCAAGGAAATACAGCGCATTCTTTCCTTTGATAAATTCCTTGATAAGTGTCGTTTTGCCGACGCGCCTGCGTCCGTATACAACTACAAATCCGCCGTCGCGTTTGTATTCCCGTTCAAGAGCAGACAGCTCCTGTTCTCTGCCAAGAAACCGCATAGTAATCCTCCTTTGTATAATCTTACTTATTATAATTTAGATTATACTATATGATTGGCGGATTGTCAAGGGTTTATTCCATAAAAATGAATGAGAAAAACAAATGAAGCTAGTTGATGCCGAATGCGTTCTTGATTCAAATAACAGATGTTGACAAAATTGCGGTTTCGGGGTATAATGGCAATTAAAAAGTGCGATTTCGGGGATATTCTGCCTTTTGTATTTCAGGAAAGGGGCTTTTTCATGTTTCAGGATGAAATCATACAGCAGGCAATCGAATATGTAAAGAGGATTTTTGAAGGAAATTCAGATGGGCATGATGCGCTGCATACAATGAGAGTATACAAAAACGCACAGTTCATTCTGGAATCCTGTCCGGAGGCAGATCGCTTTGTAACACTGTCAGCCGCGCTGCTGCACGATGTAGATGATCATAAGCTGTTCAAAACGGAAAACAATGCAAATGCCAGAGCGTTTTTGAGTGCATATGAACTGCCTGAAGAAACGGTTGAACGAATCTGTGAAACGATCAATGTCGTTTCGTTCAGCAAAAACAAGGGCAGGATTCACGATCATACTGTATCACGAAAAAACCCCCAATACCTAGTGTTTGTGAACCCTTCAAAACAATTTGCTATTTCAATTGATCGAGAGCATGGTGGAATCGAACTATTTGAGTGGAGTTCCGGAAAGTGGTCACATTTAGGAGAATTCAATTATTCAGGGGAAAGAACTCAGGAAGCGGGTACGAAGAGGAAGAAACACATACTTAATTCATAAAGAAGTCAGGATGGAAATTATGATAAAAATAGAAAAAGCAATTGAAGCATGCGGAAAAGTCTTAGATGGCCTAGAATGTGAGTCTATGTCTATATCTTCAGCCATGCTTCAATGTTTACGAATTGCTAGATTAACAGAAGATGAAGATGCAATACTCTGGTTACAATATGAGTATGGTGGCTATCCGACCGTTCCAACCGGAGGTATAGAACAAGGCGCCTGGGAAATTGCCGGCCAAAGAGGAAGACAATTTATAAAGGATAAGAAAACATATATCTTTACCGAATTAGCATCTGAATTGGAAGAAACAATAAAAAGCAAGCAAAACGCGCTAAGTAACTATTCTACATCAGGTGCATCTGTCTCTGGTGATTACGCTCTCGTTGCCATGGGTAGATTAACTGATACTGTTGCCCGAAATACAAATGCACTTATTAATCAAATTGCCAATTCAAACAAAAGACTATCAATATTAAAAGGGCAGTATTATGATTATGCTTTACGTAAGTATGCAGAATTATCCTTTGGCAATGTTGCATATGACATTTTTTCAAAATATCGAGAACATGTTGATAACAGGTTCTCCAATCTATCCGGCGATACAATTGCGAAATTGAAAGCCATTGAGGGCAAGATAGAATCTAACAATCCGGAAGAATACTCTCAAGCACTAACCACTTGCAGGAGATTATTTGAAAATGTCGCAACATCTTTGTTTGATAAATACTTTCTTGATTACAAATCTTCCACCTACAAGACTAAGTCTGGAAGAGAAATTAATATTAGTGGTGACCACTACATCAATAAACTATCTGCAGTAATAGAATTGCTTCAAGATAGGTCTCCTTCAAAAAGCTTAGTTGGCAGTAGTATCTTATACACAATTGACTGGCTAGAAAATCTAAATAATTTGCAATGCAAAGGTGTCCATAAAGAGATAACAAAGCAAGATGCTGTACAGTGTATTATCCACACTTATATTTGCTTAGGAGATATTCTTAACCTTCAGTAAGAGAAAGAGCTATTTATAAATCGATCCCAAGAGGAAAGGTAAAGAGCCTATTTCACACTTGCGTTACACGAAAATGTAACCGGATACTTATTTTTCCCGTCCCGGTATATAAGAACAACCGGAAGAACCGGAATTCACACAGAAAGGGTTGGGATTATGAGAAAGAATTTGGGACGCAGAATCATCAGTCTCGCAGCAGCGCTTCTGCTTTCGGCGGCACCGGCTGAACATTGCAGCTTCCGGCTTCCGGCTTCGGCACAGACCGCTGCTGAGGAGGAAGCCATTCCGATGACGGTGATGCTCGGGGACGATGCGCTGCCCTGCACGGACAGTCAGAGTACGGCAGCGGTGCGCACGGCAATGCAGAACGCCGTCTTTGCTGCGATTTGCAGGCTGTATCCGGAGGCGGAGATGCGGTATCAGTTTGTTACGCTGATGAACGGTTTTTCCTGCATGATGCCGCAGTCGCTGACGGATACGGTGCTTGCGATGCCGCAGGTGACCGCAGTTGAGCCGTGCAGGGAGATCACCTTGCAGACGGATCTTTCGGATGCCATGCCGCGCGGCGGACTTCCGGCGTATTATGAGGAGACCGGCTGCACGGGCGCCGGTGAAGTAATCTGCTTCATTGACAGTGAGCTCGATACGACACACCCGATGTTTGCACCGCTGGCAGAGGATGTCCCTGCAAAGCTGACGCAGGACGATATCAAAGAGATCATTGATACGGTCGGACTGCATATCAATGTCGATCCGGAGAAAGCATTTATCAGCAGCAAGGTGCCGTTTGCGGCAGATTATCTCGATCTTGAGGATCCGTATGCGGTTGCGAATCCGGACATCAATCAGTATCACGGCACGCATGTTGCCGGTATCGCAGCCGGAAATCAGATCACAACGGAGGATAACCGGCAGATCGCAGGCATTGCAAAGGATGCACAGATCATTTTCATGGCGATCGACCGGATGCTTGTAACGCCTTCCGCATTCAGCACGCCGGGTGCGGATATGCTGCATGATCTGCGGCATAATCTGAACCGCGAGAACGATCAGCTTGCCGCGATGATCGAGGATGCGGTCAGGCTGCATGCGGATGTGATCAATATGAGCATCGGTATAGACAGCTATGTGCCCGGCGAGGATCATCTCATCACGAAGGCAGTCAATGCGGCAACCGATGCAGGTGTGACGGTCTGTATCGCCGCCGGAAACAACGGAATTGACGGCAAGGTCAGGACAGACCCCGCATTTCCCGATCACTGCACGATGAACTGCATGATCAATGAGGGAAACCGCGCGCTGGCTGTGGCTTCCGCGGATAATCCGGCGGATACAAAATTCGGTGTGCTGGAACATGACGGAAAACAGATCCTGTACAGCAGCTTTGACCATGTCGATCTGCAAACACAGGAGGATCATTTTGAATACCTCTGCGATCATCTTTCGCCCGGAACCTATGAATATGAATACTGCGGCTTCGGTACGGACAGCGATTTCGACGGAAAGGATCTGTCCGGCAAATTTGCACTGGTCACACGCGGCTTTCAGGGGTTCTGGTCCATGGCGTATGCGGCAAGAAAAGCTGGCGCGCTCGGCGTGATCGCTTATAATCATGAGGATCATGCATGTATCGTGCCGTATTCGCCGGACGGCGTGCCGGTTGCGGTGATCTCGCATTCGGACGGACAGCTTCTGCGCAATGCAAAGGATAAATCCGTCACGCTGCTGCGAAAGCATGAAACAGTCCGGACGAACTGCATGGTCAGTTCCTTTTCGAGCTGGGGTATGCACAGTTCGCTCGAGCTGCGGCCGGATATCATGGGCATCGGCGGCATGGTCGAATCCGCTGCGTATGATGGTCAGACGGCAAAGCTCTCCGGTACATCCATGGCAGCGCCGTATCTGAGCGGCTGTACGGCAATTCTCAAGCAGTATCTGAAAAAACAGGATAGTGACCTTGCCGGAACTGCGCAAGAGCGCAGAATCCGGAATCTGCTGATGACCGCTGCGGAGCCGCTTGCCGAGGACGGAATGTATGTCTCACCGCGCAGACAGGGCGCAGGTCTGGTGCGTATGGACCGCGCAATGCAGAATCACATTCTCCTGACCGGTGCGGAGGGAGAATCGAAGATCAGTCTGCGCGATCAGACCGGCACCGATTTCAGTTTTCAGCTGACATTGCAGAATCTCGGCGATAAGGCAGTACGGTTTTCCGATGCGCATCTGGAACTGACGACCGATCAGATTGATCTGGACGATGCAGGCAGGGCGATCCTGAGCGGACAGCAGACGCTCAACTGTTCGGCGGACTGCGGCGAATGCAGAGAAATCGCGGCAGGAGAAACGAAAATGCTCCGCATTCATGTGACGCTCGATGCAGAACAGGCAGAGGAACTGGAAAAATTCTTCCGCTATGGCTTCTATATTGACGGGTTCCTGCTGCTTTCCGGCGCAGAGAACAATCCGGATATCTCGGTTCCGCTCTCGGGCTTTACCGGTGACTACAGCAAAACGCCGCTGACCGATTATGCAGGCTGGGGCGCGCATTTCCACGGGACGGAGACCTCGATTGAAAGCAGCCGGAGCTTCACCGAATGGGCAAAATATGCAGAAGAATTTGTTACCCCGTTCATGACGGAGGAAATGCAGGAATATCTTGATCTGTGCTATACCTATATGTATCACAGAGAGTGTTCGGACACCTCTCTGGACCGCTTCAAGGAGGCACAGGAGGCGTTCGCTGCGAAAGACCGCGAACAGGAATCCATACTGTATGACGTCATTGAATCGCGGTTCCGAATGGCACAGACCGCACAGAATGATCCGGTCGATACGGTCTATATCTCCCCGAACGGCGACGGCATCGCCGAACAGCCGGTGTTCACGATGCATTCGCCGTACCGTCTGGTCGTGCATGATGTAAAGCTGATGAATGCTGACGGCACGCCCGTCCCCACAAACGAGTTTACGATGCTGTGTCTGGATACCGAGCCCGGACGCTACGGCTTCTCGACCGGCACCGATCTGCTCGGTCTTGCAGAGGGTGAGTATATCGCGGAGACCTCGGTCGAAATGCCGGATGACGCACCGGAGGAGCGCAGACGCGCCGAATCCTTCCGCGTTCCGGTGATCGTGGATCTGACGCCGCCGGAAGTGCAGACGGAACTGACGCATTCGGGCAGCCGTCAGCTGCTCCGCATTACTGCATCGGACAGCAATCTCGACGGCTTCTTCATCTTCGGCAGAGGCAGAGGCGGCGCCGCAGAAAACTATAATCCGTCTAAAGAGATCAGATACGGCCGCATGCCGATGTATTATATGCACAAAGCGGTGAATGCCGCATACGGCAATACGCTCTATAATTATGAATTCATTAACCGCGAGGAGTTCCAGCCGCAGGATGAAACGCTGCCGATGTTCTACAATTTCATGTACCGGACGCACATCGGAGGCGCATGGGCGGAACAGTTTGACTTTGCGGATATCATTCAGGCAGAACCGGATGAAAACGGCGTTTATACGCTGATTTACGATGTAACCGATCTGGAATGCTACAGCATCAATACAATCGACCGCGCCTTCAATCTGACCGAAACCGCATACAATACAATCAATCCGCAAAAGGTTGAGACGGTTCCGAATCCGCTGCGTCCCGGCGTTTATATCGCAGAGGACGGCATCTATGAATTCACCGAGGATACCTTCCGCGCGGTCTCCTTTGCCGATCCGACATTCTCCAGAGAATTCCATTTCACATATAACTATGAGCATAAGTTTGACTGGGGCAATTTTGAGATCATGCAGCTGATCGTCGATGCGCCGTATCCGGAAAAAGAGTTCAATGATTCCTTCATTATGTCGCTGAACCCGCAGCCGGACGGCTCGGTCAATGCAATCGGCGGTTTTTCGGTGTTCCTCAATGGTGTGAATGTGGCGGTGCAGAATCTGGTCCGGCTGGAGAATACTGATACAGTTATGGGCTATCTGGCGCTCGGCACCGATCAGGCATATGATGCATTTGTCGGACAGTATATGGCTCGGGTTTCCGGACAGGATGTGCCGGAGACAAAGAAGGTCACGGTCGGACACGATGCAGTCGCCCTCTTTGAGAACAGCTATGCTGACGGCAAAGCATACACTGTCCAGGTTGATCTGAAAACCGGAACCGCAATGCTTCCGGACAGAACAACGCAGCAGATCGACATTCCTGCATGGCCGAAATACGGCGATTTCAACTGTGACGGTACGGTCGATGTCAGCGATGCGGTGATGCTTGCGCGGTTCTGCGCCGAGGATCCGAATGTCAATATCACATCGGTCGGCTGGCGCTTTGCGGATGTCAATCATGACGGGCTCCGCAATCCGGACGATGTAATCGGCATTCTCAGAATCATCGCAAAGCTGGATGCTGCCTGAAAACCGGCGGCAGGTATACAACGCACTTTGCAGCCATACATATAAAAAGAACTCACACCATGATGATGTGAGTTCTTTTCTTATGATACAGCAGTATTGCATTACCCAAGCAAATCTTTGCGCTTTGTCCGGAACGGAAGCGGTGCAGCGGCTTTTTTGCCGAGCAGCTCATCCCATGTCACAGACTCGCCGGAAAGCGTATTTCTGACATAATAGAGCAGGATAGTCTGCGCATCCTCAACCGAGATATCCTTGTCTCCGTTGATATCGCCTGCCAGCTTCTGCTTTTCCGTCAGACCGCTGTCCAGTCCTGCCATGGTATCGACATACGCGAGCAGTGCAAGCTGGGCATCCTCTACGCTGACCGTACCGTCATCATTCAGATCGCCGAGCAGATATTCCGGCTTCGGCTCTGTTGTTTCACCGGTTACAGCGGTGGTTTCCATTGCACTGGTTCCGGTTGTCGAAACGGAAGCCGATGCGGTGGTATCCTGTGCCGTGGTCGTCGTGGTGGTCGTCGTCGGCTTCGTGGTGGAAGTCGTCGTAGTAATCGTAGTGGTCGGCTTTGTGGTGGAAGTCGTCGTCTTGGTAGTCGTCGTCGGCTTTGTGGTGGAAGTCGTCGTCGTGGTGATCGTCGTCGGCTTTGTGGTGGAAGTCGTCGTCGTGGTATTCGTCGTCGGCTTTGTGGTGGAAGTCGTCGTCGTGGTGATCGTCGGCTTTGTGGTGGAAGTAGTAGTCGTGGACGTTGTGCTCGTCGTGGTTGCAGATTTCAGCTTCGTTGCTGATGCCGTCGTCGTAGTCGTGGTCTCCGACGGTTCCGTCTTCTCGCCGTAATGTGCATACAGCGTCTGATCGTCCGTGCCGTTGAAAATCGTATCCTCCTTCACCTCTGTACCGCCGATCAGCTCCGTAAACCAGCCGAGGAATACGTAATGCATACTTGAATCCCCCCGAAAGAATCCCCCTGTGCTGCGGAAAACTCCGTACACAGGGGGATTCAGCGTCTTTTCAGACATCCGCACCCGCGCCGCTGTCCGCTATGATCGAAACAATGAAGGCTTTATACTGCCTTTTTCAGCAAAATTACAGATCGTATTTTCTGCAAAGTCCTTGACAATGCGTAATTCTTTTTTTATAATAGATAGTAACAGAATATCCCATTTCCAATAAAAGGAGGTCATTTTCATGAAACGAACCCGAAAACGCATCCTGTGTATCTGCGCGGCTGCCGCACTGACATTCTGTTCGCTGCCGCAGGATATGTCCCTGCTGCGCCCTGCGATCACGGCATATGCCGAAACAACCGTGACACAGGACGGCATCACCTACATTGTTTCCGCAGATCATGCAGCAGTCACCGGATGTAATTCCGCGATCCAGGAGGCTGTCATTGCAGAGAAAATCAGCGGTCAGCCTGTGACTGCAATCATTGACAGAGCCTTCTCGGCAAAAGTCAATCTGACGGCCGTGACGCTGCCGGACTCCGTCAGAACAATCGGCAAAGCCGCATTTCAGAAATGCTCAAGCCTGACGGAAATTGATCTGAAAAAAGTCACGGAGATCGACGAATATGCCTTTGCGTCATCCGGTCTGACAAAAATCAGTCTGCCGGATTCGGTGACAAGCGTCGGGAACAATGCGTTTTATCAGTGTCAAAGCCTGCAAAGTGTCTCGATCGGAAGCAGCCTGAAAACGATCGGTGCATTCGTCTTTTGCCGTGATCCGCTCCTGAACAGCTTTACTGTCAGCGCGGACAACAAGCAGTGCAACGTGACGGACGGTGCGCTGTATCTGAGCAGCCGGCTGATTGCCATTCCGGCAAACACAACAGAATTTACGGTTCCGAACGGAACGACAAATATTCGCGGTGCGTTTACAGAACATCCGAATCTGAAAAAAGTCATTGTCCGCAGCAGCAGTATTCTCGACACCGAATATGCATTTGCAAAATGTAATAAACTGGAGGAGATTCAGTTCCGCGGCAATTTCTTCCGGCTGCACTTTGCTGCATGCCTGAAGTGTCCTGCACTGAAAAAAGTGACGCTGCCGGAAGGGCTTTATGAAATCGAAGAAAGTGTATTCATGAATGATGCAGCACTTGAAACGATTACGATTCCGGCTTCCGTAAAAATAGTCAATGCAAAGGTTTTTGGAGGATGCAAAAATCTCGGCAAGATCACATTTCTCAATCCGGTCTGTGAGATTTCCTCAAATCTGTTTCAGCAATCATCCTCTGACACACCTGTGCCCTTTACCGGTACGATTGCAGGCTATGACGGCTCCACGGCTGAGGCATTTGCCGCAAACAACGGCTATCCCTTTGAATCACTCGGTGCATCCTTTGATCCGTCAGCACTGAAAGAAGGCGAATACGGCACCGATGTCATCGACAATGTCACCTACCATGTCTACAAGGACCATGCAGAGGTCGCAGGCTGCGCCGATCTCATCACCGCTCTGAAACCGCGTCCGGAAGTCTTCGGCATCCGTGTCACTAAGATTGCGGATAACGCATTCAGAAACAACAAAACACTGCTCTCCATTGAACTGCCGGACAGCATAACAGAAATCGGTTACAGTGCATTCATGTTCAGCAACATCAAGACCGTCAAATGCAACAGCGGCTGTAAGACGATCGCTGCGTATGCGTTTTCCCAGGCAAGATCGCTGACAAATCTGACACTGCCGGACACACTGGAAACCATTGGATGGTCGGCTTTTGAAGAATGCTTTGACCTGACAGAGATCAATCTGCCTGCTTCCGTCACGACGCTGAATGCGCCGTTCTATGAGTGCAAAAACCTGAAAAAAATTCTTGTTGCACCGGAAAGCAAATCATTTGTAAGTGTAAACGGCATTCTGTATACCAAGGATATGACGGAACTGATTTGCCTTCCGTCCAAATGGTCTGATACTGCATTCACCTTTACACTGCCGGATTCCGTTACAAAAATCCGCTGCCATGCCGTCAATCAGGTCGCGCAGATGACATCGTTTGTATGCAGTGAGAATTCACAGCTCAAAGTAATCGAGGGAGAAGCCTTCTGGAATTCCAATGCAATGAAATCCATTGTACTTCCGGATACGCTTGAAACAATAGAGTCGTGCGGTCTCTCCGGCTGCGGGCTGGAATCCGTCCAGATTCCCGAAGGCGTGACAGTGCTCAATAGATGCGCGCTCCAGAACTGCATCTATCTGCAGGAAGCAATTATTCCGGAACAGGTCAAACTGATCGACGAATACACATTCTTTTGCGACGAGCAGATCAAAACAATCGTCATTCTCAATCCGGAATGTGAGATCAGCGATATACTTTTCTGTAGTACGGGCGATCCCTACACCGGCAAAATCTACGGCTGGAAGGGTTCGACCGCTGAGAAATACTGCGAAAAATACGGCTATACGTTCGTCGATCTCGAAACCGTTGACAATCTTACCTATGACGGCATCATCTACAAGATCGAAAATCATACCGCAGTCGTTACCGGTCACACCGACGGCATCAAGACAGCAAATATCCGCAAAAAAGTATTCGGCATCCCTGTCACGAAAATCGCAGACAACGCATTTCTCGACTGCACAACGCTCACCAGCCTGACGATGCCGGAGGGTATCACTGAGATCGGTGACATGGCGTTCCGTGAATGTGAAGCACTGACCGGTGTCATCCGGATTCCGGATTCCGTCGTCAAAATCGGGCTGAATGCCTTTCAGCGCTGCGCAAAGGTCAAGGAATTTGACTTCGGACTCTCTGCTGAACCGAATACCAATCCGAATGCACAGCTGAAAGAAATCGGCATCGGCGCATTTGAATACTGCTATGCACTGGAACAGGTCATACTGCCCGAGAGCACACGGATCATCGGCGGCTCGGCGTTCCATATGTGCACCAAACTGACGGTTGCAAACTGCGGCCGCTATGTTGCGGAGATTGATAATCTGGCTTTTGCGGACTGCTCGAATCTGCTCTACTGCGGAGTCGGCTATGATGTACGGAACATCGGCGAGGGCGCATTCCGCTCCTGTAAAATGCTCGATCTGGTCTATATTCCGGATTCTGCGGAAACGATCGGCAAATATGCATTTTCCGACTGCGGCAATATGCAGGATATCTATATTTACAGCAAAGACGTCAAAATCACCGATGCTGCGGATACCATTTGCAGTACGTCATCCCCTGCCGTCAAGTTTGCCGGCACAATTCACGGCTACAGCAATTCCACGGCACAGGCATATGCAAAAAAATACGGCTATGCCTTCAAGCTGCTCGATGACGATACCGCAGAAGAGGTCGCGCGCGACGGTATCATTTACAAATTCTATGAAGATCATGCAGAGGTCATCGGCTGCGAAAAGACCGTAACAACTGCCTATATTCTGCAAAAGATCAAGGGACTGCCCGTCACGGTAATCGCTGCAAATGCATTTGCCGGTAATCATACCGAAGCAGTCATCAGCAGCGTGTATATCCCCTCCTCGGTCAAAACAATCGGCAAACTGGCGTTTGCGTATCAGAAAGAGATGAAAACCGTCACCTTATCCGAAGGAACGGAAAGCATCGGGGAAAACGCCTTTATGCAGACCGGTCTGACGGAATTCACGATTCCGGACAGTGTCAAAGAGATCGGTGACAGCGCACTGGAGTACAACAATGCGCTGCGCAGCATCCGGATCGGCGCAGGTACGGAGAAGATCGGCAAAGCAGTCTTTGCATATGATCCCGCACTGGAACAGATCACAGTTTCGTCCGGCAGCAAGAGCTTCAAGTGCAAAGACGGTATGCTGTATTCCGCGGATGAGACACGCATTGTTGCCGCGCCCTGCACGGTCACAGAATATGTGATACCGGACGGCGTTCTGGATATAAACCATGCATTCAATTCCCGTGACAAGCTCACATCCGTCACGATCCCCGGAACCGTACAATCCATGCGCTACGCATTTGAAAGCTGCCCGAATCTGAAAACAATCCGGCTCGGAGCGGATCTGAAAGCCATTGATGTCTATGCCTTTGCAAAATGCGATCCGGAAAGCCTTGAACTGCCGGAGACACTTGACAGCTTCGGATTTGCTGCTGTCGCAGGCTGTAAGAATCTGGTCGAACTGACATTTCCGGAAACAGCACAATCTATCGGAGAATTTGCACTCGGCGAATGTGATTCGCTGATCCGTCTGACCTTCCTGAATCCGGCATGCGAGATCAGCAAGAATGTCTTTTTATCCCCCTACACCGGCAAAAAGAGCGATTATCAGGGTGTGATCGTCGGCTATGACGATTCGACCGCAGAGGCATTCGCAAAAGAGAACAATTATACCTTTATCTCGCTCGGCAAGCTCAGCGGCTATCTGTATTATAAGAAATATACAGACCATATCGAAATCATCGGACATACAAACAAACTGCCGGAAAAGGCAGAGATCCCTGCAAAGATCGAGCATCTGCCGGTCACGGTCATCCGGAATGAAGCGTTCAGGGATGCCGCAGGATTGAAAGAGATCAAGCTGCCGGAAACACTGGCAGCAATCGGCAAAGAGGCATTCTGCGGCACGGGTCTGACATCACTGGTCATTCCCGATACCGTCGGGCTCGTTGACTGCGGCGCATTTGCTTCGTGCCAAAAGCTCGAAACGCTCACGCTCGGTGCAAAGATTGTTCAGGCATACAGCTTCCGTTCCTGTACCGCACTGAAATCGGTTACGGTCACAAAGTCTGTTCAGAACATGGTTTCCCCGTTTGTGGAATGCCCTGCACTGAAAGAACTCACTGTTCCGGATACAGAATGCGCAATCTATCATCTTCTCGAAAACTGTGCTGCGCTAGAGACTGTGACAATCGGCGCACAGCAGCTCGGCGGAACTTACGATTCCAGCGATTATGATATCTGCGGGAATCTGCCTGCGCTTAAAAATCTGAAGCTGACGGAGTCCGTCAAACTGATCAAGGGCAGCTTCCGTGCACTGCCGCTGCTGGATTCGCTTGAGCTCCCTGCATCTGTCACCGCGGTCGAATGCAGCCTGTTTGACAGCGGCTGTACTGCGATGATGACGGACGGTAAGCTGATTATCCGCAATCCCGCCTGCGAATTGAACGACAGATGCCTCTATGACGAATCGGATAACAAATTCGGCGGCACTGTTTACGGCTATCCGGCATCCACTGCTGAAACCTACTGCAAGACGCATAACATCAGATTCGTACCGATCTGCAAGGTCAGCTTCGATTCCGGCAGTGAAACAGGCGTGATCGAAAGCAGGGAAGTCTTCGGCGAAGTCACCTTCCCTGAACTCAGCGTGTCTGCTCCGGAGGGCAAATGCTTCGTAGGCTGGCAGACAGAAAAATACGCACAAATCTATACACCGGGCTCTGCTGCACAGCTGACAAAGGATACTGTGTTCCGTGCTTACTACGAACCGGTCGTCTGCACGGTCAAATTTGAAGCAAACGGCGGCACAGGCGCAATGGCTGAACTCACTGTTGACTTCGGTCATTCGTTCATTCTTCCGCTCTGCGATTTCACCGCACCTGCTGGAAAGCAGTTTTTACACTGGCAGATCAAAGGCGGAAACAGCGCAGGATACCTCCCCGGCGCTGCACTGTCCGCTGATACAGATCTCACATTCATTCCGGTCTGGTGGGACGGAAAAAGTATTCTGATCGGTGACGTTAATATGGACGGTACTGTTGATACTTCGGACGCCATGCTCCTGACGCGATATGTCAACGCATGGGAAGACATCACCGTCAATCTGAAGGCTGCCGACTTGAATCAGGACGGCGAAATCGACACGGAAGATGCAATGATTCTGACACGATATGTCAACGGCTGGGAAGGCTATAACAGCTATATTGTAATCGTCAGTTAAGCGGCTGTTTTGTATGCAGCCCCTAAAGAAATGATCCTGTTTTATCCGCACGGAAAACCCGCAGTTCAAACCGTGAACTGCGGGTTTCTTTCTGAAAAAAACGCTGCTGCCTGCTGCCGGCGGTTGACTTTTAGCAGGCGTAAAGACCAGTTCGTCATAAGCCTTTTCCTTGCCGATCTCCTTCATCTCCGCTCCGCAGATCTCGCAGACAGGATGTTCTTCTTTATGCTCGATCTCTTCGACAGGCAGTTTACTCATCCAATCATCATGTGTACGCTTTTTCTTGCGCTTATGCTCCGGGACAGTTATGGTTTCTTCGGCGGGTTTCACAGACTGTTCCTTTTCTTCCGGGAACAGTGTAAGCTGCTGACCGTTGTCCATGATGACAGAGCTTTGTTCTGTTTTGCGTCCGAAGACCTGCTTTTTTAACCATGCGAGTTGTTCCTGTACCAAAGTAAGTTCTTTTTCCAGAACTGAAACACGCGAACGGAGCGCAGCATTTTCCTGCGCCAATGACAGCTCATTGTGCACTGCATTCCGCTCAGACATACCGCACTCCTCCATTCGTATTTACTACTTATATTATACCATAAAACGCGCGAAAAAGCAAGGAAAATGGATGATTTTCCTTGCTTTCTTCTTCAATATAATGCGCCCGGTTTTCCTTCACGGATTGCCTTCGGCTGTTCAATTTTCAACCCTTCCAGCAGCCATCTGATCTGCTGCGGAGTAAGCAGTTTTGCTTCCATCTCACTGCGCGGCCATTGAAAACAGCCGTTGTCTAGCCTTTTGTAAAGCAAAAGAAACCCGTCTGATTCCCAGAGGAGACATTTGATGCGATCCCGCCGCCTGCCGCAGAACAGAAACAGGGCGGTGCTGAACGGATCAAGGTTTAACTGACCTTGTATAATTGATGCAAGTCCGTCGATTGAGCGGCGAAGGTCGGTATATCCGGTGATCAGATAGACC
>JAEEGL015060591.1_pt1 | contig 50882 bp, 44 predicted proteins | sample 9134231 | NCBI WGS metagenome assembly JAEEGL01 (sample SAMN16246548, study PRJNA631951) | gut metagenome | biome: gut microbiome; feature: rumen; material: fiber-attached | host: Bos | place: Iran: Karaj | collected 2018-10 | reverse complement strand
CTTCCATCATTGAAAGAGACCTTCTTGAAGATCCCGGTCTTCACAGAACACTTCTCGGTGACGGTGTCGGCTCCATCGCAGGTGCATTCTTCGGCGGATGTCCCAACACCACATACGGTGAGTCAGTTGGCTGTGTAGCTATTTCCGGAAACGCTTCCATCGTTACCATCCTTACCACAGCTTGCATGGCGATCATTGCTTCTTTCGTAGCTCCTTTCGTTACCTTCCTTGCAACGATCCCCAACTGCGTAATGGGCGGTGTTTGTGTAGCTCTTTACGGATTCATCGCAGTATCCGGTCTTAAGATGATCCAGAACGTTGACTTAAACGACAACACAAATCTTTTCACCGTATCTGTGATCCTTATCTCCGGTATCGGCGGACTTTCACTTAACTTCGGCGATGTTACCATCACAGAGGTTGCATGTGCACTTATCCTCGGTATCATTACAAACAAGGTTCTTTCAATCAAAAAGAAAAAGGCCGAGTAAGTAAATAAATAAGGCGTCTCGCGAATTTCGCGAGGCGCCTTTTTTTGTGACTGTAAATGAATTACTTGATAACCTTGATCCAGCCTTCGGGAGCTTCAATTCTTCCCATCTGAATTCCTGTAAGAGTATCGTAAAGCTTCTTTGTAACAGGTCCCATATCGTTCATGCCGCTGGGAAGGCAGATCTCTGTGCCGTGATCAACGATCTTTCCGACAGGAGAGATTACGGCTGCGGTACCGCAAAGTCCGCATTCTGCCATATCCTTAAGTTCATCCTTGTAAACTTCTCTTTCCTCAGCTTCAAGACCTAAGATGTTCTTTGCAACATACATGATGGATCTTCTTGTGATGGAAGGAAGAATGCTGTTTGACTTGGGTGTAACTACCTTTCCGTCCTTGGTTACGAAGATGAAGTTTGCACCACCGGTCTCTTCAACCTTTGTCCTTGTAGCTGCATCAAGATACATGTTCTCGTCAAAGCCCTGATTGTGAGCATCTACGATAGCGTAAAGGCTCATTGCGTAGTTAAGTCCGGCCTTGATATGTCCGGTTCCGTGAGGAGCCGCACGGTCAAAGTCTGAAATTCTGATGGTAAGGGGCTTGATACCGCCTTTGAAGTAAGGACCTACGGGTGTTGTGAAGATCCTGAACTGATACTCTGCCGCAGGCTTAACTCCGATAACGGGAGAAGTTGCGAACATTACGGGGCGGATATATAAGGTTGCGCCCGTTCCGTAAGGGGGAACGTAAGCTTCGTTGGCTGCAACCACATCAACAACTGCCTGGATAAATCTGTCCTTGGGGAACTGAGGCATTTCAAGACGTGCTGCAGAGTCAAGCATACGCTCAGCGTTTAAGTCAGGGCGGAAGCACACGATATGTCCGTCCTCTGTTGTATAGGCCTTTAAGCCTTCAAAACATGTCTGCGCATACTGGATAACACCTGCGCACTCACTGATGACGACCTTATCATCCTCGGTAAGAACGCCGTCATCCCACGCTCCGTTTTTATAGTTGGAAACGAATCTTTTGGCTGTGGGAAGATATCCGAAGCCAATTCCGGACCAATCGATGTTTGCTTTTTCCATGATCAGTTATCTCCTTTTCTGTATTTTTATGAGCATTATTATGGTATCATTCCCGCAAAAAGTCAATAAAACAATGCATACTATATTATAAATAGAACAAAGGCTTAATTTACGCCGGAACGATTCTTTCTGAACTGATGGGGTGTAACTTTGTTTTTTTCCTTAAATGCATGGATCAGATGGCTGCAATCACAGAACCCGGTTTCCTGACTTATGTAGGAAAGATCATAATCCGTAAAAAGAAGCATGTTCTCGGCCTTACAAAGTCTTAAAAAGGAAATGTAGTGCTTGCAGGACTGGCCGTAAAGCTCGGTAAAGCATTTAGCAAAGTAGGAATAACTCATGTTGCACTTCTTTGCAAGATCCTCAACCTTTAATTCATCGCTCAAATGTGCGTCGATATATTCTGTGATGGTGTGGATACTCATCTCAAACTCGGCGGTCTCACCCGGTTCTCTGACGGTAAGTCCAAGGGACCTTCTTCTTCTTAAATAAAGGATAAGGAGTTCGCAGAGATAGGATCTGGTGATGGAAAGATAGCCGAAATCACGACCGTTGGTTTCCCTTATGCAGCCTTCAAACAAAGCTTTTGCACGTTCTTTTTCTTTTTCCTTGCCGGGTTTGGAAAAGTCGATGCGAAGGAAATCGTCGGTCTTGGGCATGCTTGCGGGGAAGAGGGCCGAAAAGCGCAGGTTACCTGTCTCCGTTGAGTGGATCGTTGATTCAAGCTGGCCTAAATCGAATTTTAAAACATTGAACCTGATGCGGCCTTCGCTGCCGGCGGAAATGGAATGAACCGATGAAGGCGGAAAAAGAAAGATCTGATCGGGACTTAAGATAAACTCCTCACTGTCACAGGTAAGCAAAAGGTTTCCTTCCAACACATAAAGCACTTCCACATAGTAATGCCAATGGGACCGGACGGGAAGAGCCCAGTAATTTGTGTCATAACAAAAAGCCTCATAGGGTACGTTCAATGCGTCGCTGTATTCGAAAAGAGAATTCATCGTTTCCTCCGAAATAGTTTTCTACAATTTTAGTATAGGTTCATTATATTCCAAATCTTTAATAAAATCCACAAAAAAAGCGCCCCACCAAAAAATGCGGAGCGCTTCGCAGTAACTGAAGGATTTTCTTATTCGTCGCCTTCTGTTTCAAGGGCTTTTTCCTGTGCATCCTGTACGTCGTTAAACATGGAGAGCATTGGCTCTTCCTTGGAATCGCGGAAGTGACGGTCAACATAGTTCTTCGTGCATTTCGCAACCTGGGGCGCCAAAACGATGACACCGATAAGGTTGGGGATCATCATGAGACCGTTGAAGGTATCGGAAATATCCCATGCAAGCTGAGCTTCCATAACGGAACCGCCGAGAACCAGAAGAACAAAGATTATTCTGTAAGGCCATACTCCCTTTTCACCGAAAAGATAGCGACAGGCGGTTGTTCCGTAGTGGCTCCATCCAAGAACGGTGGAGTATGCGAAAAGAAGGATCGCAATGGCGATGAATCCCGAACCGATAACACCGAACTGCTGACTGAAGGCGTAGCTCATAAGGTTTGAAGAACCGCCGATCTCATCAAGGACTGCTGCCGAAGCTTCACCTGTTGAAAGATCGATGGCACCTGAGCCCAGGATCACCAAAGCCGTAAGGGTACATACGATGATGGTATCCGCAAATACTTCGAAGATACCCCACATACCCTGTCTTACGGGCTCTTTAACATTTGAACTTGAGTGAACCATAACTGATGAACCGAGACCTGCTTCGTTTGAGAAAACGCCGCGCTTAAATCCCATTTTCATGGCAAGTGCGATACCTGCACCGAATCCGCCGCCGGCAACAGCTTTAAGGGAGAAAGCACCCTTGAAGATGGCAACGAAGATCGCGGGGATAGAAGTTATGTGAGCAAGGATAATGATTATCGCACCGATAAAATAAAGGATCACCATGAAAGGAACCAGTTTCTCGGTAATGGAAGCAACTCTCTTAAGTCCGCCGATGACAACAAGGCTTACGGCCAGAAGAAGAAAAATGCCCACACCGATCTTGGGTATACCGAAGGCTCCGTTTATATTGGAAACCATGGAGTTAACCTGGCTCATGTTACCTATGCCGAAAGAGGCAAGCAGGCAGAACAAAGAGAATAACCATGCAAGAACGGCACCGATGGCTTTGCAGTTCTTCTTTGCTCCGAGACCGTCCCGCAGATAATACATTGCACCGCCGTGCCATTCGCCCTTTTCATCCTTACGACGATAAAGGATACCAAGTACGTTTTCGGAGAAGTTGGTCATCATTCCGAAGAAAGCGATGAGCCACATCCAGAAAACCGCTCCGGGACCGCCTGTGGCAATGGCCCCCGCAACACCTACGATGTTACCGGTTCCTACGGTAGCAGCAAGTGCGGTACAAAGAGACTGAAACTGAGAAATGCTCCTGTCCGTTGTGTGGCTTGTGATGTGTTTGTCCTTAAAGATGGCACCAAGAGTATTTTTCCACCAGTGTCCGAAATGGGAAACCTGATAGAACTTTGTGATCACGGTCATTAAAATACCGACGAATCCCAAAAGGATAAGTGCGGGCCATCCCCAAACGACGCCGTTGATGGCGTCATTGATCTTAGCGATCATGTCAACCATAATAGTTCCTCCCTGTATCATTGTATACAACACGATATTAAAAAAATCACAGGTGGGAACAAAAGTCTCACCTGTGAGCTTTTTTAAATATTATCACAGCTTTTTGAATATGAAAAGCCTTTTTATCATCAGAAATAAATTTTTATGCATTTATGTTATACCGGACAGCATAATTATTTCTTTAATCCACGTGATACTTTATCTTGTCATCTTCGGAAAGAGATGCGCCGGGGAACTGCTTCTTTGCTTCTTCTTTCAGATCCTCAAGTGTAGCATGAGGGAAGGAATATGCCTTACCGAGATATGTTGAAAGTACCTTTTCATACTTTGATATATACGCGGCTCCGCCGGGGATGGAAGCAAGCTCTGCCTTTTCTTCAACATCAAGAATGACCATTGCCGGAATTGTACCGTAAGATACGGTTTTTCCGTCTTCGCTCTCATAGAGGAAAGTAACCTTGTATGTCTGGAAAGAAGAGATGTAATCAAAACTTTTTGTTTCCAGGTTATAGATCCTGAAATAGTAGTCGTCGCCCTGTAAGAACAGCTTCTTTTCATCAGCGGAAAATCTGATGAAAGGTGAGTCTGTTGATACAAAGGGGATCTCATCAACGGTCTCTCCCGATTCAATATCGTAAAGCCTTATGCAGGCATCGCGGCAGCAAACCGCCAGATATTTCTCGGAAGGACTCATAACAAGGGACAGTTCCGAATCGGTTCCGTTTGTTATCTTATAATCATCCGGTAAGGTTTTAACTATCGAACCGTCCTCTGTATTCATAACAAAAGCCGTTTCGTCACCCTTAACAAGATATACCTGCTTTCCGTCATTGGTGATACAGGAAGAAGCTATACCGGTTATTGTTCCGGAATTATCGGAATACTGTTTTACCGTTCTTGCGGGAATGTCAGCAACATAATACTGGCTTGACCAGTAAAGGAACAGTTTTGTTCTGTCGGAAGAAATTTTTGCCTCTCCGTAATATACGTCGAAAATGCAGTTTTCATCCTTTATAAGTTCAAAGTCTTCGGTTGTTCCGGTCCTGATATTATAAACAAGCATCCGGCCTCTGCTTTCGGCATAAAGGAATTCTTCATCGCTTATAAATCCTGAATATGTCTCATAACCCGCTTCCGAAACTTCAACAGAACCTTTCTTTTCATCGGTTTTTGAATCATAGAAATCAAAGGTGGTTCCTGAGGACCCGTATCCGTGCTTGATGGCATAGAAACTTTCATCGTCGGAAACAAGAATGCGGGAAATGCTGTTATCGCTGTTGACGATCTCTTTCATTCCCGGACCTTCATGATATTTGTAAAGATCCACATCGGGACTCATGGATCCCTGAACACACAATACTCCGTTCTTTAATCCGATCTTTTCGATATCATGTCCTATGATTACGGTAGCTGAAGTATACTGAAGACCTGTGGTCAGGTTATATACATCTATATTTCCGTTATCTTCCGCTGCGTATCCTGCGGCGGAAATGCTTGATATCAGAAGGTTCTTTATGGGATTTGCAACGGTTATCTTGTTGATCAGTTCACCGGTTTCCGAATCAAGAGTATAAATGTGTGTCGCCAAAGCAAATATGGTTTCATTATGAACCGTCGTATCTTCATAGCTTCGGATCTTTAACTCACTTGCGGATGTAAAAAGAAGAGCTCTTGCGACGTTGAAATCATAAACCCATACGGGATCGGGATTTCCGAATTTGTGTTTTTCCAAGAATAACTCGGTTTCTTCTGCATCGGTGTATACGATATCCCCGTAATATCCTACGGAAAAGAGTTCACCCTTATCATTTACGGACAAATTGGTAAATGAATTGGCCTTTGAACCGAGGTTAAAGATCTCGCCGGTCTCTCTGCTGATGAGATATATGAATCCGGGATCATTTTCTTCTTCGGAGTAACCGGCTGTGGCAATATATTTACTCTCGGGGCTGAAATAGAGCCTGCTGGTAAATTTTCCGCCATCTGTGGGAGCATAAGAAGCTAACTTTTCTTCCGTTAATACATCGTAGACATCTATGTTATTGACACTTGATACATAAATTTCGCCGGTAGAGAGATTTGCGAAAGCATTGTTTATGGATCCGTCGCTTGGAATACTTGAAGTCGGATTTCCGTCTAAGTCATAGAAAAAGATACCATCCCCGGTACATATAACAAGTCTGTCTTTGATAACATTTGCATAATAAACGCGGCTGATAAAGGACCCGCTTGTATATATGGGATTTATGGTTGCGACCTTTGTGCCGTCTTCGACTCTCCATAGCGTTACATTATTCGCAGTATCTTTCGTGGTAACATAGTCACCGTTTTCACTGTATTCGAAGTTGCTTACGATAAAGTCATGATGAAGAAGACGATCGGCGTGCATTTCATTGCCGCTTTCATACATATAAAGGGCATCGCATAAAGCATACTCGGCCTGAGGAGTATAAGGTCTTTCGTTTCCTTCGCCGGGAAGGGCGGAAAGAGCAACCAGTACTGCTGCCTCTCGATCGCCCTTTTCAAGAAGGTCGAGGGATGTGTCTGCAAGATATTTTGACTGGTTTTTTTGTTTTTCCTGATAGTTTTTACGGATCTCCGCAGCCATCTTTGCATTGTAAAGACCGAAGCCGATACCGAGAGCAGATATGATGGATCCTGCAATGGCAACGGAAGCGATGATCTTCTTCATCCTTCTTTCTCTGTGGCGCTGGCGAAGGTCATCGTAGGTGCAGCTGAGGATGGGAGCCGCAAGACGCATGATCTCTGTCTTGAACTTCTTGTTCATCTCCGACCTGCTGCTTCCGCGGACATCGGCTGCAAGGGGCTCGACGGGATTTCCGTTTTCGTCCTTTAAAAGTTCCTCCGGGAAGGATTCATTGGGCTCGCCTTCGATGAGGATCGCAAGAACATGCTCTCTGTCGTGCATTTTGATAAAGTTTGTGATCTCCTGCTTAACCCAGTAGGATTCGGGAGTTCTGGGAGAGCATATAACAAGCAGGTATTCGCTCTCTTCAAGGGCAGCGGCGATGTTGTTGCCAAGGTCGCTTCCGATGGGAAGTTCTTCCTGATCTCTGAACACACGCTTTATCTTCTTTTTACCGCTTTTCTTTGCTACGCTTCTGGGAACCTTGAAGGTCTCAAGGGCTTTGTGGACCTTTTTTGCGATATACATATCAAGGTCCGAATGTCTGTAGCTTATAAATGCATCATATTTCATATCTTTTTATTCCGCCTCTGAATAGGATTGTGCAAAAATGTTACCTGCGATGATGTAAACGTCGTTGGGATCGTCGGCTCTGGCAGCCAGATAATCTCCGGGCTTTCCGAGATAATACTTTTCTTCATCCCAGGAAGTGAAGACCTTTACTCTGTGATCAAGCTTCCTTGCCAGGATCGCAGCGGAACCTGTGGAATAGCAGGACTTAGCGTATTTTACAACGGAGAGTGCCTTTCCGGTCTTTGAATCCTTCATGGAAGGCTCGTACTCACCGGGGAAGGTGTAGGGGTCGTCGGAGTATTCGTAGTTCTTTTCAAAGTTTGCTTTCTTTGTGGGATAGATCTCGCCGTCGATACCGATCATGATGTAGATGGTATCATCGATCACAAGATCCAGGTCGCCTTCAAGTGTACGGATATATGTGGCGGTTCCTTCGGGAACAAGAAGAAGGGGATCCACATATCCAAGATGAAGACGGTTCTTTACATATTTCTTTAAGCCTGCGGGATCCTGCTCGTAGGTTGCGGCATAGATGATCTCCGTCTCGGCAAAATATTTATCCATAAGTCCCAGAAGGAATTTAGCGATACCTTCATGAGTGTAGGGGACATTGAGTTCGTCAAGAGATGACTTGTCGATAAAGCCCCCGGCCTTGTCGATATGTCCGCCGCCGGAGCCGACTCCCTCCGTAAGATATCCCGCAAGTTCGTTTGCCTTGACTTCCTTAACACAGCTTCTTACGGAAAGCTTGATACCGAAAGCAAGAACGCTGTAAACAAGGCAGGTGTCAACATCGTGAACTTCCAGAAGAGTGTCGCTTATTACGCCTAAGATATTGGGATCGCAGGGCTTGGCTTCAACAAATCCGTATCTGTGGGTCTCGCTGTAGGAGCAGCCTTCCATGGCTTCCCCGGCGATCTTTAATTCCTCAAGGGAAAGATTGCTGTTTCTGAACAACGCGATATTGCTTCTTCTGTATTTGAGATAGTCCCGAAGGTCGCGGTCCAAAGGATGGGACAGCTCCGCAAAGTTGTTTGTATCTGTCAAAAGTCCGTAGTAAAGTGCGGTAGCAAGATCCGTGTCCTCGTTTACGTCAATGCCTTCATAAGTCAGCATATCCCAGACGATGGTGGAACAGGAACCTATATTGCTCCTTACCTCATTGAGCTCGGGAAGGGGACCGGTCACTCTGTGATGATCGATGACAGCCACATTCTTTGCTTCAAATTTCTGCACATTACCCTGTCCGTACTGGCAGTCAACGGTCACCAAAAGCTCGGGCTTTCCGATATCCTTTACATACTCGATGGGAATGTCGAAGGTATCCTTCATAAGAACAAGATTGCTCTTCTGTATGGGAAACTTTCCGCCGTAAACGAATCTTACGGGGATATCATGATCCTTTAAATAAAGATATACACCAAAGCCGCTGGCAATGGCGTCTGCGTCGGGATTGTCGTGGCACTGAACCACTACCTGAGAATAATTAAGCAGGTCTTTTAAATGCATACGCTCCTCCAATGAAAAACGTTTCTTATTTATATATGTAAGCGAAGGCTTACGAATACAATTTATAACATAAAAACCACCGTGGGTGCAAGGTACACTTCTTGATTATATGCGCTCTTTCGGTTATATTTGTTCTTATGAAAAACAAAAAGCTCTCTTCCTTAATATATATGGTGAGCCTGCTTCCCCTTCTTCTTTTGGAGTTTGTTTATCATTGTGATACGCCCTTTATGATGGACGACCTGTGGTATTCCACAAATCTCGCAACGGGAAGGCCCCTGCAGGGTATCGGGGATGTGCTTGAAAGTCAGATCTGGCATTACCAAAACTGGGGCGGTCGCAGCATGACACATGCTTTATTGCAGCTTGTTCTTATGACCGGGCCCATGATCGCTGATGTGATAAATCTTTTTGTTACCCTTCTTCTTGCATATATGTGCAGCATTTTTATAAAGAAGGAACAACGAGGATTTTCTTTCGCCCTTGCATCTTCCCTTTTGATCGCTTTTAATCCAAACATCCAATACAGCATGTTCTGGCAGTCGGGATCTGTAAATTATCTCTATTCGACGGTATGGATCCTCGGATTTATGTATGTTTATATTTCGTCCATAGATACGGAAAGGGAGTTTCCGGGGATTGCCATTTGGATCATTCCTCTGGGTCTCATCACCGGCTGGAGCAATGAAAACATGGGCCCCGCCTCCTTCTGTCTTGCCCTTATGACGGTCCTGTATCTTTGGAAAAAGAAGGGGCTGCGCCCGAAGCTTTGGATGATCGAAGGTATGGCAGCTTCCTTTGTCGGAAGCGCTCTTTGCATACTTGCTCCCGGCAATTTCGTACGAAGCCAGTTTGCCGAGGAAAGCTCATTTACGGAGATGATCAAGACAAGGTTCATTTCAATGCTTACCGGGGGATGCTCATTTTTGTTCCCTTCATTTCTTATGTTTGCATTCCTGTTTTCTGTCTGGCATTTCGGATTAAAGAAGGAATTTGAAGCGGAGGAGATGATACTTTTTATCACGGCTGTACTTGCTTACGGTGCGATGCTTCTTTCTCCCCATTTCCCCGACAGATCCGCTTTTGGGATAATGATCTTAAACAACGTTCTTTCAATAAAGCTTTTGACAAAGATCTGTGATGAACACGAAGGTTTTTACAGATTTGCCGCTTTGTTCTACGGGGCAACGCTGATACACGGTATTCTGCTTCTTGTTATCAGGATTTTTTAGGAGACTGTTTTGAAAAAGGTACTGTCAATTCTATCAAGCTTAATATTGTCGGTGTTCTGCATCTACACGATCCACGATATGCAGACCGCTCAGGGCGTGGGATATTATTTCTGCCTTAAGGCCGGCGGCGAAAACCGTTTGTTTTACGATGTGGTAACGGATGTGGTATTTGTGCTTCTCTTGTGCATCTGCCTTGTGATCCCGATGCTTCTCTGCCAAAAGAAAACTTCCGGTGCTTTCGCAAGGTTTATGATACTTTTTGTTGCCTTCATTCCCACGGTGAGAACAGATTATGCTTTTTCACTTGCTTTCGGAAGGGCAGCAGAGTTTGCAAAATCCGACATTTGGGGACGGATCGATGCAGCTATCGCGGCACTTGCGGTGCTTTTGCCGTTTATGTTCCTTGTCATGGGATTTGCCATGGCGGTAAAGGGAATAAAGCTTTCCTCACGAAAGATCGTATTTATGGCGGTTTCGACGCTGCTTGTTGTTCTTGCTTTTTTGATACCTGTGTTTACCGCCGCATTTTTGTTTATCGCCGCCTATTTTTTGATCATTACGGTATTTGAATTTTTGGAAGAAACGGAAATAAAGTCCCTTTTGCTCTATGGTTTTCTTTTTGCGGTCTCCTTCTACAGACTGCTTACGGTGACCGCCGCATGGGGGTTAGGAGTATAAAATGATATTCGATACACATACACATTATGACGACAAAGCCTACGACGGGGACAGGGACGAGCTTCTTTCGTCATTTAAGGAAAAAGGCATTTCCGGAGCTGCCTGCGCGTCGGCCGAATGGGATTCGATTCCGGCGATACTGGCGCTTTGCGAGAAATACGACTTTCTCCATCTGACACTTGGGATACATCCGAATAATGCCCTTGAGCTTACCCCGGAGCATCGGTCGGAGCTTGAAGCGCTTATCGAAGAAAAAAAGCCTGTGGCCATAGGCGAGATCGGACTAGATTATCATTACGAGGAGCCTTCAAGGGAGGTTCAGAAGGAAGCATTTATCTATCAGCTTAAGCTGGCGGAAAGGTTTGATCTTCCGGTCATCATCCATTCAAGGGATGCGGCGGAGGATACCTTCGAGATACTGAAGGAGTATGCGCCGAAAAAGAGGGGCGTTATCCATTGTTATTCCGGATCTCCGGAAATGGCGAAGGAATATGTGAAAAACGGCTGGTTCATCGGGATCGGCGGTGTTGTGACATTTAAGAACGGACGAAAGCTTAAGGAAACGGTGGAGCAGATCCCCCTTGAGAATATCGTTCTTGAGACGGACTGTCCTTATCTTGCTCCCACTCCTCACAGAGGGGAGAGGAATTCATCCCTTTTTCTTCCTTTGGTGGTTGAAAAGATCGCAAACCTCAAGGGCATTTCCACAGAGGAAGTTGAAGATGTGACCGAAAAGAACGCGGAAAGAATGTACGGAATCAGCATAAGAAGGTGACGGGTATGGCAGATCTTGGTAATATCTCAAACACCAAAAGGGTGCTTGAAAAATACGGTTTCAATTTTCAGAAAAAGTTCGGGCAGAACTTTTTGATAGACGCAAATGTGCTGGAAAACATAGTGGACGGAGCGGGCATCACCTCAGATGATGTGGTTCTGGAGATCGGTCCCGGTATCGGTACCATGACCCAGTATCTCTGCGAGCGGGCCGGTTTTGTAATCTGTGTCGAGATAGACAAAAACCTTATTCCCATCCTTGAGGATACTCTCATGGATTATGAGAACAAGGAGATCATAAACGCAGACGTTCTTGATCTCGATCTTAACGAACTGGCGGTAAGATATAACGGCGGAAGCCCCATAAAGGTGGTGGCAAATCTGCCTTATTATATCACAACTCCCATAATCATGGGACTTCTTGAAAGTCATGTTCCGTTAAAGAGCATAACGATCATGATCCAGAAGGAAGTGGCGGATCGTATGCAGGCAGGTCCCGGAACCAAGGATTACGGTGCTTTGTCCCTGGCGGTTCAGTATTACACCCTTCCCGAGGTTCTGACCACCGTTTCCGCAAACTGCTTTATGCCCAGGCCCAATGTGGACAGTTCCGTGATCAGGCTTACCCTTCACGAAGACAATCCTACAAAGGTCAAGGATGAGGAGCTGATGTTTAAGCTCATCCGTGCTTCCTTTAACCAAAGAAGAAAAACACTTGTAAACGGCCTTACAAATGCGGGCTTAAGCGGTATCGGAAAGGACGAGGTCTTAAAGGCACTGGAAGAAATGGAGCTTTCTGCAACGGTTCGCGGCGAAGCCCTGACTCTCGAGCAGTTCGCAAGGCTTTCGGATCTTTTGATGTAACTTACATAAAACGAGGATAAAGATATGGCAGAGAAAAAACTTATCTCATGGAATGTTAACGGTTTGAGAGCCTGCATGGGCAAGGGCTTCATGGACTTTTTTGACAGCGAGGATGCGGATATCTTCTGTCTTCAGGAAACCAAGATCTCCGAAGGTCAGGTGGAATGGGACAAGCCCGGATATTATGCTTATTGGAATTACGCCGAGAAGAAGGGCTATTCAGGCACAGCGGTCTTTACAAAGGAAGAGCCCTTAAGTGTTTCCTACGGAATGGGTATCGACGAGCACGATCATGAGGGTCGTGTTATCACTCTTGAGTTTCCCGACTTTTTCTTTGTAACGGTCTACACCCCAAACTCAAAGCGTGAGCTTGAAAGGCTTGATTACAGAATGAAATGGGAGGATGATTTCAGAGAGTATCTCCTCTCCCTTGATAAGAAGAAACCGGTGATCGTAACCGGAGACATGAACGTAGCTCACAAGGAGATCGATCTTAAGAACCCCTCTTCCAATCACCACAACGCCGGTTTTACCGATGAAGAGAGGGAGAAGATGACGACCCTTCTTGATGCGGGATTTGTCGACACCTTCAGATATTTCTATCCTGATCTTAAGGATGCTTATTCCTGGTGGTCATACATGTTCCACGCCCGTGAAAAGAACGCAGGCTGGCGTATCGACTATTTCCTAACTTCCGAGAGATTCAAAGAGCATCTTAAGGATGCAAAGATCTACAACGAGATAATGGGATCCGATCACTGTCCGGTGGGACTTATGATCGAGATATAAAAATAAGGGCTGCCACATGGCAGCCCTTTTTAGTTGATTCTTAGATATTGAGAAGGTCGCTGAATACCTTTAATGCCCCATCGGTTTCATGTGCAAGGACTTTCTTTGCAAGGACCTTACCAAGCTGAACGCCTTCCTGGTCGAAGCTGTTTACGTTCCATACAAAGCCCTGGAACATGATCTTGTTCTCAAAGTGAGAAAGAAGTGCACCCAGTGCTTCGGGAGTGAGCTGCTCTCCGATGATGATGCTGGAAGGACGACCGCCTTCGAAGTTTTTGTTCTTGTTTTCGTCTTCCTTACCGCAGGCGAAGGCGATGATCTGAGCTGCAACATTGGCGCAGAGCTTCTGCTGGCTGGTGCTTCCCTGAATGATAACGTCCATTCCTGCCTGATTTCTCTTGAATCCTACGAACTGAAGAGGAATGATATCCGTTCCCTGGTGAAGTAGCTGATAGAAGGAATGCTGTCCGTTGGTTCCGGGCTCACCGAAGATAACGGGGCCGGTCTTGTAGCTTACGGGCTCACCGAAGCGGTTTACGGACTTACCGTTTGATTCCATATCCGCCTGCTGAAGATGAGCGGGGAAACGGCTTAAAGCCTGGGAGTAGGGAAGTACGGCAGTGCTGTCGTATCCCAGTACGTTTCTTTCGTAAATTCCGATAAGAGCGTCAAGCATTGCAGGGTTCTTTAAGAGATCTTTGTTTGTGGCAAGCTTATCTTCCTCTGCGGCGCCTTCAAGGAATTTAGCAAATACCTCGGGACCATATGCAAGGGAAAGGACTGCTCCGCCAACTGCCGAAGTTGATGAGAAACGTCCGCCGATGTAATCGTCCATAAAGAAAGCGGCAAGGTAATCCGCACTCTTTGCAAGAGGTGAAGTCTCGCTTGTTACTGCGATCATATGCTTTGATGCGTCTAAGCCTGCATTCTTAAGTGCATCCTTAACGAAGGACTCGTTTGTAAGTGTCTCAAGGGTTGTTCCCGATTTGGATACAAGAACAAAAAGTGAATGAGCTACGTCAATTGATTTAAGAACACCCGCTGCATCGTCGGGGTCTACGTTTGAGATGAACTTTGCTTCCATCTTGAAGTTGCCTGTCTGCTTGGCCCAGTTCTCTAAAGCGAGGTACATTGCTCTGGGACCTAAGTCGCTTCCGCCGATACCGATCTGAACAACGGTGGTGAACTTCTCGCCTGCTGCGTTTGTGATCTCGCCTGAGTGAACCTTGTTTGCAAACTCGGCGATCTTCTTCTGCTCACCTACATAGAATTCGCGTTTGTTAACGCCCTCTGCAACCACATCGTTGCCAAGCTGTCCTCTGGTAAGCTGATGAAGAACCAGTCTCTTTTCTCCTGTATTGATAACGGCTCCGTTGTAAAGCTCCGCAAACTTGTCTGCAAGCTGAGCTTCCTCGGCAAGGTCGGAAAGAACCTTTAAGATCTCGTCATCAACTTCCTTGGCTGCATAGTTGTAGCTTAAGCCTTCAGCCATGCGAACCCAGTAATTCTTAACTCTCTGTGCACCCTCATCGCCGCTCATTACCTTGGCAAGGGGTACGCGCTTTGTTGCCTTAAGGGCTTCAAAGCTTTTAAGTGTATCAAGATTGTTCCATGAAACCATATTATGTCCTCCGTTTATTAAACATTTGACAAAATAATACCCTATCGGAAGCTAAAATTCAACTTCCGACAGGGTATGAAAAACAAAACAGTGAACCAAAGAATATTTACTTATCCGATATGTGATAGTAAGCCCTTCCGGTATCTTTATCAAAGTCCAAGGTTCCTTTTATGCCGTATCTGTAAACCGCTGCGGATTTTCCACCTTCGGGAAGTCCGGATTTGAAGTTATATATGAAACCATCGTATATTTCATATACACCGTTAATAGGCTTTCCGCTGAATGCGTTTTTAATGGGTAACAGCTTTCCGTTCTCGTCCCAGGAAACGATCACATCTTCGTAGCCTCCTGTTTCTGTACTGCAGTTAGTATAAGTCTTCGTGACAGATCCGGCCTTGCCTTTGCTGTTATCCGTAATATACCATTTACCGTTGTATTTCTCAAAATTGGAATAACTTACCATCTTAACACCGTATTTGTTGGTATGTATCGGTCGTTTGTCAATATTAAGTTCGTGAGCGGAAAGGGTTCCGTCTGCATTAACATAAACCCTAATCTCGTCCAGAACTTTTGAAAGATCATCAAAATACTTTCTGTCTGCAGCAGGGAGGGAAGAATAGTCGTCTACTCTGTATGCGGTTTTGGTATCTGTAAGGACAGCACTGTTCTTTGAAAGATAGTACTTATCCTTGATCTTTGTGATGGTGTTTTTATCATTCAGTGTGAGGCTTCCGTCATCGTTTACGATAGAAGCTAAACCATCACTGAGGGTATTGAGATAATCATATTTGATATATCCGGTTCTGATCTGTCCTTTATCATCAAGAACGTATGCATTGCCGGTCACCAGCATATCAGCACTAATGCCCACAGCTGTATTCTTTAAGATCTGAGCTTTACCGTTAACATAGGTAACAAAGTTCTTTAAACTTCCGTCTTTGTTGAACACTGCGATCACGCTGCTATTTGTACGTATGTTTATAACAGCCGGATCATAAGCCATCTGGCCGTTTTCACCGTAGAAATACCATTTGCCTGAGGACTTACGGAATACATTGCTTTCGATCTGTCCGTCTTTAGTGAAATAGTAATATGCATCGGGCTTACCTTCACGTTTTACTTTTGTACGGCCAACGGCAATGGTTCCGTCGTTCGTGACATAGCTGTCAAAACTGTCATCGCCTACAACTACTGTTTTCTGGGAATCGGTACTGTCCGTTATGGTACCATTACCCTTTGTGCAGTAGATCTTTCCGTTTATGTTGATCTGGGTACGTATGCAAAGGGCGCCGAGAGGCTTGGTCGTATCACTGATGTTGAAAAATACATTTTCCTTTGTTTTTCCGAGTTTAAAAGATCCGTCGTCATTAAGGACGATATTATATCCGTATTGATCCAGAGTCAGAGGATTTGTTTTGACCTTACCTGTAGCGGCTGCTTTGGTCTTTGGATCAAAGTAAAAATAATAATCTCCCGTGTATTTTTTTAAGTTTACTATATTGGGATCGTTCATCTTTTGCCAGCCTGTGATCAAATATGGATCGGCCTTATTTTCAGTATTGAGATTATAGAGCTTATCGTTTATAAGCCACAATCCGCCCTTATATACTGAACCATTATAGGCAGCATAGTAGGTCTTCTTTCCCTTTGTAAAGAATCCCGATTTGGTACTGCCGTCTTTGTTCAATGCATAAAGATTGCTGCCTCTCGTATAGAAGACCTGTTCGCTTTCATCGGTAATGATGTACCAGCTTGCGGCATTGCTGCCATCGTTATTTATAAGGTAATATTTACCCTTATATTCGACGGTATATGAACTGTAAGCAAGGGTACAGTCATCTTTTAAAAGGTACTTTTTGCCGTTGAAAGTAGTGATTCCGGTTGCAAGTTCGCCGGATTCATTCTTTACAAGATAATACTTGCCCCCGGTGAGATAGAATCCTTTTTTATCTAAAGGTGAGACATCGGTTCCGAGCTCTATTGAGCCATCGGATCTACAATAATATTTTTTCTTATTGTAAGTGATAACACCTGATTCTTTATGAAGCACTGCTGTAGCGGGATCAAAGTAGCAGGTTTTTCCGCCTATTTTCTGCAATCCGGTTACGGGTACACCGTTATTGCTTGTGTAATATGTATCTTCGCCTTTATACCTTATCCAGCCGTTTTCAATACGATGATAATCTGAATCCTCATAATAGAAGAATTGCAATCCTTTATCAGCTTTTTTCTTATCGGCATTTTTAACAAAAACGTTATAATTTAAATCATCAACGTGGTAAAGATATGTTGAATCCATTTTTTCATATTCACTTTTGATATCTTTACGTTTTCCGTTTGAATCAAAAGTATATGTCTTTCCGTTGATGACCTTGGTGCAGTCGGTTAAAAGACATCCGGTCTCATCGGCGTAGTAGGTATCGCCTTTATAAGCAGCAAATTTGTTTGTGATTGCCGCACCGTTTTTGTCGGATATATGATAATTGCCGTCTCCGCCTTTATAATAACAACCGAGGATGATATAACCATAGAGATCTGTGTAATAATACTTACCGTTTGCTGTTATCTTGTAGCTATCAGACAAAATACCTGTCACCGGATCAGAGTATACACCTTTTGATGCTTTGGATACTTTTACTACATTATTTTCGTTGTTAATGTAGAAAAGACCTTTGCAAACAAGTCCGTCTGCCCCGAAGAAATAATAATAATCGCCGAGCGGGTACGTACCTTTGGATATTCCGAAAGATGCATCATCATTGATAATATAGGTTATGCCCTTTCCGCGGGGAACCCAGGAGCCTTCTTCTGCTCTGCATCCTGTAGCGGGATCAAAGTAGTATTCCTTGTCGCCGATCTTTACCCAGCCTGTCTGAATTTCACCTTTCTTGTTCACGCAATACTTTTTGGAATTATAAGAACAAGTATACTTATCGGATGTGCCTTTTTGCAGATGTGTATCAAATAAGTATTGTTTTTTTCCAATGGTATATACACCGGATGAAAATCTGCCTGTTTGGGGATCGGCATAATATACATAAGCATCCTTGGCCTTTAATGCAGCGTTTCCGGAAGAAACATATTTTAATGTTGACGGAGCAATAGCTACAAGTCCTGTAATGGGACGGCCATTCTTTATGTAGTATTGATTGGAACCTGTATAATAGTATCCGTTAACCGTGATGGTGCTTGTGAGCTGTTTGGCCTCATATTTTACTTCGGCTTTATATGCGTTGTCGGTGGTCGCAGTAACTGTTACAACACCGGGTTGAATAAATTTAATATTGCCTGAAATTTTACCATCTGCACATGATACAACTGTAGTTCCCTTTTTTGAATCGCTCCAAACGGCGATTGCGGGATCGCTTATCGTCAGATTGACAGTTCCAGTAAAGGCTTTGTCAAATTCCGCACTTATGGGAAGATAAGCGGCACCGTCACTTGATTTAATATCTGCCCATTCGGCAGTGGTCTTCTGCACGGTAAGCTTTGCAGTCTTAAACTTTTTGGGTGCGTTTTTGGGATCTACTTCAAAATAGTAGCTCTTTGACTTTTGCGTTTGACCGGAAGTTAAGCCTACGGTTGTGATCGTGATCGTTGCTTTACCGTTCTTTAAGGCTTTAACAGTACCGTATTTATCGACAGATACAACCTTGGAATCGGAGCTTGTGATCGTATATTCTCTGTTATAGGCTGTTTCCGGAACTACCTTACATAAAAATTCACGAGTTTCTCCGACATACGAGCTAATTGTTACACCATCGCCATAATTGTGTACCGTATCGTAGCGATCGTACAAATAAATATTGGTTACCGGATCATAAGGATAACTATTGCGGATGGCATCGGAGAGTTCTTCTTCACCGTCAAGGTCTTCTTCGCTCTCTTCGATCGCATCGTTTGAGGAGATGTCGTCTGAAACAACAGAATCGTCTTCAGCATCGGCATCGTCGGTTTCTTCGTCGTTATCGGAAATGTCCGCAGTATCTTCGGACGGAGAAACCTCATCTTCCTTGTCGGTAATGGTTTCTTTGATATCTTCCCCTGAAATATCATTCTCGTTGGCGCTGATATCATTAGCGCTAATGTCATTGGTACTGATATCGGGAACATCATCTGTTACGATATCGTTTGCTGAAACGTCAGCATAAGTCGCAGTCTCTGCGTAAGCCGGAACAACCGGAGCCACAGACTGCACCAGCATAGCCGCAAGGGCAAGCCAGGTCAAAATCTTCTTCCTCATAAAATCCTCCTTGAAAGATGGTATTATACCCTTATATTCTATCGTATTTTAAAAGAAAAGAAACAAAAAATAAAAAAAATTAAAATTTCCTGTTGCAAAATAAAAAATACTGTGATATATTTCTCTTTGCGTTGAAAAACGCATTGCAAAAACGCGCTTCTAGCTCAGTTGGTAGAGCACCTGACTCTTAATCAGGGTGTCCAGGGTTCGAGTCCCTGGAGGCGCATCGGTCGTAGACTTCGCTTCGTGCAGGCCTGCGACCTTTTCTTTTTTCTGCGGGAACTTCTCCCGAAGCAATCTCTTCCTTATTATAAAAACACAAAATATAGTGTCTTCTTCTTTTGACATTGTCTATATGGTGTGATACACTTTTTTAGGATAGGCTCTTTGTGACCATTTTTCTATAAAGGTGAAAAACTGTGGACAAATACGAATATAATCTTCGTGCGGACGAGATCAGAAATTTAATAGCGGAAGACAGATATACCGAGGCTGCTGAGATCGCAGATACCGTTGACTGGCGCAATGTCAAAAGCGGTAACATGCTCTGTACCGTCAGCGATCTTTACAAGATCTGCAAACGCTATGAGGATGCGAGAGATGTTCTTCTTCTTGCATACGACAGAAACCCCAGGGGAAAGCTCATCATCTATTCCCTTTGCGAATTATCCATAAAAATAAACGACGTTGTAAATGCCGTTGAATATTATAAGGAATATTTGCAGGTCTGCGGCAATGATACCGGCAAATACATCCTTCACTACAAGCTCCTTGAAGCCCAGGAAGCAAGCCTGGCCGAAAGGATCAGCATTCTGGAGGAATTCCAGAAGAGAGAGTGCAAGTCGAAATGGATGTACGAGCTTGCATTTTTGTACCACAGAATGGGCCTTGCTTCTTCCTGTATCGACGAGTGCGATCAGATCGTGTTGTTTTTCGGAGAGGGCAAGTACGTTATAAAGGCACTGGAGCTTAAGAGCCTTCATGTAAAGGAGCTTCCTCACGATCAGGCTCTGCTTTACGAGCGTCTTACGACTCCTTACGACGAGATCAGCGTTCCCGAGATGAATCCCGAGAATCCTTTTAATACAAGGGATCTGACCAATATCCTTGCAGAGGGTATTAAGGAAGTCCTTCCTTCCGATGAAACGAGAACGGAACCCACCATGATCCCCACAAAGGAGATCACTCAGGAAATGGTTGAGCCCGAGGAAACGGACGAGAAGGTATTTATAGTAGGAAAGGTTCCCGAATCCGCCGAAACCGACAGTGACACAAAGGTTATCCCCGATATTCCCGAGGATACGGATACAAAGGTAATTCCTCCCGTGGAAGAAGAAAACGATACGAAGGTAATTCACGAGATCATGCCGGAAATGCTTGGGGAGTCCGAAGCCGAGGAAGCGGGATCCGAGACCAAAGTCATTCCACCGATTGAGGAGGATACCGATACAAAGGTTATACCCACGATTACCGAGCATGTTGTGGATAAAGACGTTGTAGAATATACCGCCGATACGGTATACGAGGAAGCAGCAAAAGAAGAACCCGAAGAAGCTCCTGCCGACAACGAAGCTGCGGATGAGCAGATCTCCATGTTTGACGAGAGCGCAAGCCTGTCTCTCGGAAAAACAAGGGTTTACTCAAAGGACGAGATCGAGAAGGCACTTGGCGGTTCCGAGGTAACGGAGGACTATACCGACGAAGAAGGTCATGTAAGCTTCGAGCATAACTTTGACGATGTTCTGACACTTGAGGGCGACGGCCAGATAAGCCTTGTTGTTCCGGAGGAAAAGAGAGTCACCAAGCAGATCACGGGTCAGATAAGCCTGACGGAAGCTTTGCTTGAATACGAGAAGTCCGTTCAGGAGAAGGAAAAGAAATGGTCCGACGGTATCAGAAGTCAGATCGAGAAGAGCTACGACAGCATTCTTAAGGACTTTGACGAAACCAGCAAGGACGGTCTTCTTGAGCAGATCGAGGAGAAGATCGAGAACGAACGCGATACCATGTCCGCTCTTTTCAAAGAGGAGCCGGAAGAAGAAGTATATATAATAGATGAAGATGAAGAAACGGAAGAAGTTACAGAGGAGCCTTCCGAGGAAACCGAAGAAGAGCCCACTCCCGAAGAGTTGAGTTTTGACCGCACTCCTTTCATTGAGGGATCGGAGGAAACTGCTGAACCCGAGGAGCCTTCGGAAAGCGAAGAATCTGAAGAACCCGAAGAGGAATCTGCTGAAACAAAAGAATCTTCCGAAACTTCGAAACCCGCCGAGAGCGGTGATGCCGGAATGGATTATCTCATGGCCTTTGCGGCAGCAGGCGAGGAGAGAGATCTTGCGGAAGCGGCTGCAATGGAGAGCTTAAACAAGATCCTCGAAGAGGAGGAGCAGGAGAAAGCCGCCGCAGCTTCCAAGGAAGATGCGGAGACTGAGGAGACAGAGCCTGCAAAGCCTTCAAAAGAGGAAGAGACTTCCGAGGAAACAGAAGAAACTTCCGAAGAAACGGACTCTTCCGAAGAAGCCGAGGAGGAAGAAGAACCCGAATCCACCGAAAGTTCCGCAGATGAGAACGAAACGGACCTTACTCCCACATCCCTTCCCGATCATGAAGGGTTTACGGATGCACAGTGGCACAGATTCGAATCCTTTGTTCAGACAGAGGTTGCAAGAGAGCAGATAAGGGAAGCCCTTGAAAATATTTCCGAAGCTGCAAACAGGGGAAATGTCATAATCGGAAGCGTTGATCAGGACAGTGCCGTTGAACTCGGTAAGGAACTGGCTGCGGAAATTTCAGACCGCGGAGTTTTGACACCTCAGCTTTCAAAGGCCAAGGCAAGCGTCCTTAACGCAAGGGACGTTGATGTGATCTTCAGCGAGAGATACGACAGCTCCATCCTTATCCAGGATGCCGACGAACTTCGTGATGCAACCCTTGAAAACATGAAGCGCATGATGAGCGACCCGGAGAAGAACATTCTTGTTATTCTTACGGTATCTCACAGACTTAAGCATAAGTTCATAATGGATCATGCGGATCTTCTTGAGTATTTCAATGTAAGTATAGATATCGATGCTCTTGACAACGCAGAGCTTGTAAGGCTTGCAAGAGAGTATGCCTATAATAAGGAATTTTCCATCGACGAGATGGGTACCCTGGCCCTTCACAGACGGATCGATGAAAGACAGACCAATTCCCACAGTGTTCTTTTGAAGGAAGTAAAGGAGATCGTTGACGAAGCAATAAAGAACGCAACAAGATTTAAGGCAAAACATTTCTTTGACCTTATCTCGGGAAAGCGGTACGATAAGAATGATATGATAGTGTTGGGTGAGAAAGATTTTATTGAAAAATAAAACTAAGGGGGGATACCTCATTGCACACGATTGAAATAACACAGGACGATCAGTATCTGTTTGCCCAGGGAACTCATTACGAGATCTACAAAAAGATGGGAGCCCATCTTTGCGAGATAGAGGGTAAGAAAGGCTGCTACTTTGCAACCTATGCTCCCAATGCGGCGGAAGTATACGTGGTCGGTGATTTTAACGGCTGGAGAGAGTGGGACAAGCCCTTAAGAAAGCTTGGTCCCGGCGGTATCTGGGCAGGCTTTTACGAAGGAGTCGAGGAGAATTCTTTATACAAGTTCTTTATAAAGACCGCTGACGGACGTACCCTTTACAAAGCGGATCCCTTCGCAAACTATGCGGAGAAACGTCCCGGCACCGCTTCAAGGATCACGGATCTTACGGGATTTGACTGGGAAGATGAAAAGTGGCTTACGGAACGTGAGGAGAAGGACATGTTCAAGGAGCCCCTTGCCATCTATGAGTGCCAGATCGGTTCCTTTATGAAGCATCCCGGGGGAGAGGACGGAGGATATTATTCCTATAAAGAGTTCGCCGACAGGATAGTTGATTATTTAAAGAAGATGAAATACACCCATGTGGAGCTCATGGGCATCGCCGAACATCCCTTTGACGGTTCCTGGGGATATCAGGTAACGGGTTATTACGCACCCACTTCAAGATACGGTTCACCCAAGGATTTCATGTACCTTGTGAACAAGCTCCATAAGAACAATATCGGTGTCATCCTTGACTGGGTTCCCGCCCATTTTGCAAAGGATGAATTCGGTTTAGCCAATTACGACGGCGGTGCGGTTTTTGAGCATCCGGATCCCAGGCTTGGGGAACATCCCGAGTGGGGAACAAAGATCTTTAACTACGGACGCACCGAGATAAAGAATTTCCTTATAGCAAATGTATTTTACTGGTTAAGAGAGTTCCATATAGACGGTATCAGAGTTGATGCGGTTGCTTCCATGCTCTATCTTGATTACGGTAAGAAGGACGGAGAATGGGTAGCCAACAAGTACGGCGGCAACAAGAATCTGGAGGCCATCGAGTTCTTTAAGCATCTTAACAGTATAATCCACAAAGAGTATCCGGGATTCATGACCATAGCGGAGGAATCCACCGCATGGCCCAAGGTTACGGGCAATGTAAACGAGGACGGTCTCGGATTTTCCTTTAAATGGAATATGGGATGGATGCATGATTTCTGCGAATACATGAAGCTGGATCCCTATTTCAGAAAAGAGAATCATTATGCCATGACCTTCGCCATGAGCTATAACGAGTACGAGAATTATATCCTTCCTCTTTCCCATGACGAGGTTGTACATCTTAAGTGCTCCATGGTTGAAAAGATGCCGGGCTATAGGGTTGACAAGTACGCAAATCTTCGCGTGGGCTACACCTTCATGTTCGGTCACGCCGGAAAGAAGCTTCTTTTTATGGGACAGGATTTTGCCCAGGAGCGTGAGTGGAGCGAGGAAAGAGAGCTTGACTGGTTCCTTCTGGAGGATCCCTTAAATGCGGGAATGAAGGAATATGTGGGCGAGCTTTTGAAGATATATCGCAAGTACCCCTGCCTCTATCGTGACGACAATTCCTGGAAGGGCTTTGAGTGGATCAAGGCCGATGACAAGGATCGAAGCACCTACGCCTTCATCCGTCGTACCGAGGATCATCCGAAATGCCTGTTGTTCATCCACAACATGACACCCATGAAATGGGAGGATTACAAGGTTGGCGTTCCTCACAAGGGCAAGTACAAGGTGATCTTAAACAGCGACGAGGTTCGTTTCGGCGGAAACGGAAACGAGTTCCCCACGGAGTTTGTTGCTGAGAAATATGACTGCGATTACAAGGAATACGCCATTTCCATGGACCTTCCGCCATATACCGCACTGATCATCGAATTTTAGTCTAAAGAAAAACAAAAGATCATCCGAAATAAAAGGTGAGCACAAGGAAGTGCTTGCCTTTTTCTTTTTATGAAATCGGGATTTCGCATGGACGCCGAAGGAAAGGATACATTATGAAGATAACCTTCGACAACATGACTCACACCGAGTTTTCCCACGCAAAAGAAAGCGTATCAAATCAGACTAAAGTCGCAGAACATGCTGCGGCTTATTCGGGTTATCAGATCACTCCTTCCCAGGTTGAAACAACGGAATACGAAGCGGGCGGAAAGGCCTTTGATAAGATCGCTGCGGCTACTGATGCAAACAGTCTTAAATATAATACGGACAAGCTTGTTGTTCTTTCACATACAATGTCGGAAGAAAGCTATTCTTCTTACTTAAAGGACGGAGAATTAAAGGATGTTAAGCCCGAGGATGCGGTCAATATCATGGATCGCATAAAGATGGAGCTTGTTAAGGGCGGAACGGTGATCGACGGATTTACGGACGATCTTCCGAAGGAGCTTAAAAGGGAAGTAAAGCAGGCAGAAGAAAAAGCGGCGGAGCTTACGGAAATGACCGAAGGAATGGTCAGGTCCCTTGTTTCTACGGGAAATGAGCCCACCATAGACAATCTTTATCTTGCAAAGTTTTCGGACGGCGGCGACAGGACCGGCGCAAGCGGATCGTATTTTTCCATCGAAGCTCCGGGATATCTTGCAAAGAAGGCTGTTCCCGTTGATGAAGCGGAGCTTAAAGCTCAGGTTACGGAGCTTTTAAAGTCGGAGACCGGTATGGAGCCCGATGAAGAAAGCATTGAAGCCGGTGTATGGCTTGTAAAGAATTCTTTCATGGTGAATGAAGAGAATATAGAGAACTACAAAAGGGCGGAAAGTGTTGTTCTTCCGGTAAGTCCCGAGCAGCTTAAAAAGGCCATCGGGATCGCCCTTGTTGAAGGAAAGAATCCCAAGGACGCGGACCTTACAAGGACGGAGAGCATCTACGAAGAAGCGGTCAGGATCACTGACGATATCTTAAAGATGTCCGACGCGGAAGTTCACGCTGCCAGAGTTTTTGAAGAAGTAAGGCTTAAGATGACCACGGAGGCGAATCTTTTGCTGATAAAGAGCGGATTCTCCATCGATACGAAGGATCTTGAGGCTTATGTCGAGGCTTTAAGAAAGATCGAAAATACGGCTGAATATAAGGAAGCAAAGGCGGTTTCGGAAGTTAAGGAGACCATCGAAGAGATAAAGACCCTGCCGGCAGCAGTCATCGGAAGGATGATGACCACGATCCCCGATGCGGATCTTCTTACCATCAGGGAAGAGGGTTCAAAGATCAGAGAAACCTTCGATACCGCGATGGAGAAATACGAGCAGGTTTCCACGGAAGTCCGTCCCGACCTTGGGGATTCCATCAAAAAGGCCTTCGGCAATGTTGATGACATCCTGACCGAAGAAGGACTTGAAGTGACGGATTCAAACCGTCGAGCTGTAAGGATCCTCGGTTACAATTCAATGCCCATCGACGAAAAGAGCATTGCTCAGGTAAGAGAGCTTGATATCAAATTAAATCACGTGATAAAAGCCCTCACACCCAAGGATACTCTCGATCTCATCAGAAAGGGAACTTCTCCCGTAAGGATGAGCGTTGAGGAGCTTACAGACTACTTAAGCGAAAAAGAAAGCACAAACGAAGAGAAGATGGAGAAGTACTCCAAATTCCTTTACAAGCTTGAAAGAAGCGATCAGATCACGCAGCAGGAAAGAGAACAGTACATCGAAGTGTACCGCCTTCTTCACCAGCTTGAAAAGACCGGATATGCGGCCATCGGCGGACTTATAAAGACCGGCCGTGACCTCACCTTCGGAAATCTGAAAGAGGAGATAAAGACCGCAAAGCACATCGGAAGCGATATAAAGATAGACGAATCCTTCGGTTTTCTTGTTACTGAACTTGAGGATAAGCTTTCTCCCGATACCATGAAGATCACGAACATTTCCGACGATACATCCCTTTACAGAGCTTACGATTCGGTAGTGAACGAACCCGCCGATGAAGTTCTTGAGCAGGAATACGAAAGGGAGATGTTCAACCGGGAATTCCGTACGGGACTTGAAGCTTCGGACGCTTCCATAATCGAGCTTCTTTCAAACAACGAACCGGTTACCATCAGCAATCTCACCGGAATGGAGCTTCTGATCCGTCAGAGGGGCAGGGCATTTAAGAAAGTCGATGAGATCAGGGGCAAGGACTTCAGAGACGAGATCGACGAGCTTTCAGATGATTTCGATGAAGAAGAAAAAGCCCACGAGGATTATATGAAGATGGCCGATAACTCAAAGGAAGCGGTTTTCGAGAGAGCAATGGCATCGGATTCCTACATTGACGTTAAGGAGCTTACCCTTACCCACAAGCAGCTTTCGCTGGCAGCGGATCTTTCAAGGGAGGAAACCTACAACGTTCCCATGGAGATCGACGGCGAGATGACGGACGTGATGCTTAAGATCGTTCACAACGAAAAAGAAGAACCTTCCGTAGCGGTTTCCATAGATACAGAGATGCTTGGCCGGGTAAGTGCAAGATTTACCATAGACGACGGAAAAACTTCCGGATATATCGCATGTAATTACGAAGAATCGGTTACGAAATTACAGAAAGTTGCCGATATAATGGGTGACGGTATTTCTGTCATCCATACAAGGGATACTGACAGAGATTTTGCTTTTTCAAAGCTTTCGGTGAAGGACAATTCAAAAAGGGTTTCTTCTGAGGAGCTTTATAAAACGGCAAAGAGATTTTTAAAGAGCATAGGAGATACGAATGAAGATTAATTACAATGTTTCAGCAATGGTAGCACACAGATCACTGTCCAAGAACGACAACAGTCTTACCACATCTCTTGAGAGGTTATCTTCCGGTTACAAGATCAATCACGCAAAGGACAACGCGTCGGGTCTTGCAATGGCAAAGAGAATGAATGCTCAGATCAGAAGTCTCGATACCGCCAATCAGAATGCAAACGACGGAGTTTCAGCCATCGATATCGCAGAGGGAGCTCTTTCGGAGATTTCCGAAATGGTTCAGAGAATGAGCGAGCTTTCCGTAAAGGCTTCGAACGGTACCCTTACGGATGCCGACAGAGAGAACATCAACGATGAGATCCAGCAGCTTATGTCGGAAGTTGAGCGTGTTGCAAAAACAACAATGTACAACGGCGAAGTGCTTCTTGATGGAAGCTTTGATCTTAAGGGATATACCGATGACTTAAACACAAAGGTCGTTACCTACGGAAATACCGTTAAGAGCGGCGAATACACCATTGACAGCATAACCGCAACCATCACCGACGGAAAGATCGATCCTGCTTCTTTTTCCATTACACTTGGAAACGGATTTCCGGCAGATATCAAAACTCCCGTCGAAGTAAAGGGTGACAGCGTTTTCATCACCAACGAACATGATTTTGAGATCGAGCTTCAGCTTACCGGAGATATGGACGGCAGCAAAGCGGTAAAGCTTGATATCACGGGCATCGGTGCCATGGGTGTTCAGATCGGAACAAATGAAGGACAGATCCTTGATGTACGCATTCCCACCATCAGCTTACGCGCCATGGGACTTAAGGGCGGCGACGTTCTGACCGAAGATACCGCCAAGGAATTCATGGACAGATGCAAGCAGGCACTTAACTACGTTAACTCTGCAAGAAGTACCCTCGGAGCATATTCAAACCGTCTTGAATATACCATCAAGACCCTTGATATTTCCGAAGAAAACATGACGGCAGCATTCTCCAGAATAATGGATACCGACATGTCCGAGGAAATGACCGAATACTCAAAGAACACCGTACTTGTACAGGCCGGAACATCAATGCTTGCACAGGCAAACGAAAGGCCTTCCCAGGTACTTCAGCTCTTACAGTGATGAGGATGGAGTAAATGACCAGAGAACAGATCCAGACCTTTACCTTAAGGATCACAAAAGCAAACCGTACGGAGATGATCACCATTTTATACGACATGGGTGTTCAGTATCTGTCGGATGCCCTTGAATCCCTTGAAAAAGGGGACCGGCAGGACTTTCGCCTTCAGATAAACCGGGCGAAGGATGTAATCAGTGAGCTTATGGCTTCTGTCAATCCGGATCTTGAGCTTGGCAGAAACTTTTTAAAGCTATATATCTTTTACAGAGAGACCCTCACAAAAGCCTATCTTGATTACGATGCAGCGGCAGCAGAGCATGTGCTCAAAATGATGAAGAGCCTGTCCGCGGGCTACAGTGAGGCTGCAAAAAGAGACCGTTCGGAAGCGGTGATGCAGAATGCGGAAACCGTTTACTCAGGTCTTACCTATAACCGCCATCTGACAAATGACAACTTTGTCAACAGCGGTGACAATCGCGGATATCTCGCGTAAACGACATTCACCGAATGTCAAGGAATAAAGATCCTTCGGAGCTTTTCCGAAGGATTTTTTATTTGGTTTCGGAAAACGGGTTTCGCAGCATATACATAAGAAGAAAAGGAAAATAAAAATCTGATTTTTGACAATAAGAAATTCAGTAAAAACAGGGCTTTGAGGAAGGCTTGAAAGAAAATCCGGATTTTCGATTGTGAAAAAATCACAAAAATAAGTAATTTCCGAAATTGCACTTTACAAAACTTTGAAAACAAAATATAGTCGTAATCACCACATCTCATGAGCAGAATGACGGGTGGTGAATAAATGGACTTGACATTGGATTTTCTGATCGCAGGGGTCATAAGTCTTATCGTTCTTTGGGATATCAGATCAGGGAAAATTCCCAATATCCTTCTGATGGTACTTCTTATCATCAAAATCACAAAAGTGGAGGCTTCCTTCGCCGGTATGATACCGGACCGGACCGTTGTTATTGAGGGGATAATAAGCGGGATCGGCTGCATAGTGCTGATGGTCATATTACTGTTTCCGTTTTTTTCCATCGGTGCACTTGGGGCGGGGGATATAAAGTTAACAGCGGTGAGCGCACTGGGATTTAAGGATCCGGTGTTGTTTTTCCTGACGGTATTTGTCACGGCGCTATTGATGGGCGTTGTAAAGCTGCTGGCAGGAGGAAAATTTCTTGAGCGACTGAGGTACTTAAAGGAGTATCTTACGGGGGTTGTCGTTTCGGGTACAGTCTCACCCTATCTTACAGACATTTCAGAAAGAAGATCTTACTCGCTTCACCTTTCGCTTCCGATTCTGGCGGCATTTCTCATTCACACATTTATTGATTATCATGGCTGGGGGTTAAGGTGAAAAAACAAATCATTGCTATCTGTGACGAAGACAGATTCTACGCACAAAAAATCTACGAATACATTCATGAGCGTGAAGCTTCATCCTACGAGGTCATTCTTTTTACGGAGATTGAAGCAGTTGAAAGATTCATGCTTCGGGACAGGATAAACATCCTTCTTGTTTCATCCGTAAGCCGCGCCCTTATCAAGGGCAAGCTGAACGCGGAACACATACTCATACTTACCAGGGAAGCAACGGTGCCGATGCAGCCTGACGAGATCTACAAATATCAGTCGGGGGACAAGATACTGAAGGCTGTGATGCAGTTTTGCTCGGAACGTGACAAGCAGACCGTAAAAAGAAAATGCGGGCGACCCATCAATGTGATAGGCGTTTACTCACCCATCAAGCGGGCATTCCAGACGACTTTTTCAATTGCGCTGGGGCAGATACTTGCGAAAAAAGGAAAGGCGCTTTACATCAATTTTGAATGCTTTTCCGGCTTCGATTCCCTTATGAACAAAAATTACGTTACGGATCTGATGGATCTGGTATATTTCTGGAGACTGGGGGAAAGCAATTTTTCGTATCGTCTCGAGAGTATGGTGGAGAGTATCGGAAATCTGGATTTTGTTCCTCCGGTTCATTCCTTCAGGAATTTTGAAGATATAACGGGAGAACAGTGGACGGGCTTTTTGAATACTCTTGAAGAATACACGGATTATGAGTATCTGGTGCTGGATCTTTCGGAGAATGTAAACGGACTTCTCGATATCTTAAGGATGTGCAGGACAGTCTATACATTGACTGACAGAAACAGGGTTTCCAGAGCGAAACTGATACAGTACGAAGCCCTGCTTAAGGAGTACTGTTACTCGGATGTTCTGGAAAAGACCCGGATGACGGAAATCCCGACTTTCAGGGAGATCCCGGGAGATTTTGAACTGCTTCCGTATACGGAACTTACCCGGTTCATTAAGGAACAGGTCCTGCATGAGGAACTGATGCGGGAGGAGGGTGAGAATGCCGGCTGATGTAAAAAACTTAAAAAGTCTTATTGAAAAAGAAGCTCTTTCGAGAATGGACTTTACGGAGGAACTTTCGGAGGAAGAGATCTATTCAAGGATCGACGATGCTTTGCTTTCGCACAACGAAAGAAAGAAGCTCTCCACCGATGAGATGTTAAGGCTGAGAGAAGAAGTTTTTTACGCACTTAAGAAGATGGATATCCTTCAGGAGTTCATAGACGACGAAAGCATAACCGAGATCATGATAAACGGCTGCGACCGGATCTTTATCGAACGTGACGGCCGGGTCATGGAAACGGGTAAAAGCTTTGAGTCGAAGCAGAAGCTTGAGGATGTAATCCAGCAGATCGTAGCAGGATGCAACAGGACGGTAAACGAAGCCAATCCCATTGCGGATGCAAGGCTTTCTTCGGGGGAGAGAGTCAATATAGTCCTGGCACCGGTAGCGTTAAACGGTCCCATAGTGACCATACGAAGGTTTCCCAAGGAACCCATAACCATGGAGAAGCTCATAAGTCTCGGATCCATAACCCGTGAAGCGGCGAACTTTTTAAAAAAGCTGGTGGAAGCAAAATACAACATCTTCATCTCCGGCGGAACCGGTTCCGGAAAGACTACTTTTTTAAATGCTCTTTCTGCCTATATCCCGGAGGATGAAAGGATCATAACCATCGAAGACAGTGCCGAACTTAAGCTCCTAAACGCAAGAAATCTTGTGAGGCTGGAAACGAGAAACCTTAATTCCGAAGGCTGCCGGGAGATAACCATAAGGGATCTTATAAAGACCTCCCTTCGAATGCGTCCGGAAAGGATAATCGTGGGAGAGGTCAGAGGCGCCGAGGCTCTTGATATGCTTCAGGCTATGAATACGGGACATGACGGCTCACTCTCAACGGGACACGCCAACAGTCCGGAGGATATGCTAAGCAGGCTTGAAACAATGGTGCTTATGGGAATGGATCTTCCGTTAAAGGCAGTAAGGGCCCAGATAGCATCGGGGATCGACATTATGGTCCATCTTTCAAGACTCAGGGATCGATCGAGAAGAGTTACACAGATAAGCGAGGTGATGGGAATGGAAAACGGTGAGATAAAGCTGAAGCCTCTTTATTATTTTGAAGACGGCGGGCTTGTAAGGCTTGAAAGCTTGAAAAACACCGATAAGTGGCAAAAGGTTCATTCGGAAAAATGAGAAGGTATGATGAATACAGATATGGAGTTTGGGAAATAATGGGGGTTATTTCTTTCTATCTACTGATTCTTGCCTTAGTGGCATATCTGTTCTACAGATCATTTTTATTTTTCATGATTTCATTGATAAGTGTTCCGTTCTACTTAAAGCTGCACAGAAAGAAAAGGATAAGGGAGACTAAAGTGAAACTGTCGGAGGAATTCGCCGAGGTTCTGACAAGTGTTTCCGCAAATGTGGCAGCAGGGTATGCAGCGGAAAACGCCTTTGCCGAGGCTGTAAAGGATATAGTTTCTTTTTACGGAGAAAAGAGCCTTATGGCGCCGGAACTTAGAAACATAAAGAAGGGCCTGAGTCTTAACATGACTCTTGAAAGCCTGCTTTACGATCTTGGCGAAAGGAGCAAAGTTGAGGACATCATTGTTTTTGCAAGGGTGTTTGAGACCGCAAAAAGAAACGGGGGGAATATACGGAAAGTCTTTGATGAAACCGCCGGTACGGTAAAGGAGAAACTGGAGGTTGAAAAGGAGATCAGGGTACTTATATCTCAAAAGAAGCTGGAGCTTTCCATTATGGAGGCGATCCCTTTTTTCATAATCGGCTACATCGATATCACTTCAAAAGGCTATTTCGAAGTTCTTTATCATAACCCCAAAGGGGTTCTCATCATGAGTGCATGTCTTGCGGTATACGCGTTTGCGGTATTTCTTGGTTCTAAGATAGTGAGGATCGATGTTTAAGGATATAAAAGGTTTTTTAAAGAAAAAGGAAGTCAAAACAAGTCTGTGCATCGCAGCGGTCACACTTCTTTGCTATCTTTCTTCGGGAAGCGAAGGTGTTACGGACGAAAACGGGGTTGTTTACAGAGATGATTATGATGGGAGCAAACAGTCAGTTTATCTGGAAGCGGATATAGAGGGCGTCGGAACGGAAACCCTGTTTCTGGATGTGAAAAACAGGCAGTACACAGATGAAGAATGTGAGGCTATGCATGATGAGTGTCTGCCAAAGATAATGGACGTAATGCTCAATGGAAATCCTTCTATAGAGGAGGTTTCCGGCGATTTAAATTTTGCGGAGTGTCTTTCCGGATATCCCTTTTCTTTTTCCTGGAATGTTGGAAGCAAGGGATCATTTGACAGCCACGGAAAACTTATTGCTCATGAGGGTGGAGCTGTATCGGTGATCCTTGCCATGACATACGGAGAATGGGAATCCGAAGACATTTTTGAAATTCATTACGAAGCCGCAGCTTATGATGACTTGCAGCAGGTAAGGGATGAACTGATAACTGCCGTAAGAGAATCGGAGGAGGAGGACAGGACCGGTGAAGCAGTCTTTCTTCCCCCGGAGATAGAAGGGCGCAGAGTGACTTACAGGGAACCTGCGACCGAAAAGGATCCGGTGATCTTCCTCCTCGGAGTGGCGGCAATGGCATTTGTGTTCGTCGGAGCACAGGCCGACAGGAAGAATGAAGAAAAGAAGAGAAGGGACAAGCTGATCGATGAATATCCCACGGTCATCATGAAGATGGTAATGTACCTTTCTTCGGGGATGACCATAAGAAATGTGTGGATAAGAATATACGAAGACAGCTTATCGGGGGATAAAAGCAATCCCATCTACGATGAGATGGGGATAACTGTAAATGAATTAAAGACGGGGGTCTCGGAGGCGGCTGCATATAAGGATTTTTCAAAGAGAACCGCTGTCCCTGCCATCACCAGATTTACGACTCTCTTAACACAGAATCTCAAAACGGGAAGTACGAATCTTTCAAAGCTTTTATCGGGGGAAGCGGAGGATGCTTTTGAAGAAAGAAAGCGCAGAGCCAGAGTCAAGGGGGAGGAAGCGGGAACGAAACTGTTACTTCCGATGACGCTTCTTATGCTGGTGGTAATGGTGATCATAATGGTCCCGGCGTTTTTAAGTATGTAGAGGAGGTTAATAATGGATAAATGTAAGGGTTTCAGAGAATTCATTGTGGAAGAAGACGGTATGGGAACCGTTGAAGTTATATTGATAATCGTGGTTCTGGTAGGCCTTGTGGTTGTTTTTAAAAAGCAGATCACGGAGATCGTGAACGATCTGTTTGAAAAGATCACAAAGCAGACAGACAAACTATGAAAAAGGGTTACATCACCGTTCTTTTTTCCGTTGCCACGGCTCTTTCAATGTCGTTACTGATCACCATGTTTTATTCGGTGAGGAGCAGCGCAACAAGGATGAAGGCAGTACTGGCGACGGATACGGCAATGACCTCGTGTTTCGCGGAATACAGCAAAGCTCTCTGGGAGCGTTTCGATCTTTTGTTTGTGGACGCGGGATACATGACGGAGGTATCGGGACTTGCCTTATCGGAGGAACATTTAAGAAACTGCATCAATAAAAATTTTGACGAATGCGAGCTTGGGTTACTGGGAGGAAAGGATTTACTTAAGCTTAAATGCACAGAGGCGGAAGCAACGGCTGTTTGCCTGGCAAGTGATGACAAGGGAGCCGCCATAAAGCTGCAGGCTGTAAATCTGATGAAATACCATTACAAGCTTTCGTATGTAAAAGAAACGGAGGAACTGTTTGACCGGATAGAGTCTTACGGTCTTTCGGGAGGTATTTCTTATGATGCGGCTTATGAAGCAGCCGGAGAACTTGAAAAATACAAGATAGATTACTCCGGCTGGCTTCCCTCCGTAACCGGCGGAAACGATATTTCCGAGGATACGCCGGCACCCTTAAGTATTCTCAATTTTGTCACTGAGGGAGGGTATTCATTAACAAAGGTAAATGGAAATCTCTATGCGGCAAAGCGGAAGCTTAACAGGGGGAATCTTGAAAAAGAGAATAAAGGAAGTATAACGGACATTTTCTTTTTGCGGGAATATATGATGCGATATCTGGGAAACTATCAAAATACCCGGGATGACGGATTGTTATCCTATCAGGTCGAATATCTTTGTTCCGGCAAGGATTCGGATTGCGATAATCTGGCGAGCATTGCAAGAAGGATCCTGGTGATAAGGGAAGCGGCGAATCTCAATACTTTTATGGGGGATGAGACAAGGAGGTCAGCTGTAGAGGCATTCTGTGCGGGAGTATGTGCTTTGTTCAGCGCTCCTCCGGAAGTGGCGAAGATCTTAGAGACCCTCATAATAGCCTGGTGGGTCAATTATGAAAGTCTTACGGATGTAAGGATCATAATGGCCGGAGGAAAGATACCGCTTATCAAAACGCCTGCGGAGTGGATAACCGGACTGGGATCGCTGCTTGGGGGAAACATGGACCCGAAGGAACATAAGGAAGGGCTTGGATACACGGATTATCTGAGAGTATTTCTTTATACCACCGGTGAAAAGAAGATCATGAAGAGATTTATGAGCATAGCGGAAATGGATGTAAGGAAAATACCGGGAAACGAGTGGTTCAGGGTGGATAACTGCTTTGATGAATGGCAGGTGAATATCACCATGATATCGGATCACGGATATACATATAATGCCGCAAGAAGAAGGCGGATGATCAATTAGGGGGTTTTGACGATGTTCCCAATCTCCTCATTTACACTATCACAAATAATAAGAAAGGATCTTTTTTGGCAAAATTTATTCGTTCAGATTACTCCATATCAACAATTTCCCAACCTGCAATAAGTACAAAATCATTGGGAACATCGTCAAAACTCTCTGCCTCCGCCACGGTTGAAGCGGCATGCATTTTTCCTTTAGTCATTTTCTTCTTCATGAGCGTTTTGTGGCTTTTTGAACTTTTCTTTATCCACGCAAGGGTGGAAACGGTCCTTGATAAAGCGGGAAGCGAGATGGTCGCTTATTCGTATCCTCTCTTTTTTAATGACGCAGATGAAGATGAAAGTCTGAAAACCGAGGCATTGCTTAAGGTCGGCTGGACCGAAGGCTATATAAAGGGGCAGATCTTAAAGCTTCCGGAGTCTTACCGTATAACAGGTCTTACGACATTGTTAAGCGATATATCAAAAGATGATGAAATAGATATTCTTGTTACTTACATTGTTAAGCCATATATAAATATCCCGTTCATAAACGGAGTTATACTCACGAATCACTTTTACTCCAAGGCCTATACGGGATATGGAAGAAAAGATACCGATAGCGATGAGATGGTCTATATAACAAGGCGGGGAACGGTATATCATACCGATCTTGACTGTAAGGCCCTTAAGGTGACGATCATCCCGGTTCCGATATCGGGAATTAAAAAGGAAAGAAATGAAGACGGGGGAAGGTATTACCCCTGTGAATATTGTAAGGATGAAGGCTTTGGGGCAACGGTTTATATTACCCCCTACGGAACGGCCTATCATTCCTCCCAAAGCTGCGGACAGCTTAAACAGGATGTATTTCAGATACCTTTGTCCGAAGCCGGCGGGAGACATAAATGTAAATTATGCGGTAAAAAGGAGCATTAAATGAATTTCAGTTATCTGCAATGGACCATCCTTGCAACCGTTCTGGTACCTGCAGTGATCACGGATATACGGGAACGCGGGGTTTGCTCATGGCTCATTGTATGCGGCATTATTGCCGGAATATTGAACACCGCCTTCAACGGTATGCCGTCAATCTGGGAGTATTTTCTTCGATTCGTTCCGGGGATCGTGATACTCATCTCGGCATACCTCGCCAAGGGGTGTGTGGGAAAAGGAGACGGATATATGTGCATTTTTCTGGGAAGCGTGCTGAGGACGCAGTACGTGCTGACGGCGCTGTTCTTCGGTTTTTTGTTTGCGGCGGTCACGGGTATAGTCCTTGTTGTTTTTAAAAAGATCTCAGCGAAGACCATGATGCCGTTCATACCGTTTTTGGCATTGGGGGTGTTTGTGTGCGGTTTTTTGTAAAAAGAAAGCAGGAGGCATATATGACGGTGGAGGCATCGGTCATTGTTCCTTTGATGATCATGAGCTATGTGTTGTTTATGTATATGATAGTTCATGAATATGACAGGATCCTTATCTGTCAGGATACTTATATGATGACTGTCTATGCCTGCAGGGATTATATGGATGATAAAAAGACCTGCACCCAAAAGGCAGATCGGAGATTTGATGAAATAAGGCGTGAAAGAGCCTATCTTTCGCTGAGTGAGCTTGCAATGAGCCTCACAAAAAATAAAGAACATATACGGATCGAAGCTACCGGCAATTTTGTAACACCCTTCGGTGAGGGTGGCCTCGGTTTGTTTCCGTCAAAAGACGGAACGATCGAAGACGGATATGAAAAAAGCCTGTGGGATCCGGTTTCGATAATGCTTACGACCAAAGATCTTAAGGGGGAGAAATGATGATCTACAATATCATAAACGAACTTAACAGGACTTATATGACACTGCCCGCCGATACTGCGGGCTATGACGATTACAGATACAGGATGCTCACCGACAATTCCATCGAAGGAATACTGCCGGTGGAGATAAGGACCATCAATGGTGAACGCCGGTTTTATTATGACATTTCGGAGAAAGAAAACCTTATCCGAACGGTTTCCGTTAAGGACATGGATTTTGAGGAACTTGAAAAGCTTACAAGGAGCATGATGATGGTATCTTCGAAGCTGCGGGAATACCTTCTGGAGGAGAGCTGTATTGTTTTTGAACCCGATCTTATCTTCAGAGACACAAAGAGCGGCAGATACGAATTTATCTGTGTTCCGGGAAAGGATGAAGAAGAGAAACGAGAGGATATAAAACGTCTTTTGCAGACTGTCATTTCCCATGTTGCTCCGTCCGATGAAAGAGCGGTAGAAGCAGCCTATGAGATATACGAAATGGCGGAAGCGGGACCTGTTCTTTCAAGATCCCTGTATGAAAGAGTGGCGGAAAAGATGAAAAGAGAAGCAGCATATATATACGAACCAGTGGAGGAAGAGGATGATCTTCCGGAAGAAGAATATGAGGACATTGAAAGGCCTGTATACAGATACCGTCCTTCCTTCAGAGAGTGGCTCGGTATCGCCTGCGCTGCAATGGGATTTATCTGCATAGGTCTTTACACTTACTACGGTGTGCTTTCATAAAATGCTTTACTTAGATTTTTTGAAAACATATAATGAAAGTCGGAGGGTTTGAATTCATTATGAAGATCAATATATACTACGGCGGAAGGGGTCTTATCGACGATCCCACGTTATATGTTATCAATAAGATGCAGGCGGTGCTGGAGGAACTTCATGTTACGGTTGAGCGCTTCGATCTGCACGAATTAAAGGGTACCATCACCACGCTTCCCCAGACTTTGAAAACTGCTGACGGCGTTATTCTTGCAACAACTGTTGAATGGTTCGGGATCGGCGGTTTCATGCAGCAGTTCCTTGATGCCTGCTGGCTTTATGCGGATAAGGAGAAGCTTTCGAAGATCTATATGTGTCCCATCGTTATGGCAACGACCTATGGTGAGAGGGAAGGAAAGCTTACCCTTTCCAATGCGTGGGAAATCCTCGGAGGTCTTCCCTGCAGCGGTATCTGCGGATATATAGAAGATATCTCGGTTCTTGAAGGAAACGAGGATTATACGAGACTTATCGAGAAGAAAGCGGAGAACATGTACCGCACCATCAATCAGAAGGTGCCCAGTCTTCCTGCAAGTAACCAGGCAGTCAAGCAGAAGGTTTACCGTACAAAGAACGATGTTCTCACTCCTCAGGAAACCGAGCAGCTTTCCCAGTATGCAGCGGATGATGCTTATGTTCAGAAGCAGAAGGAAGATATCAGCGAGCTTGCCAGCATGTTCAGGAATATGATGGGCAGCAGTGATGAGGAGGATCAGGAGGAGTTCATCGGCGAATTCAGAGATGCCTTCAGGCCCAGCGCCGGAACGGAAGTCTCCTATCTTTTTAAGATCAAGGGAAAGAAGCTTCCTCTGTACATAGTTGTTGAAGGACGCGAGCTCAAGATCGATTACAGAGAAGCGGACAAGCTTAAGGTAGATGCGGAGCTTACGGTTGAGAAGGACAAGATAAAAGAGATCCTTAAGGGAAATACCTCTTTCCAGAGAGCCTTTATGTCAGGTGAAATGACTTTAAAGGGCGACTTCAATGCGGTACGTTCCCTTGATACAATATTTATTTTCGGTTAACGGAGGAATTCATTATGAAGAAGGATGATTGCATTTTCTGCAAACTTGCGAATCATGTGTTTGACACAAATATAATCTATGAGGATGATACCTTTACGGTGATCCTCGATGCGGCTCCCGCAAATCCGGGCCATGCCCTTATCCTTCCCAAGGAGCATTTTCAGGATGTTTTCGAGATCGATGAGGAGACCGTTGGCAAGGCAATGAAGCTTGCCAAGAAGGTTGCAAAGCGTATGACTGACGTGCTTAAGTGCGACGGTGTCAATATAATCCAGAACAACAGGGAGGCAGCAGGACAGACTGTTCCTCACTATCACCTTCACGTTATTCCCAGATTTAAGAATGACGGACAGGATATACTCTGGACACCCGGAAAGGTTACGGATGATGTTCAGAAGGAAATGGTTTCCAAGCTGGCATTTAAATAATTCAAGACAAAAAATAATCCCGACCGTGATCACGGTCGGGATTTCTTTTATTTCATATAATCGGAGATCAGCTTCATGATGGTCAGCGTCGGCTGCATCTGTGAAGACTTGTTCATGTTGTCGATGAACTGCTGTCTCTCTGTATAAAGTGTATCAAGGGCTTTCATAAAACTCTTTTCATCAAGGTCCTCCTCACGAAGTACAAGTGAAAATCCCTGGCTTTCAAAGGAAGCTGCATTGAGTAACTGGTCGCCGCGGCTTGTGGTTGCGGGAAGGGGGATCAGAAGGTTGGGCTTTCTTAAGGCAAGGAGCTCGCAGATGGAATTTGCGCCTGCACGGGAAACCACAACATCCGCAAGTGCGAACACATCCTTTAATTCCTCCTTGAGATACTCAAACTGCTTGTAACCCGGAGTGTTTAAAAGGAGATTGTCCATCTTCTCGTTTCCGCAGATGTGGACTACATGGTACTTCTCCAAAAGCTTTGGAAGGGTTGAGCGGACTATCTTGTTTATGCTGCCTGCGCCCTGGCTTCCGCCGAATACCATTACAACGGGCTTGTCATCAGAGAATCCGCAAAGGCTCAATGCCTTTGAACGTGAACCTTCCGTAAGTTCTGTACGTATGGGAGTTCCGGTAAGGATCGCTTTGTTCTCGGGAAGATACTGCATGGTTTCCGGGAAGTTACAGCAGACCTTTTCGGCTACGGGAATGCAAAGCTTGTTTGCAAGGCCGGGAGTGATGTCCGATTCATGGATGATGCAGGGGATCTTTAAAGTGCCTGCGGCCCTGATGACCGGAACGCTTACAAATCCGCCCTTTGAAAAGATCACATCGGGCTTGATCTTTTTAAGGATCTTTCTTGCCTCGGCAAAGCCCTTCATGATACGGAAGGGATCGCTGAAGTTTTTGGGATCCAGATATCTTCTTAATTTACCGGTGGAAACACCGTAGTAGGGAATGTTGAAATCAGCGATCAGTTTCTTCTCGATACCGTCGTATGAACCTATATAGTATATATCATATCCTTCTTTTTTAAGCTCGGGGATAAGAGCCATATTGGGTGTAACGTGACCGGCGGTACCGCCACCCGTTAAAACTATCTTTTTAGCCATTTTATATATCCTGTGATCTGATTGTTTTATTTGCGTTCTTTATGCGCAAGACACATTATAGCACAACACTTTTTCTTTGTCCTTATCAAAACATAAAAGACTTTTTTCCCGGAAAGGGCTCAAATGTGCTGAAAAGTGTTTTTTTCTGCAAAAATGTGGTAGAATAAATTGCAATATGCCCTAAAATCAGAATACAGGTTTTAACAAAAGTCAAAATGTGCTCCGCAATCTGCGGACGTATTGGGAGAAACCTATGAAATATTCCGACGGAAAACCTTATAAGGTTATTGCCCTTTGCATGGCAAAATTCGACGGCAACGAACAGAAGGATTTTATTGACGCATTCTACAAGGTTTGTAATGAAAAGAATTACAAGCTTCATATCTATGCCACCATGACGGACTTCTTTACACCGGCATATACCGATGATGCCGAGGAGCAGATCTTCGAACTGATGGAGCCTGAAAGATATGATGCGGTCATCATATATACGGCAACTTTCAAACGGGACGACATTCCGGCAGCAATTGCCAAGCGTGTTTCCAAGGCAGGCGTTCCCTGCATTTCTCTGGTAAGTGCATTGAAGGATTGTATCAATCTTACCTTCGAATTTGGTGACTCCTTTGAGCAGGTTGTCCGTCATATGATCGAGTTCCACAAACCCAAACATATAAACTTTATCGCCGGCTTCAGGAACAATCCTTTTTCCGATGAGAGACTTGCAATCTTTAAGCAGGTCATGGAGGAGAACAATATTCCCATTGAAGACGACCGCATAGACTGGGGTGACTTCTGGGAGGAGCCAACGGAACGTGTTGTAAAGAAGTTCCTTGCTTCCGGTAAGCCCATCGATGCCATCATCTGTGCAAACGATGCCATGGCAATGGAGGTCTGCAGACAGCTGGCAAACAGGGGAATAAAGGTTCCGGACGATATCATAGTTTCCGGTTTTGACGGTGCGGCGATGGAGAAATTCCATTATCCCAGACTTGCCACCTGCCAGTGGAACAATGACGAATTTGCCGAGAAGATCACGGATCTTATCGATGACATATATGCAGGCAGAAAGGTAAAGAAGGATCATTCCGTAGGATGTCAGTTCAGAGCGGGAGAGTCCTGCGGCTGTAAGAAGGTTCCTTCAAACCGTGAAACGGTCATTAAGATAGGTACAAAGTATTCCAATGCCACCAGGCATGAAGCAATGATCACTTCCCACATGGAGGCTTTCTTTGAGAAGATGTCCATTCTTGGAAACGAGGAGAAGCTTGCATTTGTCTGGGGTGACCTGATTCATTTTGTAAGGGATTATGTGGGAGGCGATTACCTCCTTGCCATAAATGACGATTTCTTCGGAGATGATGTGGAGATAAGGCCCACTGTCCGTCCAATGTCCGAGATGAGTCCTCATCACTACTATACAGACAGGCTTATATCCGGTTTCAGGTTCAGGGACGGAGTTTTCTCAAACGGCGAGGTCATCGAGAAATCAAATCTTTTGCCCGACCTTGAAGGCTATTTTGATAAAGGACCGGTCACCATGTTCCTTCCCATGCATGTTCAGGGATCCACCGTCGGATATGCGGTTTCGGGATTTGAACCCAAGGATTTTGAGTATTTCATGCTGTTCTCATTTACCATGAACCTGCGTCACGTGCTGGAGATGCACAAGTTCCGAATAGACCTTCAGAACCTTTACAGTACGGATCAGCTTACAAAGCTCCTTAACAGAAAGGGCTTCTACCGTCACATGGAACCCAGAGTCAACGAGGCCATAAGGAAGAACAAAGATCTTGCGGTGATCTCGGTTGACATGAACTGGTTAAAGCAGATAAACGATACCTACGGTCACAAAGAAGGTGACTTTGCTCTTTCAAAGATCAGTTCCATCATGGAAAGCATTGTCGGCAAGTTAGGTGTCTGCACCAGATTCGGCGGCGACGAATTCGCCATTGCCTTTACCTGCGACGATGCCGAGGATAAGGCCAAGGAGATCATTTCCGAGATCCAGAGAAGGCTTAAGGAATTTAATGATAGCAAGAAGAAACCTTATCCCTTAAGCGTAAGCGCCGGATACATCGTTCACGTTCCCGACAACAAGAGCTACCATCTTGAGCGTTACATCGTGGAAGCGGACAGAAAGATGTACAAGGAAAAGACGAAATTCAAGGAAACACATCATTGGGAAGGACAACAGGAAATCTGAAGTGGGTAAGATCATCTATATAATGGGAAAGAGTTCCACGGGAAAGGACACAATCTTCAAGCGCCTTCTTTCCGACAGGGATCTTAAGTTAAAAACAATAGTTTCCTATACCACAAGGCCCATAAGGGAGAGCGAGAAGGACGGTGTTGAGTACCATTTCGTAAAGGAAGCGGATTTTAAGCGCCTTTGTGAAGCCGGCAAGGTTGTTGAAGACCGCTGCTACGAAACTGTTCACGGGCCCTGGAGATATTTTACCGTGGCGGACGATTCCACGGACCTTGACAGATTTGACTATATAACCATAGGCACACTTGAATCCTATAAGAAGGTCCGCGATTATTTCGGCAAGGACAAAGTGGTACCGGTTCTTATTGAGCTTGACGACGGTGTCCGTCTCCAGAGGGCCTTAAACCGTGAGAAGAAGCAGGAGCATCCAAAATATGAGGAGATGTGCAGACGCTTCCTTTCCGATTCAAAGGATTTTGACGAAGAACTCATAAAGAAAGCGAAGATCCGAAGAAGGTTCAAGAACGAGGATCTGAACAGCTGTATAAAAGAGATCAAAGCATATTTACGCATAGAGATGGCATAGAGGAAAAAGCGTGGACGTAAAGATCACACAGCTTACCCAGGCGGCTCCCGTAGCCGAGACCCAAAGACCGCAGGAAGCAAACGGCGATTTTAAGTTTGTTCTTATGAGTCAGGTCACGGATGCGGATCTTCAGGCGCATCTTACGTCGCTGATGGAAGAGATAACCATGCAGGGTGAGCGGATTTCAAAAAGAAAAGACATAAAGGACATGCGAAAGTACCGCAGTCTCATCAAGGATTTTATGAATGAGATCGTTTCCAGGTCTCATTCTTTTTCAAGAGAGAATTTCCTTGACAGAAAGGGACGGCACAGGGTTTACGGGATAATCAGGCTCGTGGATCAGACTCTGGATGAGCTGGCGCAGGAGCTTTGCAAGGAACAGAAGGATAACATCACCATACTTCAGAAGATCGGGGATATCAGGGGATTGATCCTTGATATCTTTACCTGATGAAAGGAAGAAAGATGCCGAATTTTAATGATATCGTCGGACAGGAAGCCATTAAGGGACATCTTATGGCGGCCATCGAGCAGGACAAGATATCCCATGCTTACATTATTTGCGGAGAGCGTTACAGCGGAAAGGAATTCATAGCGAAGATCTTTGCCGCAGCCATGCTTTGCGACGGTGAGGGCGAGAAGCCCTGCGGAAAGTGTCACAGCTGTGTTCAGGCCTTTTCCGACAACAACCCCGACATTATAAAGGTGGTTCACGAGAAACCCAATGTCATAAGCGTTGACGATATCCGTTCTCAGGTCAATTCCACCGTATATGTGAAGCCCTACGCTGACAAGCGAAAGATTTATATCATAAACGAAGCCGAGAAGATGAACCCTCAGGCCCAGAACGCACTTCTTAAAACCCTTGAGGAGCCGCCGGAATATGTGGTCATCATTCTTCTTACGGCTAATATGGACGAGCTTCTTCCTACGATTTTGAGCAGATGCGTTTTACTCAGCATGCGTCCGGTCAGAGACAGGGATGTCAGAAAGTTCCTTATGGAAGAAGAACACATCCCGGATTACAAAGCTGATGTCTGTGTCGCTTTCGCCAGAGGTAATGTGGGAAAGGCCAAGCTGCTTGCCAGAAACGACGATTTTGACAACATAAGAAACGACGCTGTCAAGCTTATGAAGCACATAAGGGAGATGGACGTTTCCGAGCTTACCGCCGCGGTTAAGAAATCCGTGGACTACAAGCTTGCGATAAATGACTTTCTTGACATAATCACGGTATGGTATCGTGACGTGCTTTTGTTTAAGGCCACAGCCGATGCAAATAACTTGATTTTCCGTGATGAAATACAGTATATTAAGAAAGCGGCCGATGTGAGCACCTACAAAGATCTGCAGGATATCATCGACGCTCTTGAGAAAGCAAAGCAGAGACTTGACTCCAATGTTAACTTTGAACTTACCATGGAGCTTCTCTTCTTAACCATGAAAGAAAAGTAATATATATAAGGAATAGGATATGACAAAAGTAATAGGCGTCAGATTCAGGGAAGCGGGCAAGGTTTATTATTTCGCTCCCGGAAATCTTGATATCAAAAGAGACCAGCATGTCATCGTTCAGACTGCACGTGGTCTTGAATACGGAACGGTTGTCCTCGGTGTATCCGAAGTTGAGGACGACAAGGTGATCCAGCCCTTAAAGGATGTTGTCAGACTTGCAACAAAGGATGATGACGAGCGTGAAGCTTCAAACAGGCGCAAAGAGGCGGAAGCCGTTCCCATCTGTAAGGAGAAGATCGAAAAACGCGGTCTTCCCATGAAGCTGATCAATGCGGAATACACCTTTGATAACAGTAAGATCCTCTTTTATTACTTCAGTGACGGACGTGTCGATTTCCGCGAACTGGTAAAGGACCTTGCAAGTGTTTTCCATACAAGGATCGAAATGCGACAGGTAGGCGTAAGGGATGAAGCCAAGCTTCGCGGCGGTATCGGTATCTGCGGTCGCCCCCTTTGCTGTAACACATATATGGCGGACTTTGTTCCCGTTTCCATCAAAATGGCCAAGGAACAGAACCTGTCCTTAAATGCTTCCAAGATCTCCGGAGTCTGCGGAAGGCTCATGTGCTGCTTAAAGAACGAGCAGGAGACCTACGAGGAATTAAACCGCAACCTTCCCAATGTGGGCGATGACGTGACAATAGTCCATAACAACCAGCACGGTACCGTTCACAGCGTTAACGTTTTAAGACAGATAGTTAAGGTTCTTGTTGACATAGACGACGAGAAGGAGCTTCAGGAGTACAAGCCTGAGGAGCTTCGTTTCAAGAGACGCCGCAACAAGAAGCAGGAGCTTACCAAGGAAGAAAAAGAAGCAATGGCCGAACTGGAGCTGGGAGATGACGGATCCAAACTCAACGATTGATCTTAAGGAAAACGAGCGAATAGACGATCTTGAGAGGAACAACCTGAAGATCATCCAGGACACAAAGCGTTTCTGCTTTGGCATGGACGCTGTTCTTCTTACGGGCTTTGCGAGGCTTAAAGAAGGCGATAAGTGCCTTGATATGGGCACCGGCACCGGCATAATACCGATCCTTCTTTCCGCAAAAACAAACTGCAGCGACTTTACTGCCCTTGAGATCCAGCAAGATTCCGCCGACATGGCGAGACGCAGCGTTAAGTTAAACGGGCTTGAGGATAAGATCAAAGTTGTTGATGGCGATATAAAGGAAGCTTCTTCCATATTTAAAAAGGCATCATTTGATGCGGTGACCTGCAATCCGCCCTACATGATCGGACAGCACGGACTTAAGAATCCCGACAGTGCTCTGTCCATCGCACGTCACGAAGTGATGTGCACCTTTGAGGATGTGGCTGCAAATGCGGCAGCAGTCTTAAAGAGCGGAGGAAAGTTTTTTCTTGTTCATCGTCCCTTCAGGCTTGCGGAGATAATGGTCACTCTTTCAAAGTACAGACTTGAGCCCAAGCGGATGAAGCTTGTTTATCCTTTCATAGACAGCGAACCCAACATGGTCCTTATCGAAGCGGTCCGGGGAGGCAAGAGCAGGCTTACGGTTGAAAAGCCTCTGATAGTGTATTCCGAACCCGGAAAATACACCGACGAGATCTACGATATTTACGGTTACTGAAAATTTCATAAACTTATCGCCCGCAATTGACAAATATCGGGATAATATCTATACTTTGCTTAAAAACAGGCACTTTTGACAATACTGATTATAAAGGAGATATAAAAATGCTTGAAAAGATTGTTTCTATCATCAGAACACAGCTTAACCTTGATGATGTGGAGATCACGGAGGAGACATCATTTAAGGACGATCTCGGAGTTGACTCCCTTGATCTGCTTGAGCTTGTAATGGCTTTTGAAGAAGAATACAATATCGAACTCAATCCTGAGGAACTCGAAGGTATTTCAACTGTCGGAGATATCATGGAGTTCATAAAGAAATACACAGATCAATAAGGCAGGATACAAGGGCTCCGGCATGTATGGCCGGAGCTTTTTTTCATTAATGAAATGAGAGGTACATTATGTATAACGATCTTTTTTCTATCGGACCTGTAACGGTTCACAGTTATGGTGTATTTACGGCCATTGCTCTTATGGCCGCCCTGATCCTTGCCTGCAACAGGGCAAAAAAGAGGGGCTTAAGCGACGACATCTGCTACGGCATTTTGTTTGTGGGCGTTATTTTCGGATATCTTTGTTCAAAGCTCACATTTGTTCTTGTTGAGTTTGATTCCTTCATCAAGGATCCCAAGATGTTTTTGTCCCAGAGCGGTTTTGTTGTTATCGGGGGACTGATCGGCGGAATCTTATCCGCATGGGTATACTGTAAGATAAAGAAAGTGGAGTTCATCGACTACTTCGATCTCTGCGCACCTTCCATAGCCATTGCACAGGGCTTCGGACGTATAGGATGTTTCATGGCGGGTTGTTGTTACGGTCGTGAAACGAAATCATGCATCGGTATCGCATTTACCCATTCCGATTATGCGCCCAACGGGGTTAAGCTCATCCCCACCCAGCTCATTTCCTCGGGACTTGATTTTCTGAACATGGCCTTCCTTCTTATCCTTGCAAAGAAAACTAAGAAGAAGGGTATCGTTTCCGCAGCCTATGTCATTGCTTACAGCATCGGCCGTTTCTTTGTTGAAATGCTCAGAGACGACGAGCGCGGAACCGTGGGAATCTTTTCCACATCCCAGTTTTTCAGCATGATCTCGCTTATCGTCGGAGCGATCTATCTGTTCCTTGTTGTTAAGTTTCAAGATAAGCTTGTGAAAAAAGAAACCGAAGAACCTTCAGAGGAAAAAAATGAAGAGGTATAAAAGAGAAGATCCCGTATCCTATGCTCTCGGAATAACCCTGACCTTTGAAATGCTCAATTACGCACCGGAGCATTCGAGGAAGGTTTACATCCACTCATCAATGGAGCGGGGAGAATCCTTTAAAAAACTTGAAGAGCTCTGTAAAAAGTTAAACGTCCCCATGGAGTTTTCCGACAAGCCCTTCAACATACTTTCGCAAAAAGAAAACTGCTACGTCATCGGCGAGTTTGAGAAGTTCCGGAGAAAGAACGACAAAAATGCCGATCATGTTGTTCTTGTGAACCCTTCAAATGCGGGAAACATGGGAACCATCATGAGAAGTGCAACGGGCTTTGGAGTGACGGACCTTGCAATAATAAAGCAGGCGGTGGATCCCTTCGATCCGAAGACTGTCCGGGCCTCAATGGGTGCAATCTTCAGAATGAACGTGGCGGAATACGATTCCTTTGAGGATTACGAAAGGGAAGCGGGAAACAGAAGCCTCTATCCTTTTATGCTAAAGGCAAAGAAGAAACTTCCGGAAACGGAATTTTCAAGCCCCTTCTCCCTTATAATGGGAAATGAAGCAACGGGACTTCCCGATTCATTTTTAAATGTCGGCACTAGTGTCATAATCCCTCATTCCGACAGGATCGACAGTTTAAATATCACTATTGCAGCGAGCATAGCGCTTTACGAAGCGACAAAAAAGAACTTTTAAAGAAGTTAAACGGAGGAAACCCAAATGTTAGAAGAGCTGAAACAAAAGGTTTATGAAGCGAACATGCTTCTTCCCAAGTACGGACTTGTAACCTTTACATGGGGAAATGTCAGCGAGATCGACCAGGAGAGCGGTCTTTTCGTTATCAAGCCTTCGGGTGTTGATTATGAGAGGATGACGCCCGATGACATGGTTGTCATGGATCTTGACGGAAACAAGGTGGAAGGAAAGTACAAGCCCTCATCCGATACCCCCACACATCTTGAGCTTTACAAGGCATGCTCCGATATCGGCGGTATAGTTCACACCCATTCTTCTTACGCAACAAGCTGGGCTCAGTCGGGACGCAGCATTCCGGCTTACGGAACCACCCATGCAGATTACATCTACGGCGAGGTTCCCTGCTTAAGAGTCCTTTCCAAGGAAGAGATCGAGGAAGCCTACGAAAAGAACACGGGTCTTCTTATCGTGGACTATTACAAGGACAAGGATTATATGGCAGTTCCCGCGGTTCTTTGCAAGAATCACGGACCATTCTGCTGGGGCAAGGACGCTCATGAAGCCGTTCACAATGCGGTTGTTCTTGAAGAAGTGGCAAAGATGGCCTTCAGGACCGAGCTCATCAATCCCGATGTAAAGCCCGCGCCCCAGTGGCTTCAGGACAAGCATTACTATCGTAAGCACGGTCCCAATGCATATTACGGACAGAATTGAGCAAAATCTGACAAATAATGCGCTTATAACGATTAGAAATAAGCGGTCATGAGTGTTAGATTCAAAGCAGTAACATAAAATAAAAATACAGACAGGAGAACGTTATGGAAAACCTTGAGCTTCAAAAAATGGCGAATGAAGTTCGTAAAGGTATCGTAACTGCGGTTCATGCGGCCAAGGCCGGACATCCCGGCGGTTCCCTTTCCGCAGCTGATATCTATACGTATCTTTATTTCGAGGAAATGAACATCGATCCTAAGGATCCCAAGAAAGCGGACAGAGACCGTTTTGTTCTTTCAAAGGGTCATACAGCACCCGGACTTTATTCAACCCTTGCACACAGAGGATATTTCCCCGTTGAAGATCTTACCACCCTTCGTAAGCTTGGTTCCTATCTTCAGGGTCATCCCTGTATTCAGCATGTACCCGGCGTTGACATGTCCACCGGTTCTTTGGGACAGGGTATCTCCGCAGCCGTAGGTATGGCGCTTGGCGCAAGGATGCAGAATAAGGATTTCAGAGTTTACACACTTCTCGGTGACGGTGAATGTGAAGAAGGTCAGGTATGGGAAGCCTGCATGTTCGCAGGCCACAGAAAGCTTGATAATTTCTGCGCCATCCTTGACTACAACGGATTGCAGATCGACGGTAAGCTTGAAGATGTATGTTCCGCAGAGCCCTTCGAAGACAAGTTCAAGGCATTCCGTTTCCACGTTATCAATATCGACGCACATGATTTCGATCAGATACGTGCGGCATTCAAGGAAGCAAGAGAGACAAAGGGTCAGCCCACAGTCATAATCGCTCACTCCATAAAGGGTAAGGGCGTATCCTTCATGGAAGGAAATGCAGACTGGCACGGAAAGGCTCCCAATGACGAGCAGTATGCTGTTGCTATGGAAGATTTAAGAAAGGTAGGTGAAGCTTTATGTCAGAAGTGATCAAGATCGCTACCCGTGAAAGCTACGGTAATGCATTAAAGGAACTCGGTGCAGAATATCCCAATCTTGTTGTTCTTGACGCCGACCTTGCAAATGCAACAAAAACACTTACCTTCAAGAAGGCATTTCCCGAAAGACATATCGACTGTGGTATCGCTGAGTCCAATATGATCGGTATCGCCGCAGGTCTTTCACTTACAGGACTTATTCCTTTTGCATCATCCTTCGCAATGTTTGCGGCAGGACGTGCATACGAGCAGGTCAGAAACTCTGTGGGATATCCTCACTTAAACGTAAAGATCGGTGCAACCCACGCAGGTATCACCGTAGGTGAAGACGGTGCTTCCCACCAGTGTAACGAAGATATCGCATTAATGCGTACTATTCCCGGAATGGTTGTCATCTGTCCTTCAGACGATGTTGAAGCAAAGGCAGCCGTAAGGGCAGCAGTTGAATACGAAGGTCCCGTTTATCTTCGATTCGGACGTGCGGCAGTTCCGGTAATCAACGACCGTCCCGATTACAAGTTTGAGATCGGTAAGGGCGTTCTTTTAAAGGAAGGTACCGATGTGACCATCGTTGCTACCGGTATCTGTGTTGATTCCGCTCTTACAGCAGCTGAGATGCTCGCAGCAGACGGAATCAGTGCTGAAGTTATCAACATCCACACCATCAAGCCTCTTGATGAGGAGCTTGTTGTTAAGTCCGCAAAGAAGACCGGCAAGGTCGTAACCGTTGAGGAGCATTCAGTTATCGGCGGTCTCGGCAGCGCAGTCTGCGATGCACTTGCAGCTAACTGCCCCGTTCCCGTAAAGAAGCTCGGTGTTCAGGACGTATTCGGTGAGTCCGGTTCCGCAGCCGCTTTGGTTGAGAAGTTCAGACT